>MDTD01075271.1_pt1 | contig 15384 bp, 11 predicted proteins | sample 811221 | NCBI WGS metagenome assembly MDTD01 (sample SAMN05326646, study PRJNA326480) | marine metagenome | isolation source: seawater | place: Pacific Ocean: South West | collected 2011
GCAGGATAGCCGATGCGTCAGCCAAAGACATGGCCTTGACCAAGGTGACATGCGCCAGCGTCGCCACCGGGCCAATCATTGCGATGCCGAGCCAGAGATGGGATGGCGGCGTTTCCCAAACGGTCCACGCAAGCACGCCGGAAATAGGCAGCAGATGAAGACCCACGTAAAACACCACTTTGGTGGGGTCTTCCGTCCGTGACAGAGATTTTACGATTAACAGGGTCACCGCGGCACAACCCGCGGCCACTAGCACTGCCCAATGAGCGAGGGTCATCTCTATGACGCCTGGTCGGAGGATAATCATGGCGCCTAGAAAGCCGACGATAGTGGCGGACCAGCGTCGTATGCGGACAGTCTCGCGCAGAATCAACGCGGCGCCGACAGTGGCGAAGATGGGGGTGACGAAACTTATGGCTACCACATCGGTAATTGGGATAATTGAAACGGCGTAAAACCAGGTTAGCATGCCGCAAAGCGTGAAGGCGGCGCGGGCCACATAAAGCGCCATGCGTTCCTTCTTGAGAACGCCGATACCGTTCTTGAGCAACCAGGGCAACATGCACAGCTGGGCTGTGGCCAGTCGGAAGAATACGACCATATAGGGATGCATGTCGCTAGTCAGATCGCATGCCAATGCTGCTACACCGGCCATCATGGCACAGGAGAAGATCACCCAGAGAACCCCCTGGATCACGTTGGGGCGGCGGGCTTGAACATTCGGCGGCGCTACTCCCGCATAAGTTCACGGCTACTAGCAGATGCGTGGGCGCAGCGCAGACCTTTTGCATTGTCAGTTAAAGTCCAGGGGGAAAATAGGCCGTCGCAAGTTCTTGTAAGGCAACCGATTGTAGTCCTTTGTTGCCAGCGCACCAGAATCAACAATCAGAATATGGCGGGCGATGGGTCCGAACGCGGCGCGGAAATGATGCATGGATTTGACCGCTACCACAGCCTTCTGAGAAGGATCGATGCCAGCGTGAGTAAAGGTCTCGAGTTCCGTGCACTGAATGCGCTTCGAAGCCACGACGATTTCGATCCCACCTACTCGAAGCACGGCGGTTGGACCGAGCCGCTGAATGACGCCGTGCCATCTTGGCCCCTGAGCCACATAAGTCCCGTGGGTGACGGCTATAACCTGTCCGCTCAACGCCAGGGGCGGCCCAAAAGCCGGATCAACCCTGCCACCTAGGCGCACCGAAACGTCCGCGCCGACCCCCGCCTTGGTCAGCTGGACTGCAGTTTCCGGATCGCAGATCATACCAAAGGCCGCCTTCTCCAACCCGGCGTCCAACATGGCCTTGAGCAGGAAGGTTGAGTCCCCATAGGCCCCCGCGCCCGGATTGTCGCTGGCGTCGGCGATCACAACTGGTCCGGCTCCATCGGAGAGTGTCGACAGACGGCCCATTGCCTCGGCCGCACCCAGGTATTCGTTGGAGTCAAAATGCCGCTGTTCCCAGGCAAAATGCATATAGGCCTCGGCGATAGTCCGGTATCTGGCCACCGGTCCGTCGCCGGTAACCGCCACCGACGGGCCCACCTCGGGGAAATCGGCCGGGGTGAAACCAGCGTGCAGGCTGACGGTCAGCACACCCGGGTCTTTTTCCTCCAGAGCCTCAGCCCGGGCCATGAGCTGAGTCATAGGGTTGTCGACGGTTGTGCGACCGTGATCCAACCCGACCAGCATGTTGCGCCGCGCCAGGTGCACGCGGGGGGCGACCTCGCCCTTCATCGCCCGGTCCAGGATCCACGATGCGCGCGCTGCAGTCGCCACCTGGTCCGTATGGGGATAGGTTCGGAACGCGCAGATGATATTGGCGTGCCTCGCCATCAGGCGGGTTACGTTGGCATGTAAGTCCAAAGTGATAGCGATTGGTATATCGGGGCCGACGATGTCGCGCAATTTCTGCAGCAACACGCCTTCGGCGTCGGCATGGTCGACCGTCGTCATGGCTCCATGCAGCGCGAGCACGATGCCGTCGAAAGGGCCTTTAATCTTGGCTGCTTCAAGGATGGCGCCAGCCACCGCATCCCATACCTCCCGCTCCACAGGTCCCGACGGCGTTGCCCATGCGGCCACTGTATGTACAAGATCCCAGTTCGCTTCCTCAGCCACCTGAATGATACCATTGGGTTCCAGCATGGAGCCCGTGACCGCCTCGGGCACCTCGTCACCGAATGCGAGCACAAAATCCCGGTAGTTCTCGAGAGTCGTGGTCAATTGGCTGAAGGTGTTTGTTTCGTGTGCGAACAAACCTGTGAGGACGCGAAATCCCATGGATCAGCTTTCAGAGGCCAGAACGCCGGAGATGGACCGCGCCGTCTCCATGACCAGCGGCGCGATTTTGGCGCGGGCTTCCTCGACACTCCATTGCGGTAAATAGACAGGGACCTGAACAGCGGCGACTGCATAACCTCGGCTATCCAGAACCGGCGCGGCGACGCTGATCTCTTGGGGCAGTGCCTGGCCGACACCGAAGCCGTAGCCCTGGTCCCGAGCCTCATCAATACGACCCATGATGGCATCAACGTCGGTTATCGTGTTTGACGTAATTGCGCGGCGTTCTGAAGCGGCGATAATCGACGCGACTTCGCCGGCGGGGCGAAAAGCCAGGATCACCGTACCGCCGGACGTACTGAAGGCAGGCATGCGACGGCCAGGCACAGTTGCCGGGTAGCTGGCACGGCTGTGGGGAATACGCACGGTATAGATGATATCCGTATTAATCATCTCACAGAGATTGACCGTGGTGCTATAGATTTTGGACGCGTCGATCAGACGCACCACGGCGATCTCTGCCAGCCGGTTCTGGTGAAGGAACGTATAAGAGAGATCCATCAGGCGCAATGCGGGCCGATAACGGCGGCTACGCGCATCCTTCTCTAAGTATCCCAACTGATAGAGCGTATTTGTGAACCGTTGTGCGGCGCTTTTGTTCAAGCCCGTGCGGAGCGCTACCTCAGTGATGCCTAAATCCCCTGGCGCTTCCCGGAAGGCTTCCAGCACGCGAAACCCCTTTTCCAGGGAGCTGACGAACAGCGTTCCCGCCTGATCCCGTTGGCCACGACCGTCATCATGTGAGCTTGATTTTGAGTATGCTCTGCCATCCATGCCCGACACGAACCCTTGACCCAAATATATCGATATCCTAGTGTAGTAATAATCAATATAATATATTAGAATGTAATAAAATGGGCAAGACAATGTGGACCATTGGTCGACACATTCTAATAATACCAGAAAATCCATGGACAGGTGCTATGGTTCCGGTGAATCATAGTGTATGAGCATCCACCCTTGGGCGCTCAATTGGTTCAAGCCAAAGCCAGAGAGATTTTCGCAATGAAAACAATTGGAGGAGCAATCCGAATGAAACGTTCAATCATGACAGTGGCCGCAGCAGCCGCGCTGGTCTCCTTGGGGGCCCAGGACGCGATGGCAGGCAAAGCTAACGATACGTTGAACTGGTCTACCACCCGCGAGGTGGATGTCGCACTACCATTCTACAACAACGTCCGCGAAATGGTGATTATGCAGCGTCACACATGGGATAACCTTTTGTATCGTGATACCAAGACGTTTGAATACAAGCCTTTGCTGGCGACATCTTACAAGTGGGTCAACGACAAGACGCTGGAATTCAAAATCCGTAAAGGTGTGAAATTCCACAATGGTGCGAGCTTTAGCGCCGACGACGTGGTGAAGACCTACAACCACGTGTCTGCAAAGGATTCAGGTGTGCTCACAAAGCGCAACGTAAGTTGGATCGATCGGGCCGAGAAAGTGGATGCCGATACCGTCCGCGTGTACCTGAAAAAGACCTTCCCGGCTGCACTTGAATATGTTTCTGGGCCCATGGCTATTTTCCCTAAGGATATCTGGGGGACTGCTAAAAAAAATGCCAAGGGAAAACCTGACTATGGAACCGTAGCGCCAATTGGAACTGGTCCATATAAAACTACTAAAGTGGTAGCCGGCGAATCAGTTGCCATGGAAAAAAATACGAACTACTGGAAAGGCTCACCAAAAGGAACGCCGTCAATCGGCAAAATCATGTTCCGCACGATCGCCGATCCCGAAGCGCAAATCGCGGAACTCCTATCTGGCTCGATAGACTGGATCTGGGACGTGCCAAAAGACAAAGCCGAGCAACTAAAACTAATTGGCACCAATAAAGTGATGAATGTGCCTACCATGCGCATCAGTTATATAACCATGGATCGCGCAGGGCGCTCCGGAAAGGGCAAAGAGAACCCTTTCTTTAAAAAGAAAGTTCGGCAAGCCGTAGCGCACGCCATTGATCGCAAGGCCATCGCTAAAGAATTAGTGGGCGGCGCCTCGCAAGTCATCCATTCGGCCTGTTTCCCGACACAATTTGGCTGCACTCAAGACGTTCCAAAGTACAGCTATGATCCAGCAAAAGCCAAAAAACTACTCGCCGAAGCCGGCTATCCAAATGGTTTCTCGACAGAAATCATGGCCTACCGTCAGCGGGAATATACAGAGGCGGTTATGGGCTACTTAGACAAGGTCGGTATTAAGTCCAACCTGAAGTATATGCAGTACAAGGCACTCCGTGGCATCGTTTGGGACGGTAAAGCACCATTCCACCACATGACCTGGGGATCGTATTCTATGAACGATGTTTCGGCGATTACCTCCCACTTCTTCAAGCATGGCCGTGATGACTATTGCCGCGATGACGACGTTAAAGCTGCACTTGAAACTGGCGATAGTAATGTCGATCCAAAGGTTCGCAAAGAAGCCTACAAGAAGGCCTTGTCAAAACTTTCCGGTGAACTGTGCTGGCTGCCGATGTTCACCTACGCCAAGTATTATGCCTTCTCTCACGATCTCGACTTCAATCCGACCGCAGACGAAATTCCGCGGTTCTTCACGGCGAAGTGGAAATAATATACTGACGATTGGTGCGGCCCCGGTCATGTATTGGCTGGGGCCGTATCTTTAAGAACTTAATAAAAATGCCAAAAGAGGAGGGGGGGAAATGCTGCTTTACGCATTGAAACGATTCGGCGTCGCCATTTTGGTAGCGATCTCCGTCTCCATCGTAACCTTCTCCCTTTTGCATGTGTCCGGTGACCCCGCTGCCGCCATGGCTGGCGAAAGCGCGTCGGAAGAAGACATTGAATACGTCCGCAAGCATTACGGTTTCGACCGCCCGCTACCCATCCAATACGTAGATTGGGCCTCCAAGGCCATAAAGGGAGACTTTGGCATATCGATTTATCTGAAGCGCCCTGTCGCCGGGGTCCTGGCTGAGCGCGCGCCGGTGACCATGACACTCGGAGCATTGTCTTTAACGTTTGCTCTTGTTTTAGCTATCCCGCTAGGCGTGCTTGCAGCAATGTTCCCCAATACGATCATCGACCGGTTTGCCTTGACCGTCGCGGTAATCGGACAGGCCCTCCCCAATTTCTTTTTCGCCCTTATTATGATCATCGTATTCGGGGTTTGGCTACGATGGCTGCCCATTTCTGGACACGCATCATGGCTTAACTTCATCATGCCTTCCATTGCGCTTGGCTACTATGCGACCCCAGCGATCATGCGACTGACCCGAGCTGGGATGATGGATGTGCTATCGTCGGACTACATTCGTACGGCCCGGGCCAAGGGCCTGAAGCCGCGCATCGTTCTCTTCAAGCACGCGCTCAGAAACGCGATAATTCCCGTGGTCTCCTTTTCCGCGGTGCAGCTAGGTTTCATGCTGGGAGGCTCGATCATTATTGAGTCGATCTTCTCTCTGAATGGGCTCGGTAGCCTGGCCTGGCAATCGATACAGCGCTCCGACTTCGAGGTCATGCAGGCGATCGTGCTGACCATTGCATGTTTCTATATTTTGCTAACATTTCTGGCCGACCTGTTGAACGCGTATCTTGATCCGCGTATCCGGGTTGCCTAATTGAGGGACGAGACATGGCCAACGGAACCATCGCAAAAAAACTGCCGTCGGCGAACCAGATTCTGGAGCCCTCACCATTCCAGTTGATGATGCGCCGTATTTTTGGCCATGCTGGTATGACCTTCGGTGGTGGGGTACTGATCCTGATCTTTGCGGCCGCACTCTTAGCCCCAATTCTGTCGCCACATGATCCCTACACCCAGGACCTGACCAAACGTTTCCTAGATCCCTTTTGGGGCGCCAAAGGCTCGTGGGAACATCCCCTCGGCACCGATAAATTTGGCCGAGACTACCTGTCGCGTATGTTGTTTGGTGCCCGGACATCCTTGCTGATTGGGTTCTCCGCCATGCTGATCTCGGGTGTTCTAGGTACTGCCTTGGGCGTTGCGGCAGGCTACTTCGGTGGCCGTGTCGACATCGTGATTACATTCATCATTACGACCCGGCTCGCTATGCCCGTAATTCTGGTAGCCTTGGTGGTTGTTGCCCTGATCGGTAGCTCGCTAACTATCGTCATCTGGGTGCTGGGGCTACTTATCTGGGATCGCTTCGCCGTGGTCATGCGGGCCGCAACGCAACAGGCGCGAAGTATGGATTATGTGGCTGCAGCGAAGGCCTTGGGCTGCTCTACGTTCCGCATTGTGCTTACAGAGATAATGCCGAACGTGGCTAATGCGCTGATCGTAGTCGCCACCCTGGAGGTAGCGCACGCTATATTCCTTGAGGCGTCACTGTCTTTCCTAGGCCTTGGTGTCCAACCGCCGACACCAAGCTGGGGTCTGATGGTCTCAGAAGGCAAGGGCATGATGTTTTTCAAGGCCTGGGTGATTGCCATTCCAGGAACCGCCTTGTTCATGTTGATGTTGTGTATCAACTTGCTCGGTGACGGTATCCGCGATGTCACCGCGCCAGAGAACAGAAACTAAATTACGGAAGACCAAGCAAGGGACCGCGATATCGCCATGGCAGAACGTATCCTTACCGTCGATAATTTGAAGATCGATATTCCCGTTCCCGCCGGCATGCTACATGCAGTGCAAGGGGTCAGCTTTAAGGTCGACCGCGGGGAAACACTTTGTATCGTCGGTGAGTCGGGGTGCGGTAAATCACTCACGTCACTAGCGATAATGGACCTATTGCCAACCAAAGCAATCCGAACCGCAACCAAGTTGGAGCTGGATAACCAGAACGTCCTCGGCATCAAAGAGGACAAGATGGCAGACATACGTGGCAACCGCATGGGCATGATCTTTCAGGAACCGATGACGTCCCTTAACCCAGCCTACACCATTGGCAACCAAATGGAAGAGACCCTAATGCGCCACCGCAGAGCCAGCCGAGAGGAGGCTCGCAACAGGGCTGTTTTCCTTTTGGAGAAGGTGGGGATTACAGCAGCACGTTCGCGGCTCCGGCAATATCCACACCAGCTTTCGGGCGGTCTTCGGCAGCGCGTCATGATCGCCATGACTTTGATGTGCGGCCCAGACCTCATCATCGCCGACGAACCCACAACAGCCTTAGACGTGACCATCCAGGCGCAAATTCTCTTGTTGCTCGCTGAACTACAGAAAGAGTTCGACATGGGACTGATTTTGATTACTCACGACCTAGGTGTTGTTGCGCGGGTCGCCGACCGAGTCGCCGTCATGTATGCTGGGCAAATCGTCGAGCAAGGAAGCGCCAAACAAGTTTTTGAGAACCCAACCCATCCCTACACCCAAGGGCTTTTGGAGTGCATTCCCATTCCAGGCAAGACCGCACGGGGCAGCCACTTGGGCTCTATTCCTGGCATTGTGCCCTCTTTGATCGGAGAGATGCATTGCTGTCATTTCGCCGATCGCTGCTCGTATGTATCCGAGCTTTGTCATTCCGCGCCCGTCGACTTCCAGACTGGACACACCGACGCGCATGACTACCGCTGCGTACTGAGCCCCAAGCAATGCGCCGAAAACCTAAAGCAAGAGGTGTCCAAATGAGCGGCAGCATGATCCAAACCAAGGACGCGACCAAGACGTTCATGATCTCATCTGGCTTTTTTCAGGGCAAACGGCCTCTTCATGCGGTGAACGGGGTAAATTTGACGGTCAGCCAGGGTGAGGTGGTCGCGCTAGTCGGCGAATCCGGGTGCGGTAAGACCACACTGGCGAAGATGATTTTAGGCCTTGAGCCCCTCACTAGCGGCGGCATCGAAGTAAACGGAAAGCCGCTCGCCGGGCAAAACCACGTGGACGTGGCCAAAATTCTGCAACCGATTTTCCAGGATCCTTATTCGTCCCTGAACCCTCGGAAGTCCATTGGCTCGATCATTACGCTCCCCTTGAAGGTACAAGGTGACCCAAACCCAGATACTTGGCGCCACAGGGCGGAGGAAATGATGGAGATGGTCGGCCTGCCGCGCCGCGTATTCCAGAACTATCCAAGCCAACTTTCAGGCGGTCAACGCCAGCGCGTCGCTATTGCCAGAGCGCTGATCAACCGACCGCGTGTGGTGATTTGCGATGAGCCAACCTCGGCTTTGGACGTCTCCGTGCAGTCACAAATCCTGAACCTATTGCAGGATCTGCGGAGCGAATTGAATCTGACTTATGTGATTATTTCCCATAACCTGGCTGTGGTCGAGCATATCGCGACCAAGGTCGCCGTCATGTATCTGGGGCGCATCGTTGAGGAAGCGGACACAGAAACACTTTTTACCAAACCACAGCACCCCTACACAGAGGCTCTTTTGAGTTCCGTTCTAACGCCAGACCCTAACCTGGGCGTTCCGGACACCCACCTGGGTGCGGCCTACCCAAACCCGGTGGAGCCGCCGTCAGGCTGCACCTTCCATCCGCGCTGTGCGAGAGTTATGGATCATTGCTCGGTTGCCATGCCGCCGACAATCTCGACGTTAGATGGCCAGGTTGAATGTCATATCTATGACAATACAAATGGTCTGACAGTATGAGCCGCGTAGCCGCCATCGAGAGGATCGAAAAATATTTTGATTCGGGCACGTTTGTCGACGAGCTGTCAGCACGGGTCGCCATCCCGTCGGAAAGCCAGAAAGATGACAACCAGGCCAACTTGCAACGTTATTTGGATGAAGCTATTCAGCCCGCTTTTGAGGCCATGGAATTTTCTTGCGAGGTTTTCGAAAATCCTGTCGCGGGCAAGGGGCCAATCCTTTTAGCTTGCCGCCACGAGGATGACAATCTGCCAACCGTTTTGGGCTATGGTCACGGTGACGTAGTGCGGGGACTGGAAGATCAGTGGCGCGAGGGGTTAAGCCCTTGGGTCACCACGCAGGACGGCGACAAACTTTATGGACGCGGCACAGCTGACAACAAGGGGCAACATACCATCAATATGGCTGCTATTCGCGAGGTCCTAAAGGTCCGCGGACGACTCGGCTTCAACGCGAAGTTCATGGTTGAAATGGGCGAAGAGAACGGCTCACCTGGCATCTTTGAAGTGGTGGAGGCAAATCTGGAGAAGTTTGCAGCTGATGTCTTCATAGCCTCTGACGGACCACGGGTGGCGCCAGATAGACCGACTATCTTCCTGGGCGCACGAGGCGCCAGAAACTTTGACCTTGTTTTGAAATGCCGCGACGGTGGCCACCATTCAGGCAACTGGGGCGGGTTGTTGACCAACCCGGGTATCGTTCTTTCCCATGCCATCAAATCCATTATTTCACCCAATGGTCAGATACTGATCAAAGAATGGCTTCCGCCTCCAATGTCAGACGCGGTGCGCGGCGCGCTGGCTGACATCAAAATCAACGGTGGGGAAAACGCACCAGAAATTGATCCCGGTTGGGGTGAGCCAGGACTATCCGCCGTGGAACAGGTCTATGCCTGGAACAGTTTTGAGGTGCTCGCTTACCGCACCGGCAATCCGCGCCAACCCGTAAACGCCGTCCCCGCAGAGGCCCGAGCCCATTGCCAGCTACGTTTCATCGCTGGTACGGACCGCGACAATATCCTGCCAGCGCTCCGGAACCACCTAGATAACCATGGATTCGAGAAAGTGCAAATCGAGCCACCGCCGCCTGAAAATGCAATCGATTTTAATGCCAGCGCGACGACGCCAGACAATCCATGGGCCGCATGGACGGCCGATGCCATGGCGCGGACGACGGGCAAGAAGACCGCCGTGATCCCAAGTCTTGGTGGTTCTATCTGTAACGACCTATTCAATGTGACGCTCGGTCTGCCTTCGATATGGATCCCACACTCTTATTCTGCCTGCTCACAACACGCCCCAAATGAGCACATCCTGCTGTCCGAGGCTCGCGAGGCGCTCGCCATCATGACCGGCGTGTATTGGGACCTAGGCGAGCCAGGGACGCCGAGAACGAGGACTCATTGAGATGACCCGCGATGCCGCCATCTCGCGCGCCCACGCCTACTTTGACGACGCGGAGGGCTATTGGGCCGACCTGGCGCGTCGCGTCGCCATTCCAACCGAGTGCCAGAGACCGGAACGCCTGCCTGTCCTCTATCAGTATCTTGATGAGGAGATCCGTCCATGTTTCCAGGCCATGGGCTTTGACTGCCAGATTTATGACAACCCGATCGAAGGCATGGGGCCAGCACTGTTAGCAGCTCGGATTGAAGACGGAAACCTGCCAACAATTCTGGGCTACGGGCATGGTGATGTAGTTCGCGGCCAAGAGGGACACTGGGCCAATGACCGCGACCCTTGGACGCTGACGCGCGAGGGAGACAAGGTCTATGGGCGTGGCACCGCCGACAACAAGGGGCAACATTCAGTTCATATGGGCGCGTTAAAAGCTGTGATCGAGGAACGCGGGCACCTGGGATTCAATTCCAAATTTATCATCGAAACTGGCGAGGAAAATGGGTCCTGGGGCTTCAAAGACATGGTCGCGCTTCATAGTGACGATTTCGCCGCCGACTTTTATTTCGCCTCTGATGGACCGCGGGTCGACATGAGCAAACCAAACCTTACACTGGGCTGCCGGGGTGCGCGCAACTTCGACCTGGTCCTTGACATGCGCGAGGGCGGTCACCATTCCGGAAACTGGGGCGGTTTGCTGGCGAACCCGGGTGTCATACTAGGCAACGCTATTGCCACAATCGCCGACGTCAACGGCAAAATCCTTGTCGACGGCTGGCGACCGCCGCCAATTAGCAACTCCGTCCGCGAGGCCCTCAAGGACGTGAAACGCGAGGGTGGCCCAAACGCTCCCGAAATCAATACTGACTGGGGAGAGCCGGGCCTCACGGAGGCCGAAAAAGTTTACGCGTGGAACACCTTCGAGGTCCTCGCCTTCGTCACGGGCAACCCAGACAAACCCGTCAACGCCGTGCCGCCGCGGGCCCATGCGAACTGCCAACTCCGTTACGTGGTCGGCACCAATCCCGAGGACATCCTGCCCGCGCTACGCCGTCATCTGGATGCTCAGGGCTATCCGATGATCGAGATCCACGAGCCGCCGGCGGGAAACTCGGGTCGCTTTAACGCTGCGCGCACAGACCCAGACCACCCTTGGGCTATTTGGATGAAAGCCACGGTACAACGCATGACCGGCGAACGCACCACCGTCCTTCCTAATTCTGGGGGCTCAATCTGTAACGATGTATTCCAGGACGTACTTGGCATACCCTTCGTGTGGATGCCCTTGAGCTATACCGGCTGCTCGCAGCACGCGCCCAACGAGCATATCTTGTGGTCTCTGACACGGGAGGGCATGGGCCTAGTAACAGGGGTATATTGGGACTTAGGTGATCCGGAAACGGCTTACCGCCCATGATAGAGCCCTGTGATCTTAGTGCCACACGCGCACGTCACCTTATCAGAACCGGAGAATTGTCACCAGAGGATCTGCTCGAATCTTGCATTGCCCGTGTGGACGCTGCTAACCCTGCCATCAATGCTATCGTCGCCACAGATTTCGAGCGCGCCCGACACGAGGCCGCTGTGGCGGCGCAGGCGGTTCGCGACGGCGCTGAACTAGGCCCATTACACGGCTTACCCGTCGGCATTAAGGACCTGAACGCTACCGAAGGCCTCCGCACAACCTGGGGTTCCACTTTATACGCCGATCATGTCCCGGAGATGGACGAACCAATGGTCGCCCGGCTTCGCCGGGCTGGAGCCATAATCGCAGCAAAGACTAATACGCCCGAGTTCGGCGCCGGCACGCACACCACCAACCAGGTCTACGGACCGACGCACAATCCCTTTGACCTGGACCGAACATCTGGTGGTTCCTCCGGTGGTTCCGGCGCGGCAGTGGCAACGGGTATGCTACCCCTGGCACATGGGTCGGACACGGGAGGAAGCCTCCGCAATCCGGCGACCTGGTGTGGGGTCGTGGGTTTCCGTCCAACACCAGGTCTAGTCCCGCGAGAAAGCCGGCCACTGAACTATTCACACTTCAGCGTTCAAGGACCCATGGCCCGTTCGGTCGCCGATGTAGCATTAATGATGGCTGGCCTTGTCGCCGATTCAGACCGTGATCCTTTAACTGGCCCTTGCAGCCCCTCGGCCTTCCTAGACCTAACGCCAGCTAATCTCGAAACGGTGCACGCCGCCTGGACCGAGGACTTCGACGGCGTTGCGCCCGTCGACAACGGCATCCGCGCCTGTTTTCGGTCGGTGATCGGCAAGCTTGATAGCTCTTTTAAGGCCCTATCGGCGGACGATCCAGACTTCGCCGATGCCGGCGACTGCTTCTGGACGCTCCGGTGCGTCAATTACCTGGCGTCCCACACAGAGCGCTATAAATCCCACAGCAAAAAGCTGTCGTCAAATATCATCGCCAATGTCAAGGACGGTCAGAAGATGAGCCTGGCCGACGTGGCTGCAGCGGAGGTGCAATGGCGACGTATCTACACGAACTTTCAGGACTATTTCGAAAATAAGGACGTGCTGATCGTACCCGGCAACGCCGTCCCGGCGTTCCTGATAGAAGACGGTATCCCGAAGGAAGTGAACGGCCAGCCCATGGCCAACTACATGGGGGCGTCATTAATCAGATCGGCACTGACGCTGACCGGCCACCCGGTGCTAGCACTTCCTTGCGGCCTTGACCACTTGGGCCTCCCCTTTGGCGTGCAATTGGTTGGCAAGCGGCGCGGTGACGTCGAGTTGCTTCGCATCGCAATGGCCTTGGAAACAGAATTTACGAATATCCCGGGTCTGGAACGACCCGTGCCTAATCTGGAGGAATTCACAACATGACCGAGCTTTGCGATCTCACCGCCACAGAGGCGCGCCGGCGCATCGGAACCAAAGAAATCTCCCCTGTCGAGCTATTGGAGGCCTGCATAACGCGCATAGAGGCCGTGAACCCAACAGTGAACTCTATTGTCACCACTTGTTATGACCGGGCCCGCGCCGAGGCCAGGGGTGCAGAGAAACAGGCCCTGGACGGCGAACTGCTCGGCTTGCTACACGGACTACCCTTCGGTTCCAAAGATCTAGAAAACACGGGCGGCGTTCGCACTACGATGGGCTCGCAGCTGTTTGCAGATAACGTGCCTGACCAAGACCAGGGCTCCATCGCCGAAATCCGAGACAACGGCGGCATCCTGATCGGCAAGACCAACACGCCAGAGTTTGGCGCCGGCGCTAACACCCGCAACCTAGTGTTTGGCGCCACAGGGAACCCTTTTGATCCAGAAATGTCCTGCGCCGGATCCTCCGGCGGCTCAGCCGTGTCTCTGGCAACAGGCATGGTGCCATTGGCTACGGGATCCGATTATGGTGGAAGTCTCCGGACACCGGCCTCCTTCTGCGGTGTGGTCGGGTTCCGCCCCTCGCCGGGCGTAGTGCCTAACGAACTCCGGTCCGTGGGCCTCAATCCCTTCTCGGTCCTTGGACCAATGGGCCGCACGGTGGCCGACGCGGCACTCCTGCTCTCGGCTATGATGGGCGACGATCCGCGCGATCCCTTTGGCAGCGGTATCGACCCGGAGCTGGCGGAACCCCTGCAACTAGCTGACGTAACCAGTCTGCGCGTTGCCATCTCCGAGGATCTGGGGGTCTCTCCCTTGGACGACGATATCCGTGAGTGCTTTCGGCGGAAGGCCGACACCATCCGCCACATTTTCACCGATGCTCAGGACCACGATCCACCCTTCGATGACGACCTGCACCGCGCCTTTGAAGTGCTGCGTTGCGTTAACTATCTCTCGGCCCACGGCGAAAAGGTCGAGAACCATCGAGATCTTTTGACACCCAACGTAGTCGCCAATGTCGACATGGCCGCCAACTTCACCATGACCGACGTGGCTTGGGCCCATGCGAAACAGACGTCGCTGTATAAGGGTTACATAAAAATGTTCACCGAGGTGGATCTGCTATTGAGTCCGGCCGCTGCCGTCTCGCCGTTCCCGCATGCCCAATGGTACCCAGAAGAGATTAACGGCGAGAAACTGCCCAACTACATGCGCTGGATGTCGCCGGCCTATGCCCTGACCATGGCCACGCCGGCAAGTTGCGTGATCCCCTTCGGCACCGACTCTAAAGGCTTTCCCATGGGCCTACAGATCAGCGCCCCGAACGGCTCGGACCGATTGGTCCTGGCCGCCGCGGCAGCGTTGGAAAGTGTCCTCGCGTCGAACCCGGAAACTTCCCGGCCCTTGCCAAACATTGCAACCTTGAAGGCCTAGACCATGTCCAAGCACCTGTTTACAGCATGCCTCGGAACGGAGACGCACACTTGGGCGCCTTTACCTACGGATATTCCCGCGTTCGAGGCTACCTACCTCGTCCGCGACGGGAAACACCCGGAGGCGGTCAACATGTTCGGCGTACCCCTACAAATCTGGAAACGCCGGGCCGAGGCCAAAGGCTGGCGGGTGAGCGAGGGCTTGTGCGCCTTCGCAACGCCATCGGGCCTAACCAACAAAGCAACCCACGAAGTCCTCCGTGACGAGATCCTTGACAAGCTCCGCGCTTCTATGCCGGTAGACGGGGTGATGCTATCGCTTCACGGCGCCATGGTGGCGCATGGTTATGACGACTGCGAAGAGGATTTGGTGCTCGGCATCCGGTCAATCGTAGGGCCGAAAGTACCTATCACATGCGAACTCGATCTACATTGCCACCTAAGCCGCGCCTTCGTTGAAAACGTGACAGCCTTCGTAATCTACAAAGAATACCCACACATAGATTTTGCTGACCGGGCAGAAGAGGTGTGGACCCTCATGGAGGGCGTTCTGGAGAACCGTATCAATCCGCAGGTTTCCATCCACGACTGCCGCATGATCGGCCTCTACCACACGACCCGCGAACCCATGCAGGGATTCGTGCAGCGCATGCGCGATTTAGAGGGCACAGACGATGTTCTATCGGTTTCCCTTGGCCACGGATTCCCATGGGCGAATATCCCTCACGTTGGCGCCCGTACTGTAGTCATCACTGATGACAACCGGCAGGCGGGCGACGAGCTTGCTAAACAGTTGGGCAATGAGCTTTGGGAACTTCGTAACGAAATCACGCC
>MDTD01066150.1_pt1 | contig 15383 bp, 19 predicted proteins | sample 811221 | NCBI WGS metagenome assembly MDTD01 (sample SAMN05326646, study PRJNA326480) | marine metagenome | isolation source: seawater | place: Pacific Ocean: South West | collected 2011
CACAAAAACAGAAGCGTGTTTAGCTTGAGCTAGATTAATTTCGTTTTGTTGTTTTGATAACTCAAACATTTGAGTCTTAATTGCGTGTTCAAGTTCCATTTTTTTTGTTTTGTCTGGAACTAATTTATCTATCAGCCCTGTGATAGGAGATAAAAATTTGTCTATCATTTTTGCCTCTACTTGAGATTTATTATTGCTACCAGCACTCCTACTAATAATATATTGGTATTAAGCAAAAGCACTCCTAATAGGGTATGGTACCAGACCCAGCGGTGCTTATAAAGATTGTGTATGTTGAGTTTTAGGTCCTCGTCAGAATATCTGTCATTTACATCTTCTTCAGACATCTTTGTAAATTAAACAAGCCCTAAATTTTTTTGTTCCTGTGTTAGTTAAATTGTAAGAGCTTTTAGTAAGTTTTTTGATATCCCATTTCTTAAAAGTATGTTCTTTGTTATTTTCTGTATCTGTGACTGTACATTCACCGCCTACAAATAAATAACATGGGTCGCCTTGTTTTAAGGTTTCAACTGAATGACCAACAGGCACATCAACTATTTTCGTTTCCCAAATATCTTTCTCATCTTCGTTTTTGGGTTCTAAACAAACTAAAATTGTATTGTCCTCTAGTGCTTCTATATAAGCTTCATCACAATACCATTCTCTTTGTAATTTATTAGGAGTGCTATGCCAATTTACAATATTTTGGTCTTTATAATCCATACATACATAAAACTCGTCAGCTGCTTCTAAATCCTCATCTGCATAAACCAAATCATTTTGGGATATGGTTTGTCCTTCTGCTATTTTAAATCCATCTGGCAAAGGACCAGCATCTTTAATAACCATTCCCTCTGGGAGAGCACTTTTAGTTTTTCCATTAGCATCGAGGTTTAAAAAGATTTTTTTGTCTGCTAAAGAAACATTCTCTCCTTTTAAATTTGAATAAGATTTAATTGAGCCCTCAAACCACATATAAAAATTTTGAACCTTCATTACTTTTTCGCTGCCTTCCCAAAACTGTACATCTACATCTTTAAGATAATTTTTAGATATTCTGCCTATTTTATGACCTTTTTTACCACTCATAACGGTTATTACAATTAAATCATCAATTGCCGACATACTTTGTTCAGGAGTTGAGCCAAAATCAAAGATTACATCTTGTTCTGTGTTTTTTCGTTTTTTACTTTTTGCCATTATATTTCCTCTGCTATAACTGTTGGGGGGTTGTCTCTTACTGATATTCGGATGTTTTCATAATCAAACATCTCAAAAAAAAGAAGTGTTTTTAAATTGTCCTCATCATGGTCTCGTACAGGGATTCTTCTTTTTTGATAATCCCAATAAGCGTAAGCATATTTAATACCATCCTCTTCTTCATAATAAATTTTTACATCAGGAGGTAAAATAGGTGGTCGTTGAGATTCGTATTTTTCAGACATTGCAAGTAATGCTCCAAGTTGCGTTTGAAGTAGAATGTCTATAGGTAGCAGCAGCAGCATACCAAATACACTGTGTAAAATTTCCAAGCGTACTGTTGCTCTGATGAGTTTTTAAATATTTGGTCTGAACACCTCCATTAGTAGTTTGTGTCCCCGAAAAGGTCAAAGTAGTTTGAGGTATTGCTGGGCTCCCTATTGAAGATAATACCATGCTGCTAAAAGGCAGACCATCCCAAGATACATTGCCTTGGTTGTTAGTTCCTAAATGACCTTGAAACCAAACTCTAATGAATGAACTAGATATATTATTAAATGTACTTACTGATGTGTTATAAGTAATTCCATATATAACTTTTGTTGTAGTTGTACCCGCATCTGTGCCTCTAAAATGGTCAAATGAGATTGTCCCTGAAGAAGGTATGGCTCCTGCATTTCCTGTTTTATCAACTCCAGACCTTATAGCAGAAGTGGTATAACTTCCTTGTCCGACATTAGGATTTGTATTAACTGAAAGTGAACTATCCATAAAACCAAAATTATTTGCTGTTGTGGTATGATTATTTGGTTTTTCAGCAGAGCCGTAGTTTACAAGAAAAGAGTTAGAACCCCCGTTTATTGTTGGAGTAATTGTAATTGAAGTTGTATTTCCTGCGATGCTTCCGCTGTAATACTCACTGAGACTGATTGGATGGCTGCCGCCAAACTCACTTTGTATTGTCCCCATAGGCAACTGTCCACTTGCAGATATTGCCATTATTTAGCCTCTAGTTCTTCTACTTTTGTTGTAAGAGTTTGTATTTGTTTTTGTTGTTCTTTTACAGCTTCAATTAATACTGCTGTTAATCTGCCATAATCTACAGATTTAAATTTATCTTCAGTTTTGCCTGTAATAACAACCTCTGGAAATACTTTTTCTACTTCTTGAGCTATAACACCAATACCTTTTTTATTATCTTTGTTGTAAGACACACCTCTTAGTTGATTAACTTTAGCTAAACCATCTTCAAGAGTTTTAATATTATCTTTTAATCTTTCATCTGAGTATGCCGTAATATTTCCGTCAGCTACAATATTACCTCCACTATCAAATTCAACTTCATTGTTCCAATTAGAGCCATCATAATGATGAAACGCTAAAGTAGTAGAAGCTGTAGATGGGGGATTACTACCGCCTGTTGAGCCTATTGCCCAATAAGTGCCGCCTGTTCCTGCCATTTGCAGATATTGTCCTACTGTGTCCAAAGCAATTAAATCTGAATTAAATATAGCTCTACCACCTGTGGACATATCAATTCTTAATGGTGTTATTATAGAGCCACCGTCATTACCCTTAAAAACTATATCTTTATCTTGAGTAAAACTTCTTAGTACAAAATCACCTGAGTCATCGTATAAATATCCTGTTGTTGCACTATTGTCTGCGGTATTAATATAAATAGCCTCTCTACAAGTTATTTGTCTGCGAAATACAGCATCACCTGAATTAGACATATCAAGGGTAAGAGCAGTAATAGTTGTACCATCATCATTCCCAACAAAAGTTATATCTCCATCTGAAATAGGGTTTTGTATATCAAAATCGTTTGTGCCTGTAGGTCTTTCAAATAAAGCATAGGCAGTGCCTTGGTCTTTTAATATAACAGTTCCTTTATTAGCTCCGATGATTTCAGTTCTGTGTTCTGATTGAATTGTAAAATCTACATTTGAAGCACCACCAACAAGTTTCTTGCCAGAGGCAAGTTTAAATTCTGTGCTCATAAATCTTGCAGTTTCTGCATTATTTACAAGAAAAAGAATTGGGTGGTCAGTTGTTCTTTTAAATTCAGTGAAGTTTGAGGTGTCTGTGTACATTCTAAATAATGCAGTTGAACCTACACCAAAATCCATTCTTGCTGCATCACCACCGTCTATTTGAACACTAGCAGTTCCCGTTGCTTCGCTTATTGCAAAGTCTGTTCCTGTATAACTTATCCCAAAAGGATTAGAACCGTTTGGACCTATAGCAACATCTCCTGTTTCAAATATTGTCATGCGTTCAGTACCAGCAGTATCAAATCTGATTTTATCTTCATCAGAACTTTCTTCTACTTGAATTTTAGTATCACCGTCTAAATCAGAAAGGCTAGTCGTGCCTGTTTCAAGGACTTTTGCAGTCAGTCTGAGTTCTATTTTTGTTCCGCTTCCAAAAGCTGCGGCTGATGTATTGTCTTGTGCTCTAACTACAGTTAAATTATTGCTTGATATAGCTGTGACTAAGACAACTTCTACATTGGAACTATCGTCTAATGTTGCAAAAAATTTATTATTTGCGTCAGGTGTAGGAAATACCGCAGCAGAAGCTACAGGAATAGTAGTAGTAGAATTATTAATCCCACTCGATAAAGTAGTTTCGGCATTGTTTTTAAAAAGCAATCCCACAGTTAAAACCTCCTAAGTTTAACTTACTGTCACTGTCCAAGTGACGGTCATACTGTCTGATGCACCTTTATTGACTACTGAGAAAACTGTTCTACATAACATTGTGCCACCAGATGCTGCATTTAAAATACCTGCCTCTGTGACTGCACCTGTACCTGTTCCAGCTGGAAAACTTGCAACATAAGTCACAACAGCTGCGGAAACGGTAGTGCTAGTCAAAGCAACTCTGCCAAGCTGATTACCTAAAGCTGTATCACTAGCAGCGGCTGCTGTGCTTCCAGAGCCGATAGCCATGTGTGACATTGCTGTAGCTGTAGCATCTTTCATACGAGAAGCTACATAACCTTTACCAGCTGTGACAACTATGTTGTCTACTTCTTGGACAACTTCGTCATTAAGACGAATTTGTAGTTTACCTTTCATCTTTAATTGGTCATTTACATTTGACATATTTACCTCATTAAGAGTTTATTGAAAAAGTATTTAAGGCTGACTTGTTGAGCAAGGCTCCACTTGTATCGCCTACGAACAATTGTACATTAATTGACTCAGATACTGAAACACTATTTGCCAGACTTTCTGGACCTAGTTGAAAAGCAAAGGCTTCTGAAACATTTGTGGTTTCAGTAAGAAATATATTGCCGCCAATACTAATATTCTCTGAAATATTTGTACTATCAGCAAAAGGTTTGCTCACTGCAAATGGTCCCAAGCTTTCTGTAGCAGAAACAACATTGTTTTTATTTATACCTGATTCAGTAGCTAAATCATCACTAGCACTTGCTGTATCATCTAAAGCATAAGCATCAGAGAATGTTCTGATAAAAGACGAAAGCTGTGAGAAAGATTCAGACATGGAAACTCTCTGTGCAGGTATTAAATTTATTTTATTACCCATGCCGCTGTGAATCCCACAGAAATAAAATAAAGCCAAGCCTACATAAATTGGAGCAGCTTCTATCTCAACATAAGCTCCAGCTTGTCCTGCGGTACCAACAACAGTCACATTTGGGTCCGCAGTATGTTCAGAATACCCTCCATGAGTACCGTCAGAATATTGAGAAAATTTAAAAGGATGACCTGTGTTAGATGAGTCTGATTGGTCAAATCTATAAGTTGCACCTGTAAAAGCAGTTTCACCCTCAATATCAATTGTAGGGTTCTCTGCCCCATTTATATAAAATCTATTACCACTGCCGCTACTCGCAGCAGCCACAGTGACTGTGTAAGTTATTGTTGTGCCAGAACTTGGCGGAGTACCAAGTCTTTTATTAGGCACTACAGCAGCTGACTCGCTAAGAGTTGAGCTATCTGCTCTTGAAGTTGTAAACAAGCTGCTATAGTTTTCGGCAATATTTGCAGTATCAGATTTTGCTGCATCAAAATCTTGTATTGAATTTTCACTCACAGATAAAGAATCAGAAAACTGTCTTGAGAAAGCAACCAGAGTAGCTATGCTTTCTGTGACTGTTGCAATATCACCTTTAATTAAGCCTGACTCTAAAGCTGCTAGTTCAGCTATAACCGTTGAATCGCTAAATGTTTTTTCTGCTGCAAGAGCTAAAGATTCAGAAATATTTACGACAATTGCATTTGCATTGCCTTCAAAAAAATATAAGTTTTTTGAATCAGAGTCTATAAAAACATCTGTAATTTTTAAGTTTTGAAATTGTGTAAGGGCTTTAAGATTTAGTGTAGTAAAAACACTTTGAAGGTTTTTGAACTCTACTTTTAATTTGAGTGCCATTAGTCAAAATCTTCCCTCACATTAAATTTAATTAAATCAACAACGGTCTGTACATCGTTGTTTGATTTTGTAAATTCAACTTCAGCTTCATATACACCTGCTGCGGGAAAAGTATCTGACGGAAAAGTCATGGCTACCTTTCCATTTGTCGCATCTGTGATTGTTGTAGTTATAGTTTTTAAAATAGTTTCTGTGCCTATTTGTCTAATTCTAACTCTTACAGTTCCTCCAGAAACATCTACAGGTGCAAAAGTATCTGAATCTTCTTGGTCTAAAACCTTTCCTAAAGCAGCTTCGTTGCTGTCTTTCAAAGTTAAAATGAGCTCTGGCAGCGTGTCGCCTTTCACCATTCTAATTGTTGCACTATAAGCCATTACACAAACTCCTGATATTTAATTGTAAGTGGAGCACCAACATTACCATATTTGGTTTTTCTTACCGCCTGTGCTTCACCTTTATCATACATTCTTTTATTCAAATCTGCTGCTTGTACATCTGAAAAAGGAGTATCTTTCATCATTTGCAATCTATACAAAGCACCATGCACAATCGTTTCTGCATACTCGTTTGCAATAATTGTTGGAATAGTAGTCGCAGTAATTGTTGGTTTGAGAGAATATAAAACATACAGCTTCTCATTCTCTGTAGGTGTTGGAGCAAATAAAATAGTTTCTTGGTCTTTTTGTGTATAGTATTTAACAGGACCTTTTCCATAGAAATCAAAAATTGATACAGCTCCTATTTGAGATTTAGGCTCAATCCTTGTATATCTTTTTTGGGATATTTGAGTATTAGTATCATCTGAAAATTCTTTAAAAATATCAATAATATGATTTAATTCAGCTCCAACAGGAATGTCTAAATCTTTATCCGAATATTGATTAACATTTTTAACAACTTGCAGGATGCCTAAGTCTTGTAAATAAATATCTGTACTAATACAAAATTCAATTAAAGTATTTCTAAGCTCATCAACTATCAATGATTCTGGGCAAGAAGGAGCTTCTCTTTTTACCTTTGGTACTAATGTTTCTATTTTTTTTGAAGCCATATTAAGTTATTTCCGTTGGTGTTGATGGTTTAGGAGAAGAGGCTGTATCTGCTTGACTCTTTATGCCCATTGAATTTTGAAAGCTTTGTAAAAACAAAGTTGCTTTGTTCAAGTCAGAAGCTGACTCTGTGTCTTTTTGATAAGCTCGATACAACATATAGTCAAAGATAGCATTTGCATAAATATCATCAAGACCAATTACTGTTGTAGATGTAGAAAAATCTGCAATGTTAATTTTGTCTGGAGCAAAGCTAAATACTATATCGGCTTTATGTCCTCCACCTGAAGGATGAGGATAAACATAAAAGTGTTTAGGGTCTCTTTCATCATAAACATAATATTCAACAAAGGTCCCTGTAGTGCCATACCAATCAGACACCGTGTCGTCTAAAACTTTTTTCTGTATGTTTTGTATTGTTTTTGTTGTAGGCGAAGCATTTTTATACAAAGACAACAAGCGTAAAGCATCAGCAGGTAAAGTTTGCTTTGCACTTTGTGCTAGTGTGAATTGTTCATTTGAAACATTTGCATCTGGTCTGATAAGAACTATCTCTCTTTGGGCATCGTTTAAATAACTTAAAAGACTTTGTTGAGACCATTTGACATTTGTGTTGTCTTGTAAAATCTCTTCTGCTTTATCAATTAAATCTATAACCTTGACTGTTGCTGCCATCTTATAATCCTAAAGATTTTTTCTCCTCATCAGTTAAATCATCTTCACTATAGATAAAGGTCCAATATTCATCTCTATGTATTGGATTATAAACAACAACTTTTCCCGAACCGCCTCTTGAAAAAAGAGGAGTTTTTGAGACTTTCTTTTCCTTTTTTTCTTTTTTTGATGCTTTGTTTTTTTCTTTTAAAGAATTAAGTTGTGCCTCTAAATCAGCCAACTTGTTTTTTGGATTTAAAGAAACATTGTATTTCTCTTTTGCTTCTTCAATTATTTTATCTTTTGTTAATGTCATTTCTTTTTCTTTGCTCTAATTTTACCACTTTTAGAAGCTTTCTTCGCACCTTTCGGACCCATAACTTTAGTCAAAGTTCCATAGATGTAAGCATTAAGTTTAGCTCCTTTTAAACCTTTCTTTTTCCCTTGGGATTTGAGCCTTCTTTCTAAGGCTTCTCTTTTGCTACCTTTTGGCATAGTACCTCCATATAAGAGGGGGAGCCGAAGCTCCCCACACTTAATTATTAAGAGTTTAACTTAAGTTCACCAATAGCTGTTGGGACAATAACTTTGTACCCGTATACAGCTAAACCTCTTACACCATCACCGAATGAAGATTCTAATCTTACAGTTTCAGTGTTAGTCATTTGAGAGGCATAGGCTACTGCTTTTGGATGTCCAAAAATACCAGAAGTCACTCCACTAGCAACAGTTAGATTGTTTGATACATAAACATTAAATCTATCTATCATTCCAATATTACCGTTTCTAATTGGAGACTCAGCATCACCTGTTAGGTATGCTTGTTTAAGGTCTGAGTTTTTAAGAACCGCAGCAGTTGCTGGGTCAATAATTAAGAACCTTTCAGTTTCTGGAATATTATTTTGGTCTAGTGATTTACCAGCATCCAAAATAAGCCCTAAGATGTTAGAAGCAGTAGTTGCAGAACCACCACTGTTTACATCTGATAGAGTTGAATCTCCTAAGACATTACCAAACACATCTTGCTCAATTGCAATCTTCATGTTTTGAGCTGCATCTTCTGCTGCCGCATTCATAAAGTCTATGTCTGCTTGTTGTCTGAGAATATCATCAACTTTAAAAGCATAGCTTTTAGCTTTGTTGATATTTAACTCAACCGTACCTGAAGTGACATCAGCATAACTTAAAGAACCTGTGTAGTCTGCCACTGTGACAGCTGGTACAGTTCTAATGTTTACCTTGTCGCCCTGTCCTGAAATTTCGCCTTCATACTCGTTAGTAGTGACTTCCGCCAAAACCGTATTAGCATAAAACTTAGCTTGAAGCTTTTTGGAAAATATTTCAGGAATAAAGTGTTGTTCGCCTGATGCGAACGAGAAATTTCCACCACTTGAAGAAATTGCCATTTTATTTCACCTTTATATTTAAAAAGTTTTAAATTATGTAGTAAAAGGTTATGGCTTAATTCTTCCCTCGGTATAAGCTTTATCTATGTCTTTTTCAAACTTTTTGTATTGTTTGTCAGACAACTTATCAATTTCAGAACGAGACCAAATCTTTTTACTACTACCTATATTTTGTTTCCTAGCTTTAGAGAGTGTAGGTTCCACATTTTGTTTCGCCTTTTCTACTAATTCCTCTTTGGAAACAGTATTGGAGTCAATTCCTAAGTCTTTTTTATATTTAGATAACAGGCTTATAACATCTTGAGTTTCGCCTTCAACAGCAACTTCTCTCCACATTTTTGTCTGTCTCTCAAGCCAAATTCTAAAATCTGGACTATTTGAAACAGTCGCATAATCTGGATGAGCACTAGCTATTGCATCAAAATGTTTCTTATCTTCCTCTTCTTTACGAGCCGCAAGGACTTCTTGAGTAGTTTCAGAAACTTTTTGGTCCATTTGAGCAAATCTAGCATCAACATATTTCTGAAGGGGTTTCACTATTTCGGGATAATCTTTGATTATCTCTGATAGGTCCACGCTAACTTCTTCTTTAGCCTCTTCTATCTTTGGCTCAGACTTTAAAGTTTCCATAGCTGTTATCTTGTTAGACATTTCAACTATTTTACTTTCAAGCTCCTTCGCCCTCTGGGTTTCTTTGGTCATCTTCGCTTGTGCGTTTTTGTACCTTTCTTCCCATTGTTCGGAGGTCAATAAGCCTTTATCAGACTTAGTGTCATCTTCCTGAATCTCTTCCTCCTGATTTGATGCCTCCACAGTCTCCGCAGATTCCTCGGGTGTGTTTTCAGCTTCCTCAACTACTTCTTCTGGAGTGTCCTGTACTTCTTCTGCTTCTGGGATAGCGAGTCCCTTTGCTTCTGAATCGGATTCCGTCTGAGAGTCTTGCACCTGCTGTATCATCTCATCAGCTTCTTTTTCAAGCCTTTCAGCGATTACCTCGCCTTTAGTTTTTTCTCTTGCCATTTTTCTCGGTCCATTTGGGGTGTCGATTAAAATTATTTATATATATTAGATGTGTCCTTTCGGGTACCTAACGAGTCGATTACCTTATCGGCAATCTCGTCTAAAGATACTATAAACTTTAAGATGTCGCAACGACCTTGACTAAAGCGGAAGTTGTCCGTTATTTCCAATTGGTCCCGTTCCGTTTGGCGGATTAGTTCCATTTCTTGCATTAGGTCCGACCATTCCTTCGGCATTCTGGACCTGATTTCCCTCACCGCTTTCGATGCTTTGGGCGAGAGCTTGTTGTAGTGCTTGTTCATTCATTAACTCCTGCTGTGATTTAATAACTTCATCTGGGTCTATATCTAAAGATTTAGCTATATCAACTAGGAGATTCTCTCTCTTAACCATTTGAGCATCCATTGGATTATTGATAAGAGATAAGAATTGCAACAATCTTTGTGACTGCACTTCTTTTTGAATTAAGGCAGTAGACCCTCTGGCAACTATTCGCATATCTGATTTAATGCTTTCGTCATCATTCCAAGTCATATTCCAATCATAAATTGACCTTATCAATGGCTTGGTTAAGAAATCATCAATATTTTTAATTACTGATTTCAAAACTATGTTTGCATTAGACATCAGGATAGAAATACCTGTAGCTGTTCTGTTCAAAGAACTTTGGGTTTGTCCATGCGTATAAGAAGGTAAAGCTGTAGTTTCATCAGCAAACCTTCTAAATAATTCTATTAAAGATTGTAAAGATGGAGTGTTTGACTGTGGTTGATAGAATCTAACCATAGGCTGGTTCCCATCACCCCCCTCTCGTAAAAAGACTCGCCAAGGGTACATTTCTGTAGGGTCCTCACCAGAAGCAAGTAAGTCATTGTTTACTTCCACCATAGGACCAGAAGAAAGAGCCACATTGTCCAATAAAATTCTTGTGGCAGCATTCATAGTGTTTTGTGAATCTCGCATCATACGAGGTACTCCTGTGCCCCAGAACGAGTGTGGATTTTTTTCATAAGGGAATATGAAGTAAGGTATTTGTCCACCTGCTAGTGGATTCAATTGAGCTTTAATAATTTTATCTTCAAGTAGCCAAATATTGCATTGATATTCCTGAGACAAATCATCAGCTGGGTCAAAATCAATCCCAAGCTCTTCTAAATCGTGTCCATTCAAAGAACCCCAAAATTCTAAAACTTCAAACTTATAGGTTTTATCTGCATAGCTTTTTATATTAGCAATTGTTCTGCGGTCTTTTTCGTGCTGTTCTTCGTAATGATTTCCTTCTTTGTAGTAAAATAAACATTCATCAATAGCTTCAATATTAAAGTTAGGAAAGTCTTTCAAATCTGCAAGTTCTTGTCTGGAGATAATATGCCTTCTAAAAATATTACGCATATCATCTACTGAAGTTGCGTAAGGGTCTGGATATAAATCAAAAACTGATACCGCTTCCATCTCGGGCATAGGCTCTTCTTCTATCAAAACGGCAAAGCCGTTTTCGCCTTTTACCCATCTATGGTCTTTGTTTATTTTTAAAGTACCAGCTTTCATTGCCCCTGTACCAAAAATAACTTGTTCCATTATGGCTTCTTTCATTTTGCCTTCGAGATTACTTTCTACAGCTTGGTCTAATATTTGCTCAGACATAGCTTCAACTCTTTTCTCGGTCTCTTCTTTAAGCTGTTCTTTAAGTTCTTGAATACGCATTTCAATCAAAGGCTCAAGCTCTTCCGTGCTTACCTGTTGCGAAACCACCATAATTTCTTGAGCAGCTCTTTCAGCAAGTTGCATTTCCAACATAGGCTGTTTTGCCACAGGAGTTTCTTCTATAGCAAAAAACTTTTGTCCTGCTTGAAATAATAAATCGGTAATTCGTGAGTATGCGGCTAGAACTTTTGTTCGAGTCAAGCCAACATAAACTTGTGACCTATCGCCCTTTTGTTCTATCTTAGCTAAAACCTCTGGGTCATATTGTCCCATGAAGCTTCTTAAATCTTCTATCCAATCACTTTCGACATCATTACGAGCATCTCGATATTCCTCGAACTTAGCTCGAAGCATTCCGCCAAGCGTGATTAAATCTTCTTGTTCTTCAGATTCGACAATTGATATGCCTTCTGGATTTAGTTCTTCGTCTGCCATTTAATAAAAAAATTCCTTTCTTTCTCTTTTGAAAGTCTTTCTGTGCTTTCTTGGCATACTATTCAAGCCAAACAAAGCAATGCTATATGCCATTATTCTATCATCAAAACATCCCGATTGGGCATTTGTTATTCCTCGAGCATCTACAACATAAGTTCGTAGCTCGTTTATAAGTTCCATATCCACAATGCCAGATTCGCCTTGTCGTAATAGATGTACTAAGTTATCAATAATTAATGGCTTTGTCTTGGTTGTTGTTAAAAAACCTGCTCGTCTAGTTAGCTTGTCTACATACGCATCGTCTACGGTTTGTTCGACAAACAAGTTTGGATAATTAAGTTCCTGCATTTTTCTTATGGTAGTAAGTCCGTGATTGTTTCTTTCAATCAAAGTCCAAGCTTTGTTGTAAAAGACTGCTATTTTTAAAACTATGTGGGCGAGGTCAAACGGGTCTACATGACCTGACCATGTGGCGACCTGATTGCCGAAGTGGTCTAAAACTTGAATGCAGCTGTAGTCTCCGTGCTCTAGCCCCTCCGCAACATCTACTCCAATACAATACCTAAGAGAATCCCTTGGATTCTCGAAAATTTTTAGGAGCCCATTTTTGTGTTCTACGAAATCGTTCTCTCGCACATCGAGGCGGGAAATCGGGGAATAGCACTCTAACGCTGCTTGGTCTATGTATTTCGGTTCTACGAATAATCTACCTGTAGTTAAAAACGCTTCCTGCGGGGTAGACGGGTATTCCTGTCTGAATAATTCTTCCGAGCCAAGTTCTTGTATTTTTAATCTGCGATAGAGTATTTGCTCATCTGTGAGCTCGTACATAGCTTTCACATCTTCTTCTTCTCGTTCAAGCTCGAAGTATTTATCGGTCTTACGCTGGTATTCGGGCATCATAAACCAAGGGATAAAACATATATCCCACTCACCTTCACCCCGTAGAGCTCTCATACACGCATCATAGAACCAGCCTCCTGCTCCATTCGCAGTCGATTCTAATAATATCTCAGAATCCATTTCGGGGACCGTCTGGAGCAAACTCGGGATAATATCGGCATTCGGGTAGAAAGCGACCTCAGACCCGTGTAAATAGTTTGTGGTCCACCCCCTCCCAACTTCGCCTGTTCTGGCTGTCGCAATCCTCCAACGGGACCCATGTGTAAAAGCCATTGAGTTAGAAGTTGATTCTTTGAGTTCAGGGGTCACCAAAGGGTGTGGCAAATTGTCGTAGTAATTACGCACCATACTGAAGATAGCTTTAGTAGATTCGTTTAAGTGTGATACTACTACCGCATTGAGGTTTTGATTGGTTGCCGTTTTCCAAAAACCCCGTGCCTGACAATATGTCGAAATACCCGTTTGTCGTGCCTTTAAGATGAGCATTCGGACCCGCTTTTGATGAGAATATTGCATTTCTATCTGCTCATCTAATAATCTTTGTGCTTCATTAAAAACAAGAGGCTTTAATTTGCCCTGTTTATCTATAATTTTTAAGCAATGTTCCGAATAAAGACTGAGATTGGTCTTAAAGGTATTTATAATTTTTTTTATTTTATTTTTTTCAGTGTCAGTTTGCAAAATAACTAGCCCCCCTTATGTCCATGTGGGGGGTGTATATATATGTGTGTGTGGTGGCGGAGCCCCTGCCCCCGACCCGTGTGGCTGCTGGTCTGCATCGGTAGTGGTCACTCACCTATGGGGATGCTCACCTATGAAAGGTGATTCTCTTCCTTTATAAAATCTAAAGTCTCGAACCAATTCTCTTTCATCGAAACCTCAATTGATTGGCTTTCCTCAAGCATTCCATAGAATTTCATAAGGATTTCCAAAGCCTTAACCCTTGAGCCTGAAGTATGTCCATTGACTTTACCAAGGGCTTCATCCTTGAGTTGTTGGATGATTGCATCATGGTCATTTAAGTTCCTTTCCTTGGATTGCTTGGTCTCTTTTGCTAACATTTCTTGGACTTCATCATCTTTCATCAATCTGTGACCCTGCGAATATGCTGACCTCGGAGAATACCCAACCCTTTTTGCTGCTTCTGTAGCGTTCTTTGTCACCATAAAATGCTGCACAAATTCCTCTTTTCTTTGCTTCACGGATTTGTTTTTAATCATAATATTTCACCTGTTATTTTCTGCTATAAGTTTACACCAATCCACTAAATCTAGCAGGTCCAAATTGTACTTCATCATGTTGCAAGATAGACAAACCAGAGCAATATTTTCGGGGTGATATCCGACCCTATTTTTTATGCGGTCAATGCTGATATTTGTGAGATGTTTGCCTGTGCCATCCTTGATAAATGTCATGGGTAATCCGCTGTATTTACATAGTCCTTTTTGCTTGTCATAGAGCTTATATAAATCCTCTTTGGTTATCGTAAATCCGTGAGTTTTCTTTCGCTTATTTGAGAGTTGGTTGTATAGGTTTGATATATAAGAATATGGGCTTTCGGACATTTTTTTTCTTTTCCCCGAATCACGGCAGCTGCGGCATATATTACTTGTATAGCCTTTGTATTTCTCGAAGCGGTCAAGGGCTTTTTCTTTCCCGCATTTATGGCAGGATTTAGCTTCTAGGTTATGACCAATCGAAAGGGAATTTATCGGTGATAATGAACTCAAAATTATCCTCCGTCTTTAGGGTATCTCTAAATCTTTGCATTGCCTTTTTGCTCATCGCTATTGCAGGTCTCCCCTCCATTATTTTTTCCCCGATTAGGATGCAGCCTTGACTATCTGTCTCTGGGAAATTACCAACATGAAAAAGGATATAAGTTCTATTGGGTACATCATTCACTATAAATGTTTCTCCGAATCTTTTGGATGTATATCTTGAGCAAGTATATGTACCAGATGGGATGCAGCTGACATTTTTTTTATTCCCCCGAAAAGGGCGTTCCGCTGTATAAAATTCCTCATCCTCAATTGTGAGTTTGCCAAGGGTGGCTTCGGGATGATATGCGAATCTTTCGAGTAGAACCTTCATAGATGTTTTTCTTAGGATGGAAACAGTAAAGCTAAAGTTGCAACACCCGCAGCAATGACAGCCCACGCAACTCTTTCGACCCACCCAACATAAACCGTGTTCTTTTGTTGTTGCTCTTCCAATCTTCTCAATCTTCTTTCATGGTCACTAACATCATCTTTTTGATTTATTATTCTTTCCTCAAGTCGTGGGAGGATTTGCGTAAGCTTGTGAACCTCTTCCATTTTTTGCTCGAGGTTATTTAATCGCATTTCTATTTCTTTTGTTTCCATTGTTATAGGGTATCTGGGGAAGATACAACACAATCAAAGCCGCTTCAACTTCTTGTATCACTTTGAAATAAATGTAATAAAAGTTATAAGAAACATTCTTTTTATGAAAACATAATCTAAAAAAACATATAAAAAAAACAATTATTTTTCATCTTTTGCTTGACAGCCTCTATTTTTAATTGATAAGGTTCGCATCATGTTATTACAAACCAAACAAAAAACGGAGGCAAATATGA
>MDTD01197920.1_pt1 | contig 15382 bp, 1 predicted proteins | sample 811221 | NCBI WGS metagenome assembly MDTD01 (sample SAMN05326646, study PRJNA326480) | marine metagenome | isolation source: seawater | place: Pacific Ocean: South West | collected 2011
AATAAATGATCCAAGCACAGGATTTTCTATTAAAGACAGCGTAAGGGTATTGAAGTCTAATACTGGACCTGATTTTACAAGTGCATTAGGATATGATTATGATTGGGCAATAGTAAAAAACATCAAATCATCTGATGGATACACTGACGCAAGAAAAATGCAAGTAGGATTTTTTGATAGCGATGATGACGGAGCAGTAGACAATCCTGATCTGTTTACTTTAATTGTAGATCCAGATACTAATGTTGCAAACAAATATGTTTTCTTCCAAGAAGTTACAGAAAATGGAATCACACAGTTCAATCCAGTATCTAACAGAAATTTTGTTGTTACACAATTTGAAAGTGATGTATCAAATTTAGGACAGTATCCTAACAATCAATTATTTTATTTTTATGACACATCTTTTGACAACGCAATATTTAAACAATACGATGCTGACTCAGGTACATTAAAAACAGTTACAGACCATATAGCATATAAAGGCAGAGAAAATTTGATATACAATTACAAACATGGTGCTCCAAGATCAAGGCGTATTGATCCTGCTGTTGGAAACATTATTGATGTGTATGTAATGAGCAAGCCTTTCGACACTGCTATAAGGCAATGGTTAAGGAATAACCAGTCTACTACACGACCAGTAACTCCTACAATATTTGATCTTGAAGCATCTTACTTAGAAAATTTAAACAATTTTAAAAGTATATCTGATGAAGTTGTAATTAATCCAGGTGATTATAAATTATTATTTGGTCCTGGAGCTGATCCTGAATTACAGGCACAATTCAAAATTGTTAAAAATCCACAAACTAATGTATCAGACAACACCATAAAATCCAATGTTGTAAGTGCAATAGACACTTATTTTAGTTTAGAACTTTGGGACTTTGGTGATACATTTTATTTTACTGAACTAGCGGCTTACATACACAATGCTCTAGCACCAGACGTGCTAAGTGTGGTTATTGTGCCAGCTCAAGCCACAAACGCATTTGGTTCTTTATTCCAAATTAATTCAGAAGACAACGAACTGTTAATTTCATCAGCTACTGTATCTAATGTTGAAATCATTTCTTCAGTGTCAGCTGATAAATTAAAATCCACAGGCACAGTGGTAACGTCAACCGTTTCAAGTACATCAACCTCCACTGCGTCAACTGTGGCTAGCACAAGTACAAGCACAAGCACAACAAGTGGTGCATCTTCTTATACAACAGGAGGCACTACCAGCTCAAGCACTGCAAGTTCTAGCTCAAGTTCTAGCTCAAGTTCTAGTAGCTCAAGTTCTAGTTCATCAAGTTCAGGATCATCGTCTAGCGGTGGAGGTTATTACTAATGGCAACATCCACTCGTAAATCAAGTTTACTTTTACCACAAATATATCAAACTGAAAAGAATAAAAAATTTCTTTCATCTACTATTGATCAATTAATAGAGCCAACCCAGCTCGAAAAGCTATCAGGTTACGTTGGTCTAAGAACAAAACCGTCTTATAAATCTTCGGATGTGTTCTTAAATGAAGTAACAAACGAAAGATTCAATTATCAATTAGAACCAACAGTAACTTACAAGTCAGATGGTCAAAACACAGACTTTGCGGCACAATATATAGATTTTGTTAATCAAATAGAATCAGAAGGCGGCTCCCCTAATAAACAGGATAGATTGTTCGAACAAGAAAGTTATTCATATTCACCTCCAATTGATGTAGATAAGTTTGTAAATTATAGACAATATTATTGGTTACCAAACGGAGTTGCTACAATTCCTTTTAGTCCAGGTACTCCTGGAGCAACAATTACTTTAGACGTCACCAACGATGCCTTTGGTGCATATAAATTTAATAACAAAAATATAGGCAATCCTGATATTGTTGTATATAGAGGAAACACGTACAATTTTAGAATCAACGCCAAAGGACATCCGTTTCATATTAAGACACAACCAGGTACAGGAGGAGACGACTTATTTGATTCATCTTATGTTACTAACAGTGGCACTGAAGTTGGTACAGTAACTTTACACGTACCTGCGGCTGATTCGTCCACCACAGCAGAAACAATACTATGGTACCAGTGTCAGAATCATGTGGCAATGGTTGGTAGACTAATAATAAAAGATTTAGCATCAGAATTATTTGATCCAGAAGAAAACTTATTAGGTGTAACATCATTTACTGATTATACAGGATTAACTTTGAGCAATGGCATGAGAATAACAACTAGATCTGATGTAACAAGCGACTATGCTAATAAAACATTTTTTATAGAAGAAGTCGGATCGAGAATTTCATTAGTGGCTGATACTGATATGGTTACTCCGGAAGCATTTAGTTCCGAAACAGGATCTATATGGGATGAAAATGGAATCGAAGGATTTGATACAGTTGGATTTGATAACACAACAGGACAAGTCATTAAACAAGATTATTACACGATCAACAGAGCAAGTTCTGACAAAAATGCTTGGTCAAGATCTAACAAATGGGTACATAAATCGATTATCGATAAAGCAGACGAAATCAACAACACAATAACAAAAACTTCAGAAGCCTCAAGAGCAAAAAGACCTATCATTGAATTTGTAGCAGGCTTACAATTATTCAATCACGGCACAATAGGCACAATGGTCGATGTAGTAGATACTGCCATTACAGATGCTTTAGCAACAATACAGGGAGCATCAGGTGCCACTATTGATGGAACTGCATTAAGAAAAGGCGACAAAATTGTTTTTACAGCAGATCCAGACTTAAAAGACAAAATACTTACAGTTGATTTTGTCAGCATAGATGGAACATTATTAATACAACTACTTGATGATTCAACAGTAGTTCCTGAGAGCTCGTTCGGTGGCGGACAATCTGTTGTTGCAAAACGTGGAACTTCTAATATTGGTAAAAGTTATCACTGGATCAACAACAGTTGGGTAGTATCTCAACAAAAAACTAAAGTTAACCAAGCACCTCTGTTTGATCTTTTCGACAACAATAATGTCACTATATCAAATAGGGACACTTATGTTTCTACTAACTTTACTGGTGTCACTATATTTGAAATTGCCACAGCTACACAAGGTACACCTGATACAATCTATGGTCAAACTGTTCTCTATGATCGTGTTGGATTGATCAACGATTTAAGAATCAATGACACATACCATTCGAAAACATTCAATTATGTTGCTAACAACGAAATTGTAGAAGAATCTTTAAGACAATATTATTTCTTTATTAACAGGACAGGATTTGATACAAACACAAAATCTACAAGTTGGAAAGTTAGTAAAATTGATACACCTCAAATGATGATTAAAAGTTATTCAGCTGAAGAAGATGAAAAACTTTTTGTTGTGGATCATTACATAAACGCGGATACACTTACTGACCTTACAATAAAAGTTTTAATAAATGGTGTTCATACAAATGATTTTACCACAGTTATAAAAAATGCAAATTTATATGTGTCACTTATAAATGGAGCAACTGAAAGTGACACTGTAGTAATAAAAGCACATTCAACAGTGGGCACACCATCTAATAATGCATATTTTGAAGTGCATCCATCCGCACAGCGAAATCCACTTAATGCAAATTTAGAAAAATTAACACTAGGTGATATGGTTAAACATTTCACGTCATCAACTGAAGAACAACCGGACTTTGATGGAATAGCCATTGGTGTTAATAGTTCACGTGATATACCTAATATGCTAGAGTATGGTTCCATTATTATGCAACATTCTGGTTCAGTGCCGTTAGCGTCTGTACTTTTAAAAGATTCTGTAATGAATATTACAAAAGCAATGAGATATTCAGCTAGAGAATATGAAAAATTTAAACGTTCAATTATTGATCAAGCAAACAAGTTGTCTTTAGATGGAACTGACCTAGTTAATTTAGATCAAGTAATATCGCAGATTAATAAAAATAAAAATTCTACTATGGCATTCTATGACACAGATATGTTAGCTTATGGAGAAGATAGTGTAACTCTAAAATACACTGTTGTCGATTCGTCTGTTGTTTATTATCCTATTACAAATGCATTTAATCTTACAACTCTAAGTAAAAAAGCAGTGTATGTGTACCTAAATGACACTCAGTTAGTGCATGGATCAGATTATGTATTCACCACTGCTAGTGATTCATCAAATCAAGAAGGCATCCAAGTGCTTACCAGTATTAGTAAAAATGATATTCTCAAAATTGTTGAACATGAAACCACAGAATCTAGCTTTGTGCCTGCCACACCAGCTAAGTTAGGGCTCGCAGGTGCCTACGAACCAGCCAAATATTTTGATAAAACTTATCAGTCAGAAGATAGTTCAATAGAGGGAATAGAGGTTGTAAGAGGGCATGATGGATCTATTACGATTGCATATGGAGACTTTAGGGACAATCTATTACTAGAGTTCGAAAAGAGGATATACAATAATATAAAAGTTTCCCATGATCCAGATCTAGCAAATGTAGATTTTGGATTTTGGCGGGATAACGAATACACCATTAACGAAATTAACAAATTATACGCAAGAGACTTTTACACTTGGTCAGGAGTTAATGCAGTTGATTATACTACAAATGATACGTATGACTCGGGAAATGATTTCACTTACAATTACAGTAATTACATTAATTCTATAGATGGTGCTTTACTAAAAGGCTATTGGAGAAACATTTATAAACAATGGTTCGACACAGATCAACCACACTTTACACCATGGGAAATGGTTGGCTTTTCCGTCAAGCCTGACTGGTGGGACTCAAAATACGGAAGTGCTCCATATACAAAAGGTAACACAATTCTGTGGAAGGATATGGCAGATGGATTTGTAGGAGGTGGGCCACGAAAAGGTTATTACACTAGATATAGGAGAGATCCAAAATTACTGGATATCATTCCCGTATCAGATTCTGGAGAGTTATTACCACCTACAAACGCTGGCTTGATAGGTCCAAGCACAGTTACAACAGCAAATCAATCTACTAATTGGGTATATGGTGACTATGGCCCGCCTGAAACAGCATGGCGAAAATCTTCAAGTTTCAAATTTGCTGAACAAGTTGTTAAGTTTTTGGCCAAACCGGCTAGGTATGCTGGATTATTTTTTGATTATTCAAGACTTAGTTTTAACAAAGAAGGCCAAGTAATTTATGACAATCAGTTTAGAGTAAGTCCATCTCAGTTTGCTTTACCAACAGGCACAACATTAACAGCTGGATATATCAATGTGTTATTTGATTACGTTAAAAATTTAGGTTACACAGCAAACACTTACATTGCAAATAGGTTGGCTAATTTAAATGTTCAACTAAGTTATAAGCTAGGTGGATTCAGCAACAAAGATAATTTACAAGTTGTGATAGGTGCTGTGTCTCCTGCTTCTACTAATAGAAGTGTGTTTATGCCAAAAGAAAACTATGACTTGCTTGTTTACAAATCAGCCCCAATTGTTACTGCAAACTACTCAGGTGTCATAGTTGAAAAAAGCACAGACGGATTTAGAATAAGCGGATATTCAAATTATGATAGGACATTTAGGTACTTTCCAGTAAAACGAACAACAGACTTTAGCTCTGTGGTTGTTGGTGCAACCACTGATAATTTTACAACATGGCAAGCTGGCGGATTTTATGCAAAAGGAGCCATTGTAAAAGAAAGCGGCGTATTTTATAGAGCTAAGAATAATTTAACATCTGGACAAACATTTTCAGAAGATAATTGGAACAAAATTGGAAGCACATTGCCTTTGAAGGGCGGTGCTCGTGTTAAAAAATACAAAGAGTTTTTACAAAATGAAGCTTTGTACACATATGGAACTACTCTAAAAACTGTTCAAGAAGTAGCTGATTTTCTTTATGGATATAATAGATGGTTAGAGACACAAGGATTTGTATTTGACGAATTTTCCAAAGAACTTAATCTTCCAATGGATTGGGACCTATCCACAAAAGAATTTTTATTTTGGACAACACAAAATTGGGCTGTTGGATCAGTAATTACTCTTAGTCCAGCGTCTGCAATTTTGAAATTCAAAAAAGAAAACACTGTAGGTGATGATCTAACAGATTATGATCAATATTATTCTGTTTTACAACAAGACGGATTGCCTATAAATCCTGTTGACTTATCAACTAACAGACTAGATGGCGAATTTACTATAAGCACCAATCCAGATGAAAGTGGCATCTACAATGCTGATATTCGAGCCGTACAAAAGGAACATTTACTTCTATTAGATAATGCAACTAGTTTTGCTGACATAGTTTTTGATAAAACTATTGGTAACAGACAAGATAGGATTAAAATTGTTGGTTTTAGAACAGCAGGCTGGAATGGAGACATTTACACACCTGGAAGCATTCTAGATAGAGCTATTATAAAAGATTGGCAAAGCAACACTGACTATAAAACTGGTGAAGTAGTATTCCATCAGAATAGATATTATGCTGTTATACAAAATCATACTACTGGCGAAACATTTGATGCAAAACTGTATAGAGTAAAAGAAGACGCACCAGGTTATGATTTATTACCTAACTGGGACGCTAAAGCAGAATCATTTAGAGACTTTTATTCTTTAGATACAGATAATTTCAATGCTGATCAACAACAATATGCACAACATTTGATTGGTTATCAACCAAGATCTTATTTTACTGACCTTGGTATTGATGAACTTACGCAATATAAGTTTTATCAAGGTATGATCCGAGATAAAGGAACGTCTAAACCAATCACTAGATTTACAAGTGAGGCACAAAAAAATCAAAGTAGCACTTATGATGTGTTTGAAGAATATGCTTTTAGAGTGGGCGAGTACGGCGGTCATAGAACTGTCAAAGAATATGAATTCGCCATTTCGGAAAAAGAACATGTACAGAACAAGCAGATATATCAATTTACGGAAGGAGTCTTTAACAATACAAAAACTACTCTTAATGTAAGCAAAAATGAATTATTAAAAAGACCACAAACATATGATACTAATATTTTTGAGACTATAAACACATCTCGGCCTTTACACAAAACTCCACAGGCTATATTTCAATATCCAATGGCAGGATATGTTCAACCAGGGACAGTTGACGCCAGTGTTTGGGACGAAGAAGAACTCCTTGAACTTGATATAAAAAATGTAACTGAAGGATACAGAGTATGGATAGCCAACACACCGTTACGCGATTGGGACGTGAAACGTTTTAATACTTTAAGAGTTGATATTACAACATATGATCAATTCGACGACAAATTACAATTTACAACCAGTCAACCACATGGGCTTATAGCTGGTGATATAATTGGAATCACTGGATTTAACTCTTTAGCAGACGGCATATACAAAATAGGCGAATCTGTTGACAGCACCGATACACAAACTAAATTTACAGTTGACTTTGATGGCACTGTAGATAGCACTACAAGTACTGGAGTAATTGGACACTTTAAGACTGTGAGAATAAATGATATTGACAATATAGAAACAATTAGACCTGGTAAAGGTTGGCAGTTTGGTGATGTTATCTATGTAGACAACGGATATCTTACCAACTCAGGCTTATGGAAAATATATCAAAGATCAGCGGCTGTAAATGCATTTACATATAGGCCAACTGAAGAATATGATAATAGCATCTCAGAAAATGCAGAGTTTGGTACATCAATAGCAACATCTAGTGATGACATTTACCAAGTGGTTGGAGCACCAGGTGACAATCAAGTTCATGTATTTAGAAGACCTACAAGCACACAAGCACACAAGCTAAGAAACACTATAAACAAATCACAAGGAAACAGCGAAGGCGAAGACAAATTTGGTACTTCTGTTGCTATGACAGATGATGGTTTGACTGTGTTTGCTGGTGCACCTAATACTGGAGATATCGTTAAAATCACACTGAGCGACACAGCTAGGACATTTTTAAGAAACACTACAATGGTGGGTGCTGATTCGGGTGCAGTTGGAACAGTTTTATACAACGACACTGCTAACGATATATTATATGTCAAGGTAACAAGTGGAAACTTCCAAGGTGGCGAATTGATCGGTACTTCCGATTCATCCTCGTTGATTACCATTGCTTCTATACAAGGATCAAATCACACTGACCAAGGAGTAGTGGAGGTTATTAGGGCAGATGCTTCATTACAATTTGGTGTGCAAGAAATGTTGGTATCCCCTATTATTGGACCTGGCGAAAAATTTGGATCAAGTATTTCGTGTTCAGGTGACGGAGAGTATGTTGTAATTGGAGCTCCCGGAGGACCAAACGATTCTGCTTTACTGAATCAAGGAACAGTATATGTTTATAAATTTAAAGCAGATGGTTCTACAGCTATCTACACTCTACTCCAAACACTTACTCCAAACAATAGAGAAATAGGAGAAAAATTTGGTACAGTAGTTAAAATTAGTAATGACGGAAACACTATTGTTGTAGGTGCACCTGAAGCCACTGACTCATCTACAAGCACAGCTGGAAAAGTTTTTGTGTTTAGATTACACAATGGAATATTCTATGAGAATGAAACTTTAACCAGTGGTGTAGTGCAAGGTGATGCCCAATTCGGAACCAGTGTAGCAATAAGTGAAGATGGAGAAGATTTATTTGTAGGAGCACCAAATGAAGATCTTTCTTACAGCAACAGCGGTGCAGTTACACATTTCATTAATAAAACAAGCACGTTTGCTACAGACGGATCAACTGCGTCGTTCACTGTTGGCTTAAATGTTGGTGATGATTCAGCTTTTAACATTAACCAAGATGGAACTGAATTGTTTGTTTCAGATGGAGAGGTGATTTATTATCCAAGTGCTAACGATTCTACTACACCAAATTACACTTTAGACGGATCCACCAATACAATAGTTTTAAATGTTACACCACCTGCAAATAGAATCTTGACTGTTAAACAATATCAACAGTACAGGAAAATGCAAGAGGTAGATGCTTTAACTAGTGCAGGATTTGGATCTAATTTAGAATACAGAGATAATACACTTGCCGTTTTTGCACTTAAAGGAGATAACGTAAGAGCTACAACATTTGATCTTATTGCAGAAGACAGTTCAACTAGACTATCAGGAACTACTTTTGACAAAGAAGCTACTAATTTTAAAGATACGGTAAATGATACAGGTAGTGTTCAAGTGTTTACAAAATATGACAAATCATATAACTTTGACCAAAGTTTATTACTAGAAGGTCAGCTTATATCTAATTCAGATAAGTTTGGTAGTGCAATCTCGATAGGAGGATCTAGCATATATGTTGGAGCACCAGCAAGTAATCTTAATTCTAGCTTAGGTGGATATGTGTTCGATTTTGAAAAAGCCACTTCGGATAAAATTTGGCAAACAGTGTCAACACAACCTTTACTTGTTGACTTAAACAATGTAAAAAAATTATTTGGTTTCAATGATCAAACTAAACAAATTGCAACAGGATTAGAATTTATTGATCCAGCCAAAGGGAAAATATTTTCTGAAGTTGAAAAAAATATTTCTTATAGGACTCCACATAATCCTTCCGACAGCAGTTGGGATCATAGACAAGTTGGCCAGATCTGGTATGACACTAGTAAAATAAAGTATCTGTGGTATGAACAAGGAAGTTTAGATTATAGATATCTTAATTGGGGTAAATTACATCCTGGTTCAGAAGTCTTGATGTATGAATGGGTAAGCAGTGACTTGACTCCAGAGCAATGGAATGAAACTTTTGAATCGGGGGATGGAATAGCAGTTGGTATCACTGGTCCTGCTTTACAAAATTTTAATACAAAAATTGTATTTGATGAAAGAAAAAATAACTTTGCAACCAAGTATTTTTATTGGGTAGCTAATCCAACAATTTTACCACAAGTACAGTTTAGAACGGTGACTGCAAAACAAATGGCACTTAGTATAGAAGATCCTAATAATTTTATAGACAATTATTCTGCAATCATCGATACAAATGCAGTTTTAGTCAATATTAGAAAAACATTATTGAATGACGAAGATTTTGTTATACATTTTGAAACTACGACTGATGATAATCAACTTAATGAACACAGTGAACACGTTATGATAGCAAAAGGCGACACTGATGCAGATATTCCAACGTTTTTATCAACTAAGTTTCATGATTCTCTTATTGGACAAGATTTGATGGGCATGACAGTACCTGATACAAGCCTACCTACAAAATTACAGTATGGAACTTTAAATAGACCAAGACAAACTTGGTATACAAATTCTACACAAGCAACAGAATCAATAATAAAATTTATAAATGACAAACTTACGCAGAAGCCATATGCTACATTAGTAAATTTTGATAAACTTAACAGTGCAGATCCATTACCAAATAAATTATTAGGTTTATATGATATTGAAGTTGATACTGATGTAGATTTGACTTATCTAGATACTAGAGAATATAGTGTTGGATTCAAAGTTATTACAAAGTCGGACAGTAATGCACAGAATGGTTGGAGAATATATGAATGGAACGGTAGTGAGTTTGTGGGAACAAGTAGTCAAACGTATGATACAACTAGATATTGGAGTTACATAGATTATTATAAAACAGGATATTCTAGCACTACTACATATGATTTTGTTGTGCCAGATGAAAAGACGATGCGTTCTACATCATACGATGTTAATTCAATAATAAAAGTTAGAAGTTCATATGATGGAAACTTTAGGCTATATTTGAAAACACATAATGACTTTGAAATAATTGGTATAGGTCAAGGCACTATTGAATTTGATAAGTCTCTTTATGATTTTGCTGGATCAAGTTTAGGATTTGGCGGAGATGCGTATGGTTTTAACACATACGACCAAGAAGCTGGTGTTGAAAAAAGATTTTTATTAGAATGGATAAGAGATTCCTTAGATGGTGATGACACTTTAAAATATAATGATGTCTTCTTCTTAGGTGTAAGAATAGCACAGTTGCAAAACAAGGATATTGATTGGGTGTTTAAATCATCGTTTGTCAAAGTTAAAAACACATTTAGTACTTTGTCACAACTACCTGAGTTTCAAATAAACACCGCAGACGCAGTAAGATCTTTCTTGGACGAAGTTTTACCTTTGAGTACAAGTATAAGAGAAGAAAGCACAAATTATAACAACCGTGATACTTTTTCAGGTGATGTTACTGATTTTGATAACAAATCTTATTATGATTTCAATGCATTAAATTACATTGCACCAAAAGTGTTTACAGATGACTCAACTAGATTTGAAGTGTACAACAGAAATCCTTGGAAACAATACAGTGACAACTACAAATTCACAATCGATTCAATCATGGTTGTAAACACAGGTAAAGGTTATACATCAGTGCCTAGGGTGTCAATCACAGGAGGAGGCGGCAGTGGTGCAACTGCAACTGCTGTGCTAGGAGATGGTAAAATTACTGAAATTAGAGTAACCAACAAAGGGTCTGGATATACATCGACCCCAACAGTTACACTAACAGGTGGCGGCGGGTCAATTATTACGGAAGCAGTCGCTTACGCACAGCTTACAAATAACAAAATTAGATCAATAAACACCCATCTATATTTTGATAGAATAAAAAGTTTGCGACAAACTCAAACAAATACAATTTTGACTTGGAAAGCAAACACAACTTATACAGCAGGATCTAATATTAGAAATCCTGGCGACAATGAAATTTATTATGTTGAAAATACATTTACATCAGGGCAAAATTTTGATTCGGATGTCACCTTATCAGATTCATCTTCGGTAAGTTCATCTGCACCAATAAGATTATGGTCTGCGGCAGACAGAATTCATGCATATTATAGTCCAACAGCAGGTATGGCTGGCTTGATAGGTGATGGTTCAACTAGTTACAATGCCTATGCACAATTAATGACAGGCCTTGAATACAAAGGTGTAAAAATTTTAGGCGAAGGATTTGGAATAAGTGCAGGATATGATAATGCAACTTATGATGATGTACAATATGATCTTGTAGAAACAGAAGAACAAAATGCAGAAGATATTACGAACTTAGACCAATTGTTAGATTCAAAAACGTTTACAACAAGCCTGGGGCAGAGAGCAGAGGATATCAATGTGGTTGGTGATGCTTTCATTTCTGAATATTCTGCCAATGCTCCAGAAGAAGTTGTACCGGGCGGTGTATACGATACTGTAGATATTAAAGTATACACCAAACCTTCAGATGGTGCTTTCACTGTGCAAAAACGTAATCATTACGGCGATGGAAGCACCACTGTGTTCACAATGCCTACTCCAAAAGCAAACACAGGAGTAAGAGTATTTGTAAACAACAACTTTAAGAAACAAGGCACAGATTATGTAATAGATTATGCAAATAGTAAAATTACATTTGTAAATGGATATGTGCCAGAAGATGGACAATTTATATCCATAGTTGTTATTGGTGTTGCAGTTGATGATTTACTTGCTGAAGTTTCTAAGACTGGAGACGGATCGACAACTGTTTTTAATGTTCCAGTAACATTCAGTTTAGTAAAACAACATTATGTATTAGTAAATGGCGGAAAAGCAGGAGTAACAATCACAGAAGGAAATGATTCTGCATCAACAAATGTAACTTTTGCAGTGGCTCCAGATGATGGTGCAATTATCAACATATTTTTATTTGATTTAGATTCTTCGAAAAGAGCATATTCAGAAGTTATTGCAACAACATATTCTAGAGAGAATGATAGTAGTTCATTTATCAGCACTATTTCAACCAATCCTGCTGTAGCAGACACCACACAAGTGACAGCGGATAATAATGTTACAAGGGCCGACGCATCAAAAGTAACAGTTACTTCAGGTTCTGGCACTGGAATATTGAATATACAACTTAACGAATTGCCAGCTGAATTCGGACCATATCATCACAAGGCCATAGTTGAAGGAGTATCAGGATCAACCGACACTAACAGATATCGATTGAATCCACCACAAATAAAATATTATACTGGTGACGGAACATCAACACTGTTTACAATACCAGACGAGCCAATTACTAATTCGGAAGCAACAATTACAAATGTTGAAGTTTGGAGAAATGGTAACAAGGTCGGAGTCAACGAATATACAATATTTACAGATCAACAAGGTGAAAAAAATGTTCAATTTACTGAAGCTCCTTTTTCAACTGACACTATTGCAATACTATTAAAAAGAGGTCATGATTATGAAATAGATGAAAATGGTGTGTTATCTTTACAATCTGGATTTTCAGATGGTTCAACAATTAATAATGATAAAATTGTTGTAACAACATTTACTAATCATGATAAAGTTGGTATGCGATTTGAAACTTTTGTTGGTTCACAAGGTATTCAAGATGTAGTTAAAGAAGATTATGGGCAAGTATTATTAGGATCAAGTTTTACTAGAGATTATGGTACACTTGGCCTTACAGATGCATTGGCAATTGATTTTGGATCAGTTGGAAGAGGTGCTATCACTCCAGACGATCCTGAAAAAGTTTACACATTATCAACAGCACCTATAGATGAAGATCATGTTTTTGTGACAGTTAACAAACAATACCTTACTTCAAACATAGATTACAGGGTTGAAGGTAATAAGGTTATAATACCAAGACGTAATTTATTACTAAATGATGCTGTTGGCATACAATATATTTCTGCAGGACAATCTAAGCCTGCAATAGGTTATAGAATATTCAAAGACATATTGAATAGATATCATTATAAGCGTATTAGTTCAAGTCATTCTACAAAACTAGCTAAGGAAGTAAAAATAAGTGACACAGAAATTGAAGTTATCGACGGCAGTAAACTTGCTGTGCCAGGTATATCAAGCAACACTCCAGGTATTATCACAGTTGGCACAGAAAGAATAGGATACTATAAAAAAGAAGGAAATATTTTATCACAACTGTTTAGAGGCACATTAGGTACAGGTGTTCAAGATCATCCACAACACACTCCAGTCGTAGATTCATCATTAGTACAAAGTATTCCGTATGAAGATACTGTTACAACCACTGAAAGAATTGGTGATGATAGTACAACAACATTTGAAATAGATGACTTGCGTTTAGACAATGAACTTTTCACTGCAAATAATGTTGACTTTACATGTGATTCTGACACAATTTTAACTAACCAATCAGAACTAAAACGTGTTACACGTCCACCAGAAAGTAAAAATGAATTAGTGGTTACTATAGGTGGCGTGGTCACTGATGCTTATGTATTAGGTGATGACTCTGCAAGAACAATTACATTCAATGAAGCTCCTGCTTTTGGAGTGAAAATTAGGATTAGCATAAAACATGGTGAAATATGGATTGCAAAATCAACAGGCACTGTATCAGCTGATGACAATGTGCGTACAGTTGATGTCACAGGAGTAACTGCTGATATGAGATCTTTCCCAGCAGAAGGCACTGGACTACATGATGCTGATACAACACCTGTTAAGTTTTTAAATGCTGAGCCAACTGATTTAAGTTTGTTTAATTTATAGACGTCCAACTACAACTTCAATTACGCCTTCTTCTTGTGAGTCATAGTTTTCTAATGCTTTTCCGATTACACAACCTAGAACATATTGTGTTGGGTCTAGTTTCATAGCAACTCCAGGAGTATCTGAAGAAGTTACCATATCACCTTTTTGTATTTGACCTTTGACCCTGCATGGTAATCTACCTGTAAGTCCAAGGTCTTGTCCACCTTCTAGTTCGTTGTTCATTATGAATGCAGGATTTGTTGAAATGATACCTGCAATTTTAGAATCATAACTTTGTGTGCTGTTTGTTATTTCATGCGTACCGCCAAACACCATAACTGTGCCAGGTGGGTACGTGTTATCTGCAAGATACTTCTCAGCCAAGTCCGCATATTGAGCTGATGTAACTGTACCTGTTATTGTTCCTGTTACACGTAAAGCATCTCTTATAGTAACCTGTGTTGAATCATGTGCAACAAGTGTGTCTGTTCTAATGTTTAGTATTTCAACTTCAGTTGAATCTAGTGATGAAATACTGTTTACATTTATACTTTCATCTAATGCCACTGTTAGCACTTGTGTACTTGAAGTTGATGTAGTAATACTGTTTCCGCCACTTACTTGTAAATTTTCTGATGAAAGTTGTACTGTCATTGTAGTTGAATCATCACCAAATATTTGTAATACGGCATTGTTTGCTATTTGTGTGTCAACAAATGCTTTAACTGACTGTTGTGTTGGAATCAATGTTGCTGAATTAGAAGAAAAATCGTCTTCATCAGCAAATGCAGTAATTGTTATTGTGCCATCTGTTAATGAACCAAATTCTACTGTACCATTAGAAGTAATATTTCTTATTGTGCCTATGTCTTTGTTAGCATCTAGCACAACTGCTTTG
>MDTD01044043.1_pt1 | contig 15381 bp, 14 predicted proteins | sample 811221 | NCBI WGS metagenome assembly MDTD01 (sample SAMN05326646, study PRJNA326480) | marine metagenome | isolation source: seawater | place: Pacific Ocean: South West | collected 2011
TGTCTACAGGAAACTAAAGTACAAGACGCTGATTTTCCAACTCAGGTATTCTCTGAAATTGGTTTTCAAGCGGAGTTTACCGGTCAGAAATCATACAATGGTGTTTGTACTTTATTTAACAATCGCGCGAAGTTATTTTGCAAAGAATTAAAAGGGATAAATGATGAGCAGAAAAGGTTAATTGCGATAGCAAAAGACAATTCTTTATTTGTTAATATCTATGTGCCAAATGGTTCCTCCGTAGGAAGTGAAAAATTCCATTACAAGTTAAAGTGGCTAGATGGATTTTGTAACTGGATTACAGAGAGATGTATGGAATTTGAAAACATATTCCTTCTTGGTGATTTTAATATTGCACCTGATGACTTAGATGTGCATGACCCCGACGAGTGGAAGGATAAAATATTATGTACACGAGTAGAAAGGGAATATATTCACAAACTAAAATCTATTGGATTCATTGATTTGTTTAGATATACAAACAAAAAGTTAAAAGCCTTTAGCTGGTGGGATTACAGAGCTGCAAGCTTTAGGAGAAATAGAGGACTAAGAATTGATCTAATTTTAGCCTATAGCAAGAATCAGTTAAGCTATGATTGTTGGATTGACCCTGATCCTAGAGGATGGGAAAAACCATCTGACCACACTCCCGTATTAGCATCAATAGAATTTTAAGCTGATCAAACAGAGCTATCTTTCATATGAAAAATTAGTTTAATCTATATCAAGCCATCGAATTAAAAGAGAAGCTAAATCATTCAATCCATTCCCAAATTTTGCAGAAAAAATTATAATATTTGATTCATAATCTTCGTCGATTTCTTGAAAATAGTCCTTAACTTTTGACAACGTTGTTAAGTTATAGTTCCGCTTTGTTTTATCTGATTTATTTAGTAAAACAACCGTTGGAAGTTTAGCCTCGGTTGACCAAGCCAAGATACTTTTTTCGACCTCTCTTAAAGGGGTCCTTATGTCCATTATCAATACCAAACCCTTTAAAGATTTCCTGTATTGAAGATAGGTTGAAATTTCTTTTTCCCATCGTGTTCTAATGGCCTTAGATACCTTGGCATAACCGAATCCAGGAACATCAACTAATCGACGATCCGCCAGTAGATCAAAACAGTTAAATTGCTGCGTTCGTCCTGGCGTACGACTGGTTCGAGCTAGATTTCTTTTAGAACATAGGGAATTAATTGTTGAAGATTTACCACTATTAGAACGTCCGACAAAGACTATTTCTGCGCCAATGTCGGCTGGTAAAAGCGAGAAATTAGGGACACTTGTTAAAAACTCAGCCCTCTGAAAATACTTCATTATATTTTTATTATGATTCATTTAACAAATTATTGATGCGCTGACACTTAAAAACATTCGTATTAAACCTAAAGCATAATTACATTTACAAGTGTATAATAGTCGAGAAAAGTTATTTCATCGAGAAGAGAGTATGAAACGGAGCATTATATTTACAATTATTTTAATTTGTTACTCGGCAACTGCGACCTCTAATAATAACAAAGTAGCAGTCTGCACCGCTTGCCATGGTGCTGATGGTAACAGCGTAAACCCAATCTGGCCCAATCTGGCCGGCCAAGGAGCAGAATATACATATCAACAATTATCCGCTTTTAAATCAAAAGCAAGAAACAACGCCATTATGTGGCCTATAGCTAATTCTCTTTCGAATAAAGATATGTGGGAAATAGCAGATTATTATTCAAAGATGCCGATTAAAATTTCTTCAGTTGAAAAAGTAAATATTTCTGGAGAAAAACTATACAGAGGAGGGAACCCAGAAAAAGGTATTCCTGCTTGTATGTCATGCCATGGTCCGAATGGAGCAGGAAATAGTCCGGCAAAGTATCCAGCTTTAAGAGGACAGCATGCTATGTATACAGCCTCTCAACTCAATAACTACAAAAACGGAATCCGAAAGCACAATATGATGAATTCCATTTCAGCTATGTTATCAGATACCGATATCAGTAACTTATCAGATTATATTTCTTCACTTTATTAATAAGCAAAAATGCAGAAAATTACATCATATTTAAGTCTACTGATAATCGCACTTTCGCTAACTTCGAATGCAAGAAGTGATTTCACTGAAGGAGTACATTATGAGAAACTCGAGTCTCCAATTGAGAAATTAAGTAATACTAGTAAAGTAGAGATCGTTGAGCTTTTCTGGTACGGATGCCCTCACTGTTTTGAATTTGAACCATACTTAAAAAGATGGATTAACCAAAACCAAAAAAAAGTAAGCCTAATACAGGTCCCAGCTGTTTTTTCAAAAAACTGGATTCCGCATGCGAAAGCTTTTTATTCAGCCCAAAATGTCGGTTACTTTGATACGCTCCACAAAAACTTATTTAAAGCAATCCATATAGATAGAGAGAAAATTTACACACAAAACAGGTTAATAAACTTTGCCTCCGATATAGGTATATCCAAAACTAAATTTGAAAAATCTTTTAATTCCTTTAAAACTGACTTGCAAGTTAAAAAAGCAATGGCCATTACTAAAAGTTCTGGAATCCGAGGAGTACCCGCAATTATAGTGGGAGGTGAGTACACGACCTCTCCCAGACTGGCAGGCAGTTATAGTAAACTGATAGACGTTATAGATTATCTAACTAAGAAAATTACCGAAAAATAAAACTGACGGTAAAGTAAAGTTGTAACTAGTTTGTAACAAAAACTAGCGATACTATCAGAATACTAATTAGCTCTAGAGGTGAATAAATTGAAAAAATTTAAAATTATGGTATTCGCGGTATTTATCTGCCTTTCACTAAGCAACGTTGCATTAGAAGTTGATTCGAACATTCAGCAATATCAAAAGATCGATGGAATTGCCGGTAGTATTACTAGTGTGGGTTCAGATACTCTTGCCAATTTGATGACTCTATGGGCTGAGTCATTCAGAAAATTCTATCCTAGTGTAAATGTACAAATTCAAGCTGCCGGTTCTTCAACTGCACCACCAGCACTGATAGAAGGAACTTCAAATTTTGGCCCGATGAGTCGAAAAATGAAATCAAAGGAATTAGAATCTTTTGAGGCAAAATATGGTTATAAAGCAACTCCTATACCTGTAGCAATCGACGCACTCGTTGTATTTGTGCACAAGGATAATCCGATTAAAGGACTGGACATTAAACAAGTTGATGCTATTTTTTCTGCAACCCGAAAATGCGGTGGTATCAAGGATATTATCACGTGGGGTGATGCCGGGCTTAAAGGAAGTCTAGCGTCCCAGCAAATACAACTATATGGAAGAAACTCTGTCTCTGGAACCTATGGATACTTTAAGAAAAAAGCCCTTTGTAAAGGCGATTTTAAAAACAGTGTTAACGAACAACCAGGGTCTGCATCAGTAGTTCAAGGAGTAACGAAATCCGCAAATGGCATCGGTTATTCAGGAATTGGCTATAAAACCTCAGGTGTAAAAACCGTTGCATTATCCAAAGGTGGCTCTGATTTCATTCCTGCAACTCCAGAGGCCGCTGTCTCCGGCAAATACCCATTGGCAAGATTTTTATGGGTATATGTCAATAAAGCTCCAAATAAAGATTTAACGCCTCTCGAGAAAGAGTTTCTCAAGATGATTCTTTCCAAAGAAGGTCAAGACGTCGTCATAAAAGACGGTTATATACCTTTAAGCGAGGATGTAGTCAGAAAATATCTTTCTCAGATTTAAGAATTTTCATCAAATAAAAACATTAAGACCGACATTCGTCGGTCTTTTTTATTGGATTAATTTTGCCAAAGAAAAGTGAAATTAGTTATAATGCAGAAATCTATTCTATTGACTCGAGCGTAATGTAGAAAACTGTACAGATACTAATGAATAATACAAACGATACTACCTTTATACACACTTTCACACTGTTAATATTAGGCCTCACCGTTACAGGACTAATGGCGTTTGTGCTAGCTCAAATTGTCGCAAAGAAGGCAGAAGAGGATGAAGTAGTAAGCCAAAATTTGATTGAAAGGATACAAACCGTTGGACGTCAAAACACCACAGGCAAGGAAGTATCGGTTAGTTCTATACCAGGGTTAATACCCGAATCTATAGAATCAATCAGTGCCATTACTAATCAAACTCCAACAATTGACGGTGCAGAAGAACCAAACCTAACAGCTACTGCGTCGCCCAATATTAGCAAAACCGGACAACAAGTTTATGAAGCCGCTTGTGCGGCTTGCCACGGCGCAGGTGTGGCAGGCGCACCGAAATTTGGTGACAGCGCCGCCTGGAAATCGAGAGTAGTTAAAGGTGAAGAAAAGCTGTATGCGAATGCAATAAATGGTTATATTGGTAACGCTGGAGTAATGCCCGCTAAAGGTGGAAGACCTGACTTATCCGATACAGATGTTAAAAATGCCGTTGATTTTATGACTGAATCCTCACTTTGAATCTATCTCTCTAGATTCATCATAAGCTTTGTTGGTCACAGCTTCATATGAAGAATATAATTTCTGGAAATTTTGGTAAGACTCAAGTACTCGTTTAAACCCTTTATCTTTGGCCGCCTCTTCTTCTAATACTTGGGCATTCATCTTCTTAAGATTAGCTAAAACATTATCAGGGAAGCGAACCAACTCAACCCTACCTTCCTCAATAATTTGTTGCAATGCTAGAGCATTTTCAGCCTCATTTTTGGTAGAAAGAGTAAGACCAGATTTAGCTATACAAGCCTCAACAATCTTCTTTAGAGGCTTTGAAAGTTGATTCCAAGCATCACGGTTTATTATCATTTCCATTTGAGGGCCAGGCTCATGCCATCCTGGATAATAATAATATTTAGCAATCCTATCTAAACCGAACCTTTTATCGTGCAATGGTCCTACCCACTCTGTAGCATCAATTGTTCCCCTCTCTAATGCGGTGTATACTTCGGCAGCAGATAGAAGGATTGGATTTCCTCCAGCTTTGGCAATTACCTTGCCACCAAGACCAGGGATTCTCATTTTCAAACCCTCGATATCTTCCATGGTATCAATTTTTTTATTAAACCATCCTCCCATCTGTACACCTGTACTTCCCATTGGATACGGTATAACACCAAAAGGCTCATATAACTCTCGCCAAAGTTCCAATCCACCTCCGAATTTTATCCAAGCTAGCGAACCTTTTTCGGTCATTCCGAAAGGGACTACAGTAAAGATCTGCGAAGCCGGAATTTTTCCGGACCAATAATAAGAAGCCGCAAAACCCATTTGCACAGCTCCCTGAGACACTGCGTCAAAAACTTGTAAACCAGGAATTAGCTCGCCTGCGTTAAACACTTTAACTTTTAATTTTCCGTTGCTCATTAACTCAATATCTTTAGCAAACTCCTCTGTTACTTCATGATTAACAGGCAAATTTGGCGGCCAAGCCGTGACTAATTTCCATACATGAGCTTCCGCTTTATTTTCCTGTGAAACTTGCTGCTTATCATCGGAACAGCCCGAGAGCAATAAAATAAATACTAATGCAACTTTAAATGCATACATTCTAGCCTCCTTCAAATTTTCTTTAATCCTGCATAAGACGCAACTAACCATTTGATACCCGAATCCTCAAAGTTGACCTGTATCCTTAAACTTTCTCTTCTACCCTCAAGGGCAAGAACAATTCCTGATCCAAATATATCATGTTCTACTATCTGACCAAGTTGATAATCCCCCTCAGAGGATTGCTTTTCTTCATTTGAGAAATCAATAAATGAGCCACCTATTCTCACATGCTCAATTGTAGATTCCGGAAGCTCTTTAACAAATCTTGATAGGCTTGTTAAATATTCTGAGCCATGCAATCGACGTGACTCTGCATGAGTTAAGCAAAGATATTCTTGGGCGCGAGTAATGCCTACATAACATAGGCGCCTTTCCTCCTGCAATTGCTCCATGGAACCAATAGAGCGCTTATGTGGGAAAAGCCCCTCCTCAAGGCCCAAAATAAATACGAACTTAAACTCCAAACCTTTAGCAGAATGAAGTGTCATCAACTGAATGCAGTCTGCCCCTTCGCTTGCTTGAGTTTCTCCAGATTCTAGAGACGCCTGAGTTAAAAAAGATTCAAGAATGCCATTCTCCTCAACGCCATCAAAATCTTTAGCAGCTATAGTGAGTTCGTTTATGTTTTCTATTCTATCTAAACCTCGGCCTCCTTTTTCCTTTTTAAAATGTTCAACAAGACCCGACTTGAGGCTTATAATTTCAATAAGTTCCGAAAGACTATCATTATCAATTACCTCATGATTTTTAATGTTTTCTATTATCATAAAGAAGTCGTTAAGTGCCTTTTCCGTTCGCGCTGGTAATTCTTTATTTTTGAGCAGAGTTTCCGCGGCTTCGAATAAAGAAACATTATAAGACCTTGCTCCTTCTCTTATTGCCCCTAGGGCTTTATCGCCGATTCCTCGCGGTGGAAAATTCACAACTCTTTCAAAGGCGGCATCGTCGTTTTTAGAAAAAACTAATCTGAGATAACCTAAAACATCTTTAATTTCCGCTCGATCGTAAAATCTAAAGCCACCGTAAACTCTGTATTCAATTCCTTTTAGTCTTAAAGCATCCTCTAGAACTCTAGACTGCGCACTAACTCTGTATAAAATTGCGCAATCAGAAAGCTTATGTTCGTGATCAGATTGAATTTCCGATTCTATTGTATCCACCACATATCTCGCCTCATCAAGCTCATTATAGGCTGAGTAAAGCATCAAAGGTTTACCATCCTCTTTGTTAGTCCATAAATTTTTACCAATTCGGCTTGGATTGTTCGATATTAAAGCATTTGCTGCACTTAAGATATTTGATGAAGACCTATAGTTTTGCTCTAATCGAATGAGATTGTAATCAGGGTAATGCTTTCTAAATTTCTGCATGTTCTCAACCCTTGCACCTCGCCAACTATAAATTGATTGGTCATCGTCCCCAACCACGAAAAAATTATTTTTTTGAGACGCTAATAAGTTCAACCATCTGTATTGAAGCTTGTTAGTATCTTGAAATTCATCAACTAAAATATGTTGGAATCTCGATCTATAGGTCTCTAGAAGAGATATATTGTCGGAAAATAGTTCATAGACCCTTAAAAGAAGCTCAGAAAAATCAACAAGTGATGATTTAATGCAAATCGCCTCATACTCTTTAAATATTTGAAGCGACATTTCATCATTGCTACAACCTTCCACTTGCACGTTTTTTGGTCTTATCCCTTCTTCTTTCCAAAAATTAATCCTCGATTGAATCTCTTTTGGATCATATTCTTTATCAGCAAAATCCAATTCTTTTAAAATTCTTTTAATGATTCTTAATTGATCATCCGTATCTATAATTTGAAATTGAGGGCTTAAATTAGCCAATTCATAATGCATACGCAATAATCTGTGGGCAATTCCGTGAAAAGTTCCCACCCACATTCTATTTATTGGGGTTGGGATTAAACTTTGTATTCTATGCTGCATTTCTTTAGCGGCTTTATTTGTAAAAGTCACAGCTAAAATAGAATCAGGTCTTACTTGACCGGTCTCAATACACCAAGCAATACGATGGGTTAATACCTTTGTCTTTCCGCTTCCGGCGCCAGCTAAAACTAAAGTATGATTCGCCGTTGATTCAACTGCTAATAATTGCTGCTCATTTAAATCAGAGTTAACATTCAGGACGCTCATAAAAATCAGATTTCTCTTTGGCTACTTTCTTTATACATATTATAGTATTGTCCCTTTTTACTCAGTAAATCTTGATGACTTCCACTTTCAGTAATTGTACCGTTATTTATAAACAATATTTTATCAGCTTCTTTTATGGTAGATAAGCGGTGAGCTACCACTATGGAAATTCGACCTACTTTCAATTCCGCAATTGATTTCTTTATTTCTCGCTCTGAGTCCGCGTCAAGAGAGGCTGTAGGTTCGTCAAAAATCAATAACGAAGCATCCCGAAGGAATGCTCTAGCAATACCTAATCTTTGTCGCTGTCCTCCAGATAACCTCAGTCCATTATGGCCTACTCTGGTTTGGAGACCGTTGGGAAGACCATTAACATATTTATTTAAATTCGCAAGTTCTATAGCTTTCTCAATCGCTTCTGAATCAGGATGTACCTTACAACCATAAATCAAGTTTTCTAAAATACTTGTGTTGAATAGAACAGTCTCTTGGCCAACATAAGCGATTTGTTCTCGCACACTATCTAGAGAATAAGAATCAATCGACACGTTATCAAGGATAATCTGACCTGAAGAGGGCCGATAAAATACTGGTAGTAAATTAAGTAAAGTACTTTTACCACCTCCAGATGGTCCCACGAGGGCAAAAAGTTGGCCGATTTTTATTTGAAATGAAAGATTATTCAAGACTATTTTTTCCCCAAAAGAAAAATTGACGTTTTTAAAAATCAAGCATTTAGAAATTTTTGGGCACTCTAACTTGCTCGTCAATTCAGGAGTTGCATCAATTAATTCACATACTGACTGCGATGCTGCAATACCCCTTTGTAAAAATTCATTAGCTCCGGCCAATCTCTTGATTGGTGGAAGTAATAATGCAGTTGCTGTGATAAAAGCGATAAATTCACCCTTGGTAGTCAACCCTTTAGAAGCTTGATCTAAGGCAAGATAAATTAAAGCTGCAATTGATATAGCTACGAACATTTGAATCGCCGGCACTAAAGCCGCACTAGCTCTGACTACTTTGATATGAAATTTTCTAACTTTACTAGTAGCAACACAAAAACGCTGCTCTTCCTTGGTGTAAGTATTGAAAACTTTAATCTCCTTATTTGCTCGAATTGATTCCTCTGTAACTTCATTTATATCACCCATTGAAGACTGTAAATTTTTACTCATTACCCTCATTTTTCTTGATAATTTTACGATGAAAAATGAGATTGGGGGTCCAATCACAACTAGAAGCAAAGCCAACTGCCAATTCAAATAAATCAAATATATCATAAGAACTAAGACTACTAAGCTGTCTTTTACAAAAACGGTTATTACTTTTGTAGATGCTTCCGCTACTTGATTTACATCAAAAGTAAATTTAGACACCATTGCACCTAAAGAATTGCTGTCAAAAAACCCGATATCTAATCTAAGCAATTTGCTGAACATAGCATTTCGCATATCCTCTATTGCTTTTTGAGCTACAAGGTGAAGGGAAACCGTAGATACGTAGCTAAACAAACCTCTAAATAAAAATAATATAATTAGCATAAGAGGTATAGCTCTAATATTATAATTGTCTGAATCCAAATTCTCGTCAATCAATGGCTTAAGTAAGGCAGGAAGCATCCATTCGGTTGAGGCAAGCATACACATAGCCACTATAGAAATAAAAAAAATCCGCCAGTGCGGTAGCACAAAGAGCAAAAGACGTCCGTAAGGGGTCTCAAATATCTTTTTTATTTTAGTCATCTGAACAAAGGGTAAAATTGAAGGAGTCTAAGTAAAATCAATAGCATGTTAATGTTTGTATCATGATAATATACTTCCTAAGAGTATGCTTCTTTTTAATTGTGTATTGAGTAAATAAATGAAGAAAAAAAAGCCGATAATAGCACTCACTGGTCCTTCAGGGGCAGGCAAAACTAATATCAAATCAATTTTTGAAGCAATATTTAAAGAAAATCAAATCAAAGCAGTTTATATTCAAGGCGACAGCTTCCATAAATATACGCGTACAGAAATGGAAGCGTTAGATAAAAAAATGAGCCCATTAACCCATTTTTCACCCGAAAGTAATCATCTGGACTTATTAGCAGATTTATTTAAAAACTTTTCAATCTCCGGAAACGGAATAGCTAGACAATATGCGCACTCTGAAAAAGATGCTAACAAATTAGGGATTAATGTTGGGTGTTTTTCGGAATGGAAAGAAATTGAACAAACGTATGATATTTTGTTATACGAAGGGTTACATGGTGGCTACAAAGATGATCAAATTGATATTACTCGGTATGTTGACTTGTTAATTGGCATCACACCTTCAATCAACCTTGAATGGGTTCAAAAAAGCCACAGAGACCTATTGGTAAGAGGTTATTCAAAGCATCAGGTTAAGAAACTTATTATTAAACGCTTGCCTGATTATCTCGATTATATTTGCCCGCAGTTTTCCAGAACTGATGCAAATCTAGAAAGAATCCCACTAGTTGATTTATCGGACCCTTTCAGGGTTGAATCAATACCTCCTGACAAAAATTCAATCTATATGCTCAGCATAAGGAACGAATCAATTCTTAAAAATTTAGATGACATACAACAAAAAAAATGGAACATATTTAACGGCGAATTTGGAAGCACAACACAAACAATAAGAGCGAAAGACCTTAAAAATTGCCTAAAAAACATATTTCTACCGACAATCTTAAGTATAATAAATCAAGAATAATTTACTTTCCCCAAAAAAGATTGAATGCTATATTCATGATTTAGAGCTAAAAGACTATATTATGCGAAAAATTTTAATCATGAATGCGAAAGGCGGAAGCGGTAAGACAACCGTAGCAACTAATTTGGCCGGCTATTTTGCAATGAAAGGGGCAAGTGTTGCGCTTGCTGATTTTGATCCTCAAGGGTCAAGCATAGATTGGTTAAGACAACGAAGGGGCAATTTACCTAAAATAATAGGCTTGGAGGCATCTGAAAAATTTCCTAAATTATCGAACTCCGTCGATGTAATAATAATGGATGCACCTTCAAGAACTCATGACGAGCAAATAGTCTCTCTACTGAGTATTACTGAAACCTGCATCGTTCCCGTAGTACCTTCACCAATGGATATCAGAGCTGCACAGAGATTTTTTGGGGAACTAAGGAAAATAAGAAAAAGTGTTTATAACGAAGTTAAAATAGCAACGATAGCTAATAAAACCAGAGAAAACTCCAGGGATGCAAGGAATCTGGAAGACTTATTATATTCTTTTAGGTTACCTTCGGGCAGGAAATTTCCATTTTTAACATTACTAAGACAAAGTTCTAATTATATCAGAGCCGCCCAGAGAGGCATGTCTATATTTGAATTTGCGCCGTTGACAACAGCGCTAGATAGGGAATATTGGAAACCATTGACTGGATGGCTTGAAAGCAAAAAAAGCCGACCTTAAATAACTATCTTTCTTCTTTAGCCGCAAGCTCTAGGCCTTGCCTTCTCCTTACTAGTGATACTCCATGGTTGCCTAATTGTTCCTCGACGTCTGCCATTAGCTTTAATGCAACTGGAGTAGGAGAATTTTCGATTACTTTAGAAAGATGATTCTTTGCTTTACCCCACATCGTGGCATGGATACATTGCTGAGCCGCTGCCATTTCTAACTCGACGCTCTCTCCATATTTCGTTGTCCAATATTGAATTGCCCTTAATATTCTTTTCGGTTTTTCACTTAATATAGACCCATAAATTTCCAATAGCTGGCTATCCATACTGTCGTCTAGACATCTTTTTAGTATCTTTTCCGCCTCTTGACTAGCTCCATTTTCTAATAACGATTTTGTGTATACAGCTATTATGGGTGGTTTCTGTCTGATGTCTTTTGAAAACGATAGCCATCTCTTCCGCAATCTTGACATATCTGTAAAATGAACGCCAACCAAAACATTGATAGCACAGGATAGTTCCAACTGTTTTAAATAGTTATTATTAAACTCATCGAGTTTCTTTAGATCAGGTAGCATATTTAAGATTTTTTCATAGTCACCGGTTTTTTCATAAAGAACCTTTTGTAAAACAAGCATTTTTTTTTGCTTTCTTATTTTCAAAGGAAGGTTACTTAAAATTTGCACGGCTGAATCAAGCTTTCCTTCCTCAACCATCCATTCCAGTTTTTTTATGATAGCAATAGGCACTTTTTTTGATGCTGACAAACCAAAAGCCTTTTCAAGATAATTATCCCTAGATAAGTTATCGTTTCTTTGATGTGCTACCTCTGCCGCTTCAATAAAATGAGCCTCTGGTAATTTGCTATGTGTTGCTTTCTTTACAAACAATTTTTCGGCTTTTTTTAAATCTCCTAATCCCTTATAGATTAAACCCAAGGAGAGATTGTAGCTCGCCTTTTCTTGTAACCTTGTAATTCGATATTGAAAAGTGTTTAAGAGTAAATTAATCAAATTTAAAAAAAAATGAAACAGAATGAAAGCCATTATCATCAAGAAACTAAAAAAACCGAGATCAACGTTAATGCGATACCCATCGATTACAAAAGAAAGTGATCCTGCATTAAAAGGATGCCAACTTGAAAGTACCATCACTCCAATCAATCCAAAAAGCAGAACGAAGATTAATTTCAAGCTTATTGCTCCTCAATGTTATTTTTTAATAGGCTTATAATTTCATCTAATCCTTCAACGTCAAAATCAAAGTTATCTATTTTTTTTGAAATTTGAGCTATAGCATTTATAGAATCTACCATTTCAGGAAAATATAATTCAAGGCTATTTTTTATAACACTTAAGTAAGAATTTAATTTATCTAATTCTAAGCTCAATAGAAGAGATCTAGAAAAAGCTATTTTTACACTCAGCTCGGTCGTAAGTCTTAAGCGATCTAGGTTTGAATTATGCGATGACATCCCGTTATCAAGTGGCTCGATATCAATAAATTTCATGAATTCTTCTTTTATTTTTTTCCTCAGTGCACGAGGTTTCTCTAATCCGCTACTAATGTGCTTATCATTATCTTTTTCGGTCGGTTTCCTTACTGTAATAGAGTCTTCACCAAGATTATTAACCATAGCGGTCCATAATTTATTGTGTACGGAAATTAATTCGGAATCAGCCTGATCCATAAAAACTTTCAAATCATCCTCTATAGTTTTTTTAAATTCTTCAACCTGAGTTATTATTGAATCATCGATATCCCAACTGAAAAGAATTAAAACTAAAATCAGCCGATCAAAATCTGACTGGATGGCTCTTAAATTTTCCCCATTTTTTAAATTGCGATCAAGTGAATATAATATTGATTCCAATATATGATTTACTCTATTAATAGATTGTTTGTTGAATAGCTCTTTATGTTCATCATTTGAAGACATATTCGTTTGATTTAATTTTTCCGTCAACGTTTTGAGCTTAGCTTTAAAGTTTCGATTTTCTGCGCTTAATGTTTTAACTTGTAGCTTAATTTGAGCTATTTCATCACTGTAATCAGGATGAAAATTGAGTGCGTTGGTATTCTTTGGCGGGTTATTTAAAGACTTACTCTCAAGTTGGTCTACTTTTAGTCTACCCAAGAGATCGTATTTCATAAAAAGATAAAAAATAAAGGCGACCAAAATCGAAGACATAAGTGCTAAAAACAATTTCTTTTTCGACAGTTTTTTCTCTAACACCTCTCCTTCTTCTATGCTGTATTTTGTCAATTTATTAGCCCCAATATTTTATTGAATCCAAAATAGATTCGTCATTTGCATTTTCCGATGTGCGTATAGCACCATTAAAACCTAGCCTTCTTGCAATCTTTGCTAATCGTTGGCTAACAACTAATAAAGGAGTAGAAAATAAAGCATTTAAATTTTCTGATTTTATTTTTTTCACTAACGACAACAAAATTGAACCACTGGTAATTATTATTAAATCTGGTGTTTTAATATCTTCAGCTTGTAAAACCCGGCTAATACTTATGTTGGTTTCCTTCCTTTGATAACTATCAATATACTTCAAGTTTGCACCTCTCTTTAAAAGATTGTGTCCTAGCTTTTTACGGCCACCCTGGCCTTTCACAATTAAGATATTTTTGTTTCCAATATGAAATTGTGATAGTTCATTAAGTGTCAACAAACCTTCCGTTGAATTTGTGCTTTTTGGAATAGAAACTTGGCCTATTTTTTTTGCTAAAAGCCGTTCTCGGGTTTTTCTTCCGATTGCAAAAATTTTTTTCTCATCAAAAATTTCCAAGTCTTTGATCCTACCAATTGTTGGTAAAATCGTATTTTGACTTGTAAATATAATAATATTTGACCAGTCTATGAATTGCTTTAAATCATTAGGAACTAGCTTTAGATGCTCGATTCTGATTAAAGGAGCCAAAATAGTTAGATTTCCAGTGGCTTCCAGCGAATGAACTAATCCTAACATTTGCTCTTTTGGTCTAGTAATCATTATCTTCATAGCTATATTATTACGAACTTTTTTGTCCACTAACAAGCTTTAACGCTCCTAGCTTTATCAGTGTATTGGCAACAGATTCGCCTGCATCAAGAGAGCAATTTTCAGGAAAGTCAGCAACTGTTCGTATCGAGCTAGTGCCGTTGATATCGCTTACAAAAGCCTCCATTATTATGGTTTTATTTTTTTGTTGAGCAAATACGGCGATAGGGGAACCACAGTCGCCCCCAAGCTTCTTAATAATTTTTCGTTCTTCCATAACACATTTAAAAGTTCGGGGGCAATTTAGTCTAGCGAAAATTTCTTTTACCTTATTATTACTACTAAGAGCCTCCACACCAATAGCGCCTTGACCTGCTGCAGGAATCATTCCCTTTAAGTCGTGAATTTTATATTTTTTGTCATTCATGCAACCTAATCTTTTCAAGCCGGCTTTCGCAAGAATAATCGCATCATATTCGTCTTTCTCCAGTTTTTTCAATCTAGTGCCCACATTACCTCGTAGATCTGTAACGATTAAATCTGATCTTAATTCTAGTATCTGGGTTTTTCTTCTTATGCTAGAGGTACCTATGATAGAATTCGTTGAAAGCTCATTTAAAAGTTTTCCATTAGTAGTTACCAGAACGTCCTGAGGATCCTCACGCTTGAACATTGCAATTATTTGCGTTGAACTGGACAAAAAATTAGGCACATCTTTCATAGAATGTATAGCAATATCCGCTTTTTTTTCTAAAAGGGCCTGCTGTAGCTCTTTCACAAATAGCCCCTTACCCCCAAATTCTTTCAACTTACCCCTAAGTTTGTCTCCAGTCGTTATAATTGAAACTATCTTAACGTTTAAATGCGGGAATTCATCAAGTATTTTTCTTTTAGTGTATAAGGTCTGCCACATCGCCAAAGGGCTTTTTCGAGTCGCAATTATCAATAAATTGTCGTTTTTCACAAATTTACCCCAGCGATTTAACGTAATTCACGTCCAACGGTTACAATACTCTATTAGCCCTATACATTATAATGTAATTTATACCAACAGGACGATAAAATGACGAAAAAGATAATGGTTATAATGGATGAAATCCGCTATATCGACCCCGTAAAAGACACAACTTTAGCAATTCTTCTAGAGGCAAAAAGAAGAGGGCTCATAACTTTTTACGCTGAAGCGGGCGATCTCAGCTTAATTAATGGCAAAGTCAAAGCATACGCTAGGAGAATAGATGTATTCGATGACCAGCTTAAATGGCATCAGTATCTAGAAGACCGACCAA
>MDTD01021709.1_pt1 | contig 15380 bp, 14 predicted proteins | sample 811221 | NCBI WGS metagenome assembly MDTD01 (sample SAMN05326646, study PRJNA326480) | marine metagenome | isolation source: seawater | place: Pacific Ocean: South West | collected 2011
ACTTAATAAATTTATTTTAATGTCAAAACCAAGTGTTGGTTATAAAAATATTCCTTTGCTTTGGATTGACATGATGGATGTAAGTAAAATCATCGGATTTATTCTACCAGATTGGATTGCAGACATATTACCTGGTGATTATCCTGTTCATACAAAAGATGGTATTGTAAAACAGAATTTTAAAGGTTCGGTTCTTAAAATTGTAAGTGGCGATTTTGAATTATTTAAAATTCCTGTGCCATATGGACATATTTGGGATTCCTTTTTAAGAGTATTTCTTGGCCTAGTTTTTGGAATATTAATTGGAGTACCCTTAGGATTATTTATGGGATTAAACCGTTTTGCTAAAGGTTTTTTTGATCCATTAATTGAACTTTATAGACCAGTACCGCCTCTAGCATGGGCTCCTTTAATAATTTCAGTTTTGGGCATAGATAATACTGGAAAAGTATTTTTATTATTTATGGTTTCATTATCAATCATGATTATTTCCGCTAGGGCTGGTGCTTCAGGAACTCAACTGTCAAAAATACATGCCGCACATTCATTAGGGGCTTCAAAAAAACAAATTCTTAGATATGTAATTTTTCCAAATTCTTTGCCAGAGATACTCACTGGTATAAGAGTTGCTGTTGGAATGTGCTGGGGAACTTTAGTTGCAGCTGAGTTCTTGGCTGGAACAACTGGAATAGGATTTGTAGAAAACGTTGCAAAAAAATATTTTCAGTATGAAGTAATTTGGATAACTATCTTTATAATGGGTATGCTTGGACTTTTATTCGATGTAACTTTAAGAAAAATAATTGATAAAACAATTCCTTGGAGAGGGAAAGGATAGTTAATAACTCAAATTTATATCTTTTATCTTAAGAAGAATAACTCTATTTAGTTTTTCAACTCCAATACTTGATAAATGTGTTGTATCAGAATAGAAAATATTATTACCCTTGTTCGCAAAACACTTATTGCTTATTTTGTCACAAAAAATTTCATCTGGATAAATCCTGTGTAAATTATTGTGATAAATATTTTCTAACTTATTAATTACAATATTATGTTTTTTTAGATATTCATTGTAATCTGAAAAAAAAGGATTTTTATTTAAATACTCAGCACTATTTAAAGTTCCTTTTGGAATTTCACTCATAATTCTTTTTGTTACATCAAATTTAAATGATGGAATTGGATAAATTAATATTACATGATTATGATCTAACATTTTTTTTAATCCAGAAACAAAATTATCGATTATATTTAAATCATTTATACTTTTGTAATCGTATAAATTATTATTTTCAGTAAGGTGTTTTGTTAATTCTCCACCAATTATTATAATTGAATTTTTTTTGGAAAAAATAATTTCGTTAATATGATCTTTGCTTGAAAGAGTGCAATTTTCTTTTTCTTTAGTTGAATTTTTGTATAATTTTTTTACATCGGGCAGATAAATACATCCGGCTCTATTTATAGTTATAAAATTAAAGTCATTAACTTTATTTTTTAAGTCGGAAGCGACCACCTCCATCTGAGAATCTCCAATGATAATTATTGATTTCTCATTTTTTTGATAAAAATTACAATAATCTTTTACTCTATCAAAACAAAAACCATTTTTATCTTGATTTTTTTCCCATAAATTTTCTCTTGCTAAATTTTTTAAAATTACATTTACCCTATATTCAAATCCATTAGTATTTTTCGATAAGTTGTTAAAATATACGAAAGCTATACTGAACATAAGTAAGGGAAAAATAAGTATATAAATTTTCTTAAATTCAATTTTTCTAAATGGTTTTTCAATTAAATAATATGAGATAAGAGAAAAAACTAACGTCAAAATTATTAATTCGATTTTATCAAATTCACTAAGTTCTTTTCCTCTATTCCTTGCAATTGCAAAAATTGGGTAATGCCATAAGTATAAGGAGTAAGACCAAATACCTATTTTGGATAATATTTTTAAATTTAAAAACTTGTAAATAAATTGATTACTCTCGATGTAGTTTATAATAAAAAATATTCCCAAAACTGGTATTAGTGTAAGATATGACGGGTGAAATGTATTTTTATCAAAGAAAATTAGTGAAGAAAATATTAATAGTATACCTGCGTACGGAAGAAAGTTAGAAAATTTAAATTTTAATGTCTTGTTTTCTAATTCTATAACAGCCAATAAAGAACCAAGTAATATTTCCCAAAATCTTGAGAAACTTGCAAAAAAACTTAAAGCAGGATTAAAAACTGTAAAACTAAGAGATATTAGAAAGAAAATAAAAATTAAAATCAAAAAAAATTTTATTAATTGATTTTTAATTAATTCATAAAAAATTATAATGAAAACTGGAAAAATTATATAAAATTGCTCTTCAACGGCAAGCGACCAGGTATGTAAAAGAGGTTTTAATAGACTATCCTCTGAGTTGTAAATTAAATCTTGAAAGTAAAAAAAGTAGTTAGAATAAAAGAATATCGATGAAATAATTGAATTTGAATATTCAATAAAATTCTTTGGGGTTAAATAAATCCATGCAAAGAATATTGACGCAAAAATCATAAAGAACAAAGCAGGTAAGATTCTTTTTGCCCGTCTAAAAAAGAAATTTTTAAATGAAAATTCCTGTGTTTTTTTTAATTCTTTAAAAATTATCGATGTGATCAGATATCCAGAAATTACAAAAAAAATATCTACTCCTATATAACCACCCGTAAATATTTTTTGATCTAATAATAGAAATTCAGCGTGATATAATATTACTCCAATAATGGCAATTGCTCTTAGGCCATCTATTTCTGTTCTATAATTTAATTTAATCATATCAATTAAAAGTGATATATATACTTACAAACTAAAGATAATTACTCAAGGTATTAATTTGCAAATAAAAATATTAGAATGGACAGGAGTTATAACCGCAATAATCTATTCATTATTGGTTGCATTTAATATTGGTGCAGAGTTTCTAGGTTTCACATTGCTTCTAATTTCTGCAATTTTAATTGGTTTATGGGCTTATTTTGGAAAACACAAAGGAATTTTACTTCTTCAAATAGTTTATGCTACTGCCGGAATTATCGGTATGATTAGATGGTTTTAATATGAAAATTAATTTAGTAAAAAAAATGATTATTCAGATATTTAAGAAAAATAAATTAAGTCACAAACATTCTTTAATTTGTGCTGATGCTATAATTAATGCTGAATTAGTTGGAGCTTCTTCACATGGATTAGCAAGACTTTCTTCATATTGTAAAAGAATTAAAAAAAAAGTTATTAATCCAAAGCCTAACATTAAAATTAAAAAAATCTCATCATCAATAATAAGTATTGATTCGGATAACGCTGTTGGATTTGTTGGGGCTAATTTGGGAATTAATGAAGCTATTAAACATGCAAGAAAATCTGGAATTTGTATTGTTGGCATTAAAAATAGTGGTCACTACGGTTTATCTGGATATTATGCTGAAAGAGCTGCAAAAAAAGGTTTGGTTGCATTTTGTTTTACAAATGGTCCTCCTGCGATAGCGCCATTCGGAGCAAAAAAAAGTCTATTTGGAACGAATCCAATTTGTTTTGCTGCTCCATCCGGTACAAAAATTCCTTTTGTTTTAGATACATCTATCTCAATGATAAATAGGGGCATTATAAGAAGGTCTGCAAAGTTAAATTATAAAATTCCTTTAGGAGTTGCTTTGGATAAAAATGGAAAACCCACAACAAATGCAAGAAAAGCTTTGGAGGGTTTGCAACTTCCTATTGCTAGTTTTAGAGGTTCTGGGTTGGCTTGGATGGTTGATATTTTATCTGGCGTACTTACTGGTGGAAATCATGGAGGAAAAGTAAAAGATCCTTTTGATGATTTTTCAGGACCACAAAATATTGGTCACTTATTTATAGTATTTAAACCTAATTTATTTACTAAAAATTACTCAAAAAGAATTAAAGAAAATATAAGAAGAATTCAAAAATTACCAAAGCTAAAAGGCGTAAAAAAAATATATTATCCTGGAGAAAACAAAGCAAAAAGATTTAAAGAAAATTTAAAAAAAGAAATAAATATTCCTTCACGGATTATGGCTGAGATTAATTTATTAAATAAAAGCTGAAGCTAACCAAACTAACGTAACTATAGAAAGAGTTAGAAATAATATATTTAAAGCTTTATAATGTTTTTTGTTAAACAACAATATACCCCAAAATTGCAACTGAAAGACAAAACATTCCCATCAAAACTCTATTTTGAAATCTCTCTCTTTTTTTTTCTTGAAATACTCTCTTTTTTAGAACATCTATATTTACTTTTTTTGGGGACAAATCTTGTTTGTCAGAGACCTTTTGAGGGTAAGTCTCAGTAACCACAGATGTTCTATTAAATGTTTCAGTACTCATTTTTTTTAACTCCTATTTAAGCACCTAAATGTAAACTTGTTAATAAAACCAATGTTCAAAATGGGTTGACAAATATTTTTGATAGATCAAAATGGGTTTGGGGGAAAATCAATGTATAATGTCCCAGGAATTAGCACTGGAATTGATAAAAGAAGTTTAAAGATAATAATTTCCGAAAATTACTTAAATTTTGCCCCAGATTACATGTCATTTCTTGGTGAGTGGATTACCGGAACTTACAGAGCTTTTAATGATGCAGATAAGTATACGATATTAGTTTATTTATTCAGAAAAAATGTAACTTTTTATTATGAAAATTTTATTAAAGTCAGTTACGAAACATTTTATAAAAGTGATCATATAGATATTGATAAAATTAATATTGTTGAAATCGCAAAAGCACTGGGTATTCCCAAAGAGACAACTAGAAGAAAAGTAGCAGAATTAGAAAAAGATGGTGTTATAAAAAAAAAAGGTAAGCATTTAATAATTGACAAAAAAGCATTTACTCTTGTTGAGCCAATAAATACTATGAAAAACTTAACTAATGTCTTTTATTTAATTTATGAGATTTGTAAAAAAAAACAAATTATCACGCAAAATATATCGAAAGAAGATATTACTTATTCAATGAAGTCAAATCTTACATATACTTGGTATCATTATTATCAATTTATTTTCACCTGGTTATTTAATTGGAAAAAGTTTTTTGATAACGATACAGAAAAATTTATAATTTGGTGTATACCTATGCTGCATCGAGCTAATAAAATGAGATCTCTAAATAATAATCATTTGCCTGATATTTCATCTTGGCGTTTAGATATTGAAAAAATTGAAACTCAAGGAATTAATACAATGTCCCTTGCAGATATAACGGGAATTCCTAGACCAACTGTTACAAGAAAGTTAAAATCACTAATTAAAAATAATCATCTTACTATGGATAAACAAAAATTAATCCACCCTGGAAATCAGGGAAAATATAAAGGAGAGATGTATAGTATTCATGATACTGCTTTAAATAAATTTAGTGAATTTTCTGCAAAAATATTTAATCAAGTGATACTCAATCAGAATTCCGTACTACGCCAATAAATATAAATCCAGTTACATACATAATTAAAGCATAGGCAGCAGTTGGTATCATAAATGTAATATCATTAAATATTTGAGTCGAAACAAAAACTGCCAAAGTACCATTTTGTAATCCACATTCTAATGCAATACATTTTCTTTGAGGAGTTCCGGTTGCAAAATATTTTGCGATGAAATATGCAATAGTCATCATAAATACATTTAAAATAAGAACCGCAAGACCCGCTTGAGAAAGATATGTAAAAATGTTTTCTCTTTCTTCAACCCATATAGCTACGAAAACAATTATAAATAATAAACCTGTTATTTTATTAATTATATTAATATTTGATGTAATGAAATTTGATGCAAAAATTCTTATAAGCATACCGATGATTACAGGAACAGTAACAACTAGTGCCATTTTAGATGCAATACCTACCATAGTGATTTCAGATGAAAAATTTGTTACACCCAACAAATCTGCTGAAGTAAATACTATAAATGGAACAGAAACAATACTTATCAAACTTATTACAGCGGTTAACGAAATCGATAATGCAACATCACCATTTGCAAACTTTGTCAGTACGTTTGATGTAACTCCACCAGGAGCTGCAGCAATAATCATTAAACCCAAGGCTAGTTCTATTGGTAATTTTATAATCAAAACTAAAACGTAGGCAACGACAGGTAAAAGAATAAGTTGGCAAAGCAAACCTATACTAAAATCTTTTGGATTTTTTATAACTCTTAAAAAATCTTTAGGTGATAAACCCATTCCAAGACCCAACATGATCAAGGCAAGTGCTATTGGTGCTATTTTTGTAACTATTTCCATTAGTTTCCTAATACCATAAAATCATGAAATTGTTAAAATTTCTTTATAGAAATGAGAAAAACACATATAAGAATTCCGATGTTGTCAGATAAAAAAGTAGTATGTCCCCTAAATCTACTGGAAAAGGCTAGTGGAAAGAAAAGTATTAAGGCAGCAATAGTCAATGCGGGTAAACCTCTACCAATGCAAGCAGTAATGGATGCTGTAAATGAGAAGCTTATAGAACCGCTGTTCATAGGGAACAAAGATGAAATCAATAAATGTGCAGAGGATTTAAAATGGGATATTTCAAATTATGAGATTATTCATGAACCAATTGAAAATAACACAGCGATAATTGCTGCAAAATTAGCTTCAGAAGAAAAAGTTAGGGTTATTGTTAAAGGACATATTCATACAGATATTCTTATGAAGGAAGTTTTAAAAAGACAATATAAATTAATTAATAAAACTCGTTTAAGTCATGTTTGGCATATGACTCTTGAAAAAGATGATAATCCATTAATTATTACTGATGGGGCTTTAAATGTTGCTCCAAACTCAAAAACAAAAATGCACATTTTAAAAAATGTGGTAAATTTTGCCCACAGGATTGGAATTGAAAGACCAAAAGTTGCAATTTTATCTGCAACGGAAGAGGTAATTGAAAGTGTTCCTACAACTTTGGATGCGAAAGAATTAACTGATTTAGCAAAGTCAGAAAATTTGAATGCTGACGTTTTTGGCCCACTAGCATTTGATAATGCAATATCAAAAAAATCTGCTTCAATAAAGGGGATCCAAAATAATGTTGCAGGTCATGCCGACATTTTATTAGTACCTAATGTGGAAACAGGTAATTCTCTCGTAAAAATGATGATTTATTTTATGGGCGCGTGCGCTGCGGGGGTAGTGGTTGGAGGGAAAGTTCCAGTAGTCATAACAAGTAGATCTGACGATGCACCAGCTAGACTAGCTTCAATTGCTGCGGCAGTTGTTGCTTTAGATTAAACTTATATTGAAAAATTAATAATTATAATTTAAATACTAGCAAACATTTCAAATACAAATGACTATTAAGTATATAAAAAAAGCTTCTAAAACTGCCTTTACAGGTGAGGATGAAACCAGGAATAAAGTAAATTCAATTTTAAAAGATTTAGAGAAAACAAGAGAAGATGGTATTAAAGAAGTTTTAAAAAAATTCGATAATTACGAGGGTGAAATCATTGTCAGTAAAGAAAAAATAGCTGATATTACTAAATCTTTAGATCAAAAAATTAAAGATGATATTAAATTTTCTTACGACAGAGTAAGGAAATTTGCTGAACATCAGTTAGAAAATCTTGGCAAAGACTCAGAAGTTGAATTGTCTCCTGGTTTAATAGCTGGACAAAAACTAATTCCGGTAAATACAGCTGGATGTTATGTGCCAGGTGGAAGATATAATAATATTGCGTCAGCAGTAATGAGTGTAACAACAGCTAAAGTTGCTGGAGTAAAAAATATTATAGTAACAAGTCCACCTAAAGATGATAAAGGTGCAAATCCGATAATTATATATACCGCAAATTTATGTGGTGCTGATGTAATTATGAATATTGGTGGTATTGGAGCAATAGCTGCATTAGCATATGGTTGCTTCGGAAATCCTGCAGTTGATATGATTGTTGGTCCAGGAAATAAATTTGTAGCAGAGTCAAAAAGAATTCTTTATGGAAAAGTTGGCATTGATTTATTTGCAGGCCCTACAGAGATTGGAATTATTGCAGACAAAACTGCTGATAAAGAAATTATTGCTTATGATCTAGTTGGTCAAGCGGAACATGGTCCAGACTCTCCTGCTTGGTTGTATACAACAGATAAAGATTTATGTGATTATGTAGTGAAAAGAGTACCTGAAATTATCAATGACTTGCCCGAACACAACAGGAATAACGCAGACGCTGCATGGAGAGATTATGGAGAGATAATTCTTTGCGATACAAAAGAGGAAATGATTAAAATTAGCGATGAATATGCTCCTGAACATCTAGAAGTACAGGCTGAAAATTTAGATTGGTATTTAAAAACACTAAAAAATTATGGTTCATTATTTTTGGGTGAGGAAACTACAGTTGCTTATGGTGACAAGTGTTCTGGTCCAAACCATATTTTACCTACCAAAGGTGCAGGTAAATATACTGGAGGTTTGTATGTGGGTAAGTTTATTAAAACAGTTACTTATCAAAAAATGAATGAACTTTCTAATAAAGAAGTTGGAGCAGCGGCAGCTAGAATTTCAAGATATGAAGGTATGGAAGCTCACGCAAGAACTGGTGATGTTAGATTAAGAAAGTACGGATTTTCAAATTAATTAGTTTTAATTCTTTTGCCATTTTCGTCAAATACAAAGATATTTGTTGAGTCAAATCCTATTTGATCTGTAATTTCATTCTGCCCAGGAATTTTTGCACTTATATCCTGATTGTCGATTTTAATATATGCGATTTTTTCATTTCCTAAGTTTTCAATTAAATCTATTTGTGGTTTAAATTTATATTGCTTATTCTGCAAAGTACTTAAATGTTCAGGTCTTATTCCAAAAAAATAATCTTTTTTTTCAAATTTAATTCCTTCAATTTTCACTTTATTTTCAAGAAAATTGACCTCATTTTCTGATAATATTTTTTCAGCTGAAACTTTTAATATATTTGTTTTTGGAGTGCCAATAAATTGAGCAACAAAGATATTGGCTGGATCATTGTAAATTTGATTAGGATCTCCAACTTGCTCTATATTTCCGTGATTTAAAATAACAATTCTATCTGCCAATGTCATTGCTTCAACTTGATCATGTGTGACATAAATCATATTGGTTTTAATCTGTTGATGTAATTTTGATATTTCAACTCTCATTTCTGCTCTAAGTGCTGCGTCTAAGTTCGATAAAGGTTCGTCAAAAAGAAATATTTTTGGATTTCTAGTTATTGCTCTTCCAATTGCAACTCTCTGCCTTTGTCCACCAGATAGCTGTTTTGGTTTTCTTTCAAGTAATTCTTCAATTTTTAAAATTTTTGCAGCATCTATTACTTTTTTATCAATTTCAGCCTTGGTTTTTTTTTCAATTTTAAGTCCAAAGGACATATTTTCATAAACATTCATATGTGGATAAAGTGCATAAGATTGAAAAACCATAGCTGTTTGTCTCTTCGAAGGATGTAAAGTATTAATTAATTGATCATTAATATATATTTCTCCTTGATCTATCTTTTCAAGACCAGCTATCATTCTTAAAAGAGTTGATTTTCCACATCCTGATGGACCAACTAAAACTAAAAATTCATCCTCATTACCATCGAGATTAAAGTCAGTAATTATTTTATTGGATCCAAAAGATTTGTGAACATTTAAGAATTTTATATTTGCCATAAGATTATTTAATTAATTTAAATACATCTATACCAATTTGATTTAGAATATGAACTACATCAATTGGTACCCAATTTTCTCTTATTTTTCCTTCATCATGATGATAAAAATCCATTACTCTCATAGTTACTAACTGATTTTCGGATTTATATCCTAGCCAATCGTCTGTACCATAAATTGCCTGGATGCTATTCCAGCCAGCTGTCATTGAAAATTTACCATCACCAAGCTCACAATAATGACCTAATTTCCAATAGTTTCTCTCTTTAAAAGTTTTTCTAAATGGTAATTGGTGATTATCTACAAAACCTTCTAGTGTTCTTGCAGTTCCAATGCCGCTAGGCCCATACCATATCATTTGTTCATGCCAAAAATTTTTTTGTGGATGATTAAGTAATTTAGTTTTTAAATCTTCATCAGAAACCGCTTCTAATTCTGGTTTAATATTTAAACTTCTTTGCATTTCAAGCGATTGTTCTAAACTTGCGTTTGATATTTCTAAATTTTTTTCAAAAAAGCTTACTCCATCTGTATTGATTGGATTTAGCCAATGCCCCTCAGCTCCTCTTGATTTATTTATTGGACGATTTCCAGTTTGAAAAATTAAATCCAAAACATCTATAAGTATATGGCTTTCAATTATTTTATGATCTTTCAATTCATGAATCTCACAACATTTTAGGTTAACCATTTTAAAATTAGGTTTAATACCAAGCCAAGAATTTTTAAATACACCTGAAAGAGTAGAGATTGTGCCTACTTGAATTTTATCTTTAAATGTACCGCCTATAACTACCTGCTCTCGCCTCTCTAAATCTGGAAAAGCATTAAAAAGTGGTATCCAAAAATCTGATTTAAATTTATTTATACCTTCAAATTCATTTATTGGATGAAAACAATTAATCTTAATATTATTAGAAAAAAAATTATTTAAATTTTCATCTAATTTAGAGAGCCCTTGATTAAAAATTTTCTTTAAATAACCTCTTATTTTTTGCTTATTTTGAAAATTTTCTTGCGGAGAAATTACTAATTTTTTAACATTCTCGAGATTCTTTAGTCCTGTATCAAATTGTTCTATTTGCATATATAATTATTTGGATAAATCTAGTATCACAAATAAGACTTTAAAAAAATATGAATTATAGTATTGCAAGATTTGAGGAACTGGTTCCAAGCTCACTTCCATTTGTCGAGGGCAAATTAGAAGGACATAAAGAGAGAAAAAATTATTCAATTGTCGGGCCGGGTGTGGCAGAAGATAGCAAACAGTTTATTAAAATACCAAAACCACACAGTTTTAATCTAGGGGCAGTATCTGCAATGCCAAAAAATGGTTCGGGACTTCATAGCCATACAACTGCAGAAGTTTTTTTGATTTATTCTGGTAAATGGAAATTTTACTGGGGTGCGGATGGAAAAAATAAAACCATTCTAAATGCTGGAGACATTATTTCAATGCCGACAAATATGTTCAGAGGTTTTGAAAATGCAGGTGAAAATGAAGGATTAATATTTGTTATACTTGGAAAAGATGATCCAGGAATTATTACTTGGGTACCAGATGTTTTAAATAGAGCTAAAAAAACTGGGATGGCTTTATTAGATGACAATTCATTAATAGATTTATCAAATGAAAAAATACCCGATGGTAAAAATTTACTTAAACCAATAAATGAGCAAGAAATAAAAAATTTTGATAATTATTCTGAAAGTGATTTTAATGATTTCATAAGTAGGTATGAAACAAAATCAAATTCCGAATTCGTGTTAAATAATGGTTTTAAATGCAAACAAGTAATTGGAAACAATTTTCAAAATAAAATTACTGATCCTATAATTAAGCATAACACAGGTTTTAATTTAAATGTATTAAGCGCAAAAAAAGGACATATTGAAAAATTAAATTTTGAAAAACCTACAGTTTTTTTTTCGCAAAAAGGAAGTTGGGAAATAATAATTGAAAGTTCTAAAATAGTACTTGGAGCGAGAGATACAATATCAGTACCAACTAATATGGATATCTCAATTCAGATAGATGAAAAAGATGAAGGTCAATTAAACTGTGTTACTCAAATCTAATGAAGGGTTTTGATAGTAAGTATAAAAACTTTCCAGATTTTATTTTAAAAATTACAAAGCAAATTTGGGAAGGTAAAGATGTAAATTCAATTGCGAAATTTTATACCGACAAAATTCCTGTAAGATCTCCATTTGGTGTAACTTATGGAAACAAGCCTGTAATAGATGCTACACATGCAACTTTAAAAGAATTTCCTGATCGTCAACTTTTAGGCGAGGATGTTATTTGGAATGGTAATGATGATGAAGGATATCACTCATCTCATAGAATTCTTAGTAAAGGGACTCACTTGGGAAATGGTTTTTATGGAAAACCAACAGGTAAAAAAATTTTTTACAGAGTAATTGCTGACTGTGCTTGTAAAAATAATCAGGTTTACGATGAGTGGATTGTAAGAGATCAAGGTGCAATGGTCAGACAACTAGGATATTCTCCAAAAGAATTTGCACAAATGCAAATAGATAGTGAAAAAAATTCAGATTCAAAAATTGAAATTTTTAATTCAAAATCAGATATGAAATCAGAATATATTCCTGCAAACACTAAAAATAATAGTGTTGGAAAAAAATATTCAAATATTTTAAAGAAAATTTTTAATAAAAATTATGATTTTAAAGATTATGCTAGAGCTACTAATATTTTCTGGCCGGGTAACAGACTTGGTCATGGAAGAGAGGATGTAACAAAATTTTGGAATACATTGTCAAATACATTTACAAACACTAGATTTTCTATAGAGCACGTGGGTTTTCTAGAAGAGAATAAAGTGAATTCAAGAGCATCTATTAGATGGTTTTTGGAAGGAAAACATTCTGAGAAATCTGAAGAATTTGGAGAGCCAACAAACAATAATGTATTTATATTTGGTATTAATCATGCAGAATTTAGCGAGGATAATGTTATAAGAGAGTGGGTAATTTTTGATGAAGTTGCAGTATGGAGACAAATATTAAAGAAATAAAAAATGACAAAAATTAAAACAACACATGTTGGAAGCCTTCCAAGATCTAATGATTTATCCGAGTTTCTTTTTAAAAAAGATAAGAAAGAAAATATAAACTTAGAAAAAATTAATCAAATCATCAAAAGAGATGTTGAAAAAGTTGTAAAAAAACAAATAGATATTGGTATTGATTATGTGAGTGATGGTGAGATGTCTAAAATAAGCTACGCAACATATGTAAAAGATAGAATAGATGGTTTCTCGGGTGAAAGTGATAGAAAAGCTCCGAAAGACTTAGATGACTATCCATCATTTAAAGAGCGTATTGCAAGAACTGGTGGAACACCAAAATATACCAGACCGTGCTGTACGGGAGAGTTAAAAATAAAAGATAAAGCATCATTAACTAATGATATTAAAAATTTCAAAACTTCATTAAGACAAAATAACCACTCTAATGCTTTCATGAATGCAGCATCACCCGGTGTAATTTCATCTTTTTTACCAAATAAATACTACAAAAACGATGATGAATATTTAGAAAAACTCTCAAAAGTTATGCAGAATGAGTATGAAGAGATTGCTTCAAATGAAATCCAACTACAGTTAGATTGTCCAGATCTTGCCTTAGCACGTCATATGACATTTAAAGATCTTTCTGAAAATGATTTTTTGAAACGAGCTGAAAAAAATATTGAGTATTTAAATGAATCTATAAAAAATATAGATGCATCAAATATTCGAATGCATATTTGTTGGGGTAATTACGAGGGACCGCATACCTATGATATTTCTCTTGAAAAAATAATGCCAATAGCTCTGAAGGCAAATATAAAATATTATTTAATAGAGTCATCTAATCCAAGACATGCTCACGAATGGAGAATTTTTGAAAACCTAAGATTACCTAAGGATAAAATTTTAATTCCTGGGGTAATTGATTCTACTACAAATTTTGTAGAACATCCTGAGGTTGTAAAAGACAGAATTGTTCAATTTTCAAAGGTTGTAGACAAAGAAAATCTAATGGCTGGTACAGATTGCGGTTTTAGCACTTTTGCTGGTTTTGGCAATGTGGATGAAAATATTGCTTATAAGAAACTTGAGTCATTAGTTAAGGGTGCTGAACTAGCGTCAAAATTACTTTAAATATTTATCTTTAAAACTCTCTTTAAAAAAGCGAAAATGTCTCAATAAAATAAAAAAGTAATTTGATAATATACTGATTATTAAATTTTAATTAAAAAGGAAAAAATATGAAAAAAATACTAATCACATTATTGTTTTTGCTTTTTGGTACAGTGGCAAACGCAGACTGTAATATTAAAAGTGGATCAATAAATATTTTAGCTAATGACTTTCCAGCGTTGAGAACCTTCGTTGAAACAGCAAAAGGATGTAAGGGTAGTGCTGATTTCAAAGTAACTCACTCTTCTGAGCATAATAAAATAGCTGTTCCTGCTCTTACTGCTAATCCTTCTGAGTTTTCAGCAAGAATCGCAGCTAACAGTTCTATAGTTCCTTTAATGAACCAAGATCTAATTAGACCATTAGATAATCTAGTTAAGAAATATGGTAAAGGGATTCAAGATTCTCAATTAATCACTATTGATGGGAAAGTAATGGCTGTTGCTTTTATGGCAAACACACAACACTTATACTACAGAGAAGACGTATTGAAAGAACTTGGTATAGCTGTTCCGAAAACTTATGAGGAAGTTGTCGCTGCCTCTGAGAAAATCAGAGCTTCTGGAAAAATGCAACATCCTTATGCTGCCGCTTACAAAGCTGGATGGAATCTAGCCGAAGAGTTTGTAAACATGTATATTGGTCATGGTGGTGAGTTCTTTAAAAAAGGGACTGCTAAGCCAAGTATTAATAATGCAAAAGGTGTCGCTACTCTTAATATGTTAAAAAAATTAGCAAGTCTAAGTAACCCTGATTATTTAACACACGATAGTGAAGCAATAAAAGTTGAATGGGAGTCAGGAAATGTTGCATTAATGACTCTATGGGCTTCAAGATCTGGTACACTACTTGATGATGATGGTGATCCGAAAATAACAGCAGCTACTAAGTTGACAGGACCAGCAACAGTTGGGGGTGGAGATATTCCAGCGGCAACTTTATGGTGGGATGGTTTTACTTTAGCTAAAAATAGATCGGATGCAGATGCAGAAGCAACATTCAGAGCTTTAGCTCATGCTGCTGCAAACAAGAAAATGGTTGCAGATGCTGCAGATCAAGCGGTTTGGTTAGTAGAGGGATTTAAACCAGGTCCAAAATCTATTGGAGTAATTGAAGCTGTAAAAATGGGTGCAAAACCATATCCAATGCTACCACAAATGGGTTTAATGCATGGTGCATTAGGAAGTGAGATTGTTGAATTTTTACAAGGAAAAGAGTCAGCTGAACAAGCTTTGAAAGATGTTGAGGCTGCTTATACTAGTAAAGCAAAAGAACAAGGCTTTCTTTAAAATATAAAGTTTAAGTGGGGGTTTTTTTAATCCCCACTTAAATTAAATTAATGCCTAATAAAACTTTTTTTTGGTTTTTCCTGCCAACTGGATTGGCAATGGTTTTATTTATCGGTTTGCCCATAATATCGACGGGCATACAATCCTTTTATGCTCAACATGATCAAATAGTAAAAGAAGTA
>MDTD01099150.1_pt1 | contig 15380 bp, 11 predicted proteins | sample 811221 | NCBI WGS metagenome assembly MDTD01 (sample SAMN05326646, study PRJNA326480) | marine metagenome | isolation source: seawater | place: Pacific Ocean: South West | collected 2011
GAGTCCCCCCCCCCTCGTGCGTCTCCGGTCGGTCGGTCGGTCGGTCGGTCGGTCGGTCGGTCGGTCGCGTGTATTGTCATCGACCGTACGGGATTTCATAAAGTACCGTTCGATGGATGCACGAAATCGATGCGATTGACGCGGGAGAGCGGCGCTCGGGCCGACGGGGAGGCGGTCGAACGCGGTGAGGACGGGTCGAACGATCGTCGCGACGATGGAGACGCTCCCGAAGCTGGCGCCGACGACGACGATCGGGGACGTCGTCGAGCGCGTGGTGCAGAGCGCGATGACGGAGTTGACGCGCGTGTGTGAATCCGCGCCGGGACGGGCGGATTTCGAGCGACGCGCGGAATTGGTGAGGTACGCGCATCGCACGAGACAGCGTTTGACGCGAGCGTTGATCGCGGAGAGGTTCGCGGTGAAGAGCGCGAAGATCGCGAACGTGGCGACGAACGCGCATCTGGTGCTCAGAGGGCACGAGGAGGCGTTCGCGCGCGCGGCGGACGGGATGTTTCACTTGCATCAACAGCTCGAGTGGGCCAAGGCGCCGCTGTGGGATCTGCCGGGGGCGTTGGATGTGCTGTGTAACGGCACGTACGGTGGGTTGCCGAGGGAGATCTCGGAGATCGGGGCGCGGCCGGAGGCGAGCGCGGAGGAGGGCGAGGCGCCGGCGGAGTCGGAGGAGGAACGCGAGGCGAGGCTGGACGTCGAGGAGAGGTACGAGGAGGAGATGACGGAGCGATTGGTGCGTTCAAAGACGTTCGGGTGTGAGGTGAGAGACGATCATCTCGAGTGGCCGAGCGAAAAGTTCAAGGTTTTCGCCGTCGAGGGAGGGAAGACGACGGTGGGCGTGGAGGGCGAGTATCGCGCGACGCTCACGCTGGGAGGACCGGTGGCGCCGGACGCCGAGGAGCAGCCGCGATACGGAGGATGGCGAGTAGAATCCATAGAATTATTAGCAGGTGACTTGGACGGGAAGTTTGAATTGAACAAGGCGGAGGCGCGGAAGTTGGCGGACATCGCGTGCGCGAGCATGGTCGGCATGTTACCCTTCGGTCAAAAGCCGGCGAAGGACGCACCTCCGCTCAAACCGAGGCACATCAAGGGCCTGCACTCCATCGCGAGTGATGCGGTGCTCATGAAGTGCGCCACCGCGATTTTGACGCAAGCTGGTGTCCTCAAGGACATCACCGAACGCGCCGCGAGCGCGTCAAAGCGTTGGTCTCGCAACTCGCTCAAGGTTGAAATCGTCAAGGGCGAAGGCGCTGGAATTCTCAAGGGTCTTCGCGTCGCATACTGGCTTGACGCGAGTGAGGGCGATCCCGGCGTCTTGGACGTGTCGTTCAATCCCGAGGAATCGGACCTGCGCGTGAAGGCGCAGTCGCCGGGCGAGGAAGAATTTAACGATTTACCCATCAATCACGAACGCGTCGATTTAGAAGCCATTCTGCTCGAAGGGATTCGAATCGCGTCTTCGAAGAAACTCCACGCCATAGTGGAAGAACTTAGAGGCGAGAAAATGTTCAAGACAGTCGTGGAAGAATCGATGACGGCGGAGGAGTGCGCGTGCAGAGAAGACGAGGACGGTTGGGCGGATGAAACCCGACCGGCACTTCGATTGGTCATCTCGAAATTCACCAACATCTTCGTATCTTGCCGTGTTTCGGACGGCGTCTTGATTCTTCACGGCGCGGATGAACTCGTGCCGCCCGCGACGGAGGCGGAACTTTCGAAGAGACTAGCTCTCGAAGGGCACGAAGCCATCAGCGGCATTGTGGAGGAGGTCTCCGTCGCCGTCGAGCAACAGGAGCTCAAGGGTTTGTTGCGCACCTCGGGCACGTCTGTGCACCCCGCGCCACGCACGCTCGGAGGTGACCCGTGGACGTCGTCCTCGCTCGTGCCGAACGGGGCGGCGCCGACCGCTCTCGTGCCCGTCGTGCCGACGGATGGCGGCGTATTTATCGCGACGTGGATGGGCACGACGCCGACGTTTGCCCTCGTGCGCGCCCATCGAGCGAGCCCGGCGTCGAGATTCACGGTCGATTCCATCGAAAAGCTCAATCTCGGCGGCAGAAAGGGTTCCAAAGCCGATGTGGTCGTGAAAATGATCGGAGAGGCGTGTCGAGACTTGGCCGTCGACGCGCAGCGCGCCATGTTGATGCGCGCGTTGCGCGACTTGAAAATTCCCTTCATGGACATTCGACCGACGGCCAAGGGCGCCGATAAGAAGAAAATCGAGCACACGATCAGTTTCGAAATTTCAAACGCGGCGCGTTGGGCGCAGAGTAAATTTAAACGCGCGGTGACGAAGAATTCGTCGCTCAAGGCGCACGTCACGTTGCGAGGCGCCGACGGTTTATCCGCACGCGTTGCGGACGAGACGCGCGCGTACGAACACTCCGAGTTCGCGGTCAATGTGCTCTTGGGTGACGTCAGAAGAATCGTCGCCGCGCAGGGTTTCTTATCGGCGTTGGAAGATAACGATTCGGGCGTCAACTTTAAAAAGCTTGGATGCAAACTGGGACGCATCGACGCGCACTCCGTCGCAGTGTCGTACAAGAGTGAAGTCGCTTGTTCCATCGAATGGCGTCACAGTGGGTACCTCGGCGCGGGTCTGTACGCCGACGGTGAAAAGCTGAGCGCGCCCACCAAACGTGCGCTCAGCGTGGCGGCTCGCGACGGCAGAGCGGCGATTTTCGCGTGCGCGTTGCAAGCCGTGGCGTCGACGTCTCGTCTCGCGGCTAACCTCCCCGACGAGTTCCAACTCACGCACAGCGAACCGAACGTGATCACTGTCGTGAAAATGATCAAACCGACTCCCGTGCGAGTGTTTTCGTTAGGATTCAGACTCGATGGCTCCGTCTCAATCATCGTCGGTCGCGGCGGCGACGCCGCGTCCGGCGCTCAAGACGCCGAGGACGACGACATGCACATCACGGATGAACACGAGTCTCTCCTCCCCGATCGTCCGGAGGGTTTGACCCAACACGTCGACGCCGTCTCATCCGCCGTCGAGGGCATCGTCGGACACAAACCATCGCACGGGGAAACCGTCGTCATCGCGGCGTCCTCCGTCGGCGAGGCGACGGACGCGCTCGTCGCCGCGTTGCGATGACGCTACGTGAATCACCGTCATCTTTACAAAAAACAAACATCGACACCGTACGAACGTAGTATAAAATGAATTGAAATTAAAACGCATCGCGCGCTCAATCCCTCGCAAACGTAAACTTAATACCGCCCTCCGGCGCGTCGCTCGCCTCGTCTCCCTTTCCGAACGACCGCTCGTACTCGGTCCGTTCCTTTCTCGCCTCATCGTCCGCGCACGAATCGCTCACGCACACGCACGACGCACCCAACACTTTCACCACCCGTAACTCGTACCCATCACCGCACGCCCCACCCCCTCGCTCGAACAAACTCTCCGCGCTCATCGTCTCGCGCGCCGCCTCCGTCTGTCTCATCATCTCCGCGTACGCGTCCGAGTTCCCGCTCTTATTCAATCCGAACGCGTGCGCGCACGTCGGCATCATCGTCATCGTCATCGCGCACGCCATCGCCGCCATCGCGCGTCCGAACGCGTTCGACCTCGACGTCTCCTCGTCGCGGTCGTCTCGGCCGCGTCCCATCGATTCGCGCGCGCGACGCGCCGTCGCCGTCACCGTCGTCGCCCTCGCGCGCCATCTCGCGCGGGACGAGCGCGTGACGCCTCGTCTCGTCGTCGTCGTCGTCGTCGTCGTCGTCGTCGTCGGTATCGGCATCGTCGTCGTTCTCGCGCGTCGTCTGCCGTCGTCACGTCCCCGCGCGCGCGGTGTCGGGGGCTGTGCCCACCCCACGATACGACGAGTCCTGACCCATGTTCCCCCAAACCACGAGTCGTCACCCACCACGAGTCCCCACGGGGACGAAGTGGATAACGGAGAGATACGGCGCGGTCGTCCGCGCGGCGTTCGATGTCTCTCGACGTCGATCGAGGACTCGCGAGGTCAGATCGCGACGCCCCATCGCGCGTCTCTCTCTCTTCGTTCCCTCGGATCGCTCCAACGCGTCGTCGCGCGGAAGCGACGACCCATGCGCGCGCGTCTCGATCGACATCATCGCGTCCCCGGCGTCGTCCCGCGCGGACGCGCGCGCGCGTCGAACGCGTCGCGTCCTCCCGCGCGCGCGAATGAACGGTTCGAGAGATGGTCGCGCGGTGGACGCGGGATCGATGGTGAGGCATCGCGCGGAGGGAAGGGTGGATCGCGGTGGACGACGCGCGCGGCGGTGACGGAGGAGGCGAGCGCGTCGAGGGGCGAGCGCGACGACGCCGACGCCGACGGCGCGCGAGACGCGAGGGATTATTGGTTTCCGGTGTGCTTCTCGAACGATCTGCGAGAGGAGGGGAAGATGGTGGCGTTTGATTTGTTTGATGTGCCGTGGGTGTTGTTTCGAGGACGAGAGGGGGAGGTGGGGTGCGTGAAGGATGAGTGTTGTCATCGCGCGTGTCCGCTCTCGCTGGGGAAAGTCGTGAACGGACGCGCGCAGTGTCCGTATCACGGGTGGGAGTACGAGACGAACGGGGAGGTGGTGAAGATGCCGTCGTGCAGGTTTCTGAAGAATGTCTTCGCGGATGAGCTCGCGGTGATCGAAAGGGATGGGATGGTGTTCGCGTGGGCGGGCGCGAGCGATCCCGCCGATTTCGTCGGCGCGCGCGCGGCCACCGAGTCGTGGGACGAGGACGTGTATCCCGAGGATGCGAACGCGCCGGGGATGTTCACGCCGGGCGAGGGGTTCGTGACCATGGCGGAGGTCACCGCGGACGTCGAGCTGGACAGCGAGATAGTCGTAGAGCGGTTGTTAGATATCACCGAGCGCGCGCGTCGGGAGCCGGTGTCGGTGACGAATAGGGGACAATCGGCGTTCGCCTCGGTGGATGGTTCGCGCTTGATCTCCAAGGCTCTGCGCGTGGGGTACGAGCCCGTGCCGCAGAGCGTGGTGTTCAAGCCTTCGTGCGTGATCACGAGCACCATCGCGCTCAAACCGCGCCTAGGGGGTGGAGACGGGACGTCCATGCTCGTCGAACAGTTGCACGTGTGCGTGCCCGCCAAACCGGGCTCGACGCGCGTGCTCTTCCGCATGGCGTTTAATTTCGTGCCAGAGGGCGCGCAGAACGCCGCGGGTGACGTATGGAAAACTTTAGCCGTGCAAGTCCTTCAAGAACAGTTAGAGGATGTGCGCAGCCTCGATCTCAAGTCGGACACCACGTCGGTGGCGATCGAGTCGTTTCAAACATTCACGCGGCGCGCGGCGAGGTGAAGATGACGCTTTAGATATAATTATTAATAAAGTACACACACATCGCATTCAACGAACCATCATCGCACGACGACATCCGTCGACTTCCCACCCCGTCTACCCCTCGTCCTCGCCCGCGTCTTCGCCGTCCCCGCGCGCGCTCCATCGCCGAGCGTCTTCGTCCACACCACGAAGCGATACGACAACCACAATTTCCCACCGAACGTGATCGGTTTGATCGCCCCTCGAAACATCAACGACTCCGCCAACGACAGCGTCAACCGCTCCGGATTCGCCGCGCGCAGCGCCGGCACTCTCGTCGTCGCTCTTGCCGTTTGCGTCGCCGCCGCCTCGAGCGCGCGTCGAAACGTCGGCGCCAGCTTTTTCCCCACTCCCGTCTCCCCCAACGGTCGCAGCATCGTCGTCGACGGTCGCAACGCGTAACACCCGATCCACGTCGACGCCGCGAACGCGATGGAGATCACCTCGTGAAATCTGCGCGCGCGAGCGCGAGCGCGAGCGCGTCGTCGGTCGTCGTCAGTCGAGAATCGGTCGAGAATCGGTCGCGCGCGCGTCTCGTCTTTATCCGCGTCTCCCGCGTCGTCGCCCTCGCGCGCACGCACACGAACGCGGGAACGATGTCCGCGGCGGTTAATCCTTTATCCACGAAGTACTCCCGCACGGCTCCCATGACGCGCGGACGACGAGAGACGACGCAGAGTGCGACGCGCGAGAGTCATCGTCATCGCGATGATGCGCGCGGGAACGCGTCCGCGCGCCGCGGTGAGAGGTCCCGAGGGATGCGAGCCGCGGTGGACGCGAACGCGGGCGCGACGACGCGTTCGCGCGCGAGGCGCGTGGTGGGACGTCGGACGCGGACGCGATGGGACGACGACGACGGGGTCGGCAGATGATGATGACGAGGGAACGAGGACGATGACTCCCGCGGGTGACGCGGACGTCAGGAAGGGCGCGCGCGCGGCGAGCGGTTCGGTGGCGATCAGGGCGGAAGATTCTCTCAGCGCGTTGAGCGCGCTGTTGGGAGAGGACGAGGTGGAGGCGAGGCGGCGACGGGAGATGGACGAGGCGGACGCCAGACGGGCCGAGGTGCAAGCCGAGGAGAGGAAGGAAAAAGAGGCGCGAACGAGTCGACAGCGCGCGTTCGCCAAGTCGGACGCGGCGACGTCGCGCGTGCAGAGGTTACAGGCGGTGTTTCTGGACGTGCCGCTGGGGATGATGGATTTTTCAACCATGAAGGACGACACGCCCGGGGGCGAGGATTTGGGCGACGAGCCCGAGTGGTTCAAGCTTCCGACGGAGGTGTTCGACAAGGTGACGGGAGAGCGGTTCGTGGTGGACGAGGAGAGTGAAAACATGGAGTTGATCCCGAGATCGAGCGAGGGGGAGGAGATCGTGCGATTGCCGGGAGAATTTCAGATTCCCGTCATACCGTATCCGTTTGTGGCCATGCCTGGGTCGTACGTCAGACTCAACTTGTTTGAACCGAGATGGTTGACGCTGTTTTCTAAACTCATTCCGAACGGTGAGGGCGTGGACGAAGACAGTCCGATGTCCTCTTCCGCCGTGAAGACGGACGAGGGGGAATTTCACGTCGAGAGAGGACGCCGCGTGTTGAGAGGTTTGGACGGTAAATCGAAAATCGATCTCAACGCCCTTCCAGTCATCGACGCCTACGAAGCGGGAGAGCGTCAGTTTGACATCGTTCCTGGGTTCGGTCGTTTACCGGAGGACGAGTTCGTGAACACGAACGCCTTCGGGGCCTTGTTTCGCGGGTTGGATGGCCAAATCGCGAGCGTCGGCACGATGATGGAGTTGCAGAGCCACGATGTCGTCGTCGACGGTCGATTGCTGGCCGTGTGCGCCAAGGGTACAAAAAGATTCAAAGTACTTCGCGTGGCGCAAACCGAGCCGTACATCATCGTCGACGCTGTGCCCATCGAGGACGAGGAGTCAGTCGCGTCGCCCGCGGACGCTAAAGAGGCTGTGGACAGCGTCAACGAAGTCTTCGATTTGATGAAAAATGTCGATCCGTACTACATGGAAGCCATCGGTCTCGAGGACGTGAGCAAAGATGACGTAAGAAACATGGACGAGTTCGATTTGGCCAACGTCATGTTCTACACGCATCCCACGTTGGCTCTGAAGCTCCTCGCGTGCTCCGACGCGGCCAAGCGTCGACGCGTCGTCGACGCCTCCGCGAAGAGCTTCAAGCGCGCCATCGAACTCGGATTCACCCCTCGAAAGAGTCGACTCCTGAGTTTCTTCGTCAACTTTGGTCTTTTGTTCACCCTGGGCTTCACCATCCTCGCCATCAAGAACGCTCTCGACGGCGACGCGTCCGGCGTCGATGCCTTTTACTAACCCGCTTCGCGACATTCCATAGCTAGATTACAGTACGATACGAATCCACCGACGTTCACGCACGCGTCGCCTTATTTATTTATTTATTCTTTTTTCATCACAACCGAGCGCACGCCTCGCTAGTTCCCGACCACCACCATCCACGGTCGAATCGAGTACCCCGGAATCAATCCCGCCTTGTAATACGCGTCCGCCTCCACGAACGCCTCCACCTCCTCCCTCTCGCAATTCTTAAACACGAACACCCCCGCGTCCACGGGATCCATCAACGCGCCCGCCATGACGATCTTCCCCTCGTCGAAACCCTTTCGCGCCCCCGCGAGGTGTTCCTCTCGATACGGCCCTCGCTTCTCCACCATGTCGTCCACGTACTCGAGCGTCAACAACAGATACGACGCGTCGGTCCCGGGCGCACCGCTTTTGGACGCCATCACGCGCGTCCTCGCGCGCGTCCTCGCCGTCGTCCTCGTCGAGAACGCACTCGCACGAACGACCGTCGTCGTCGTCGTCGTCGTCGTCGTCGCCATGCTCTCGCGCGAATCGAATCAATCATCCCTCGCGGCGACCGACCGATCGGTCGATGGACTCGATCGACTCGATCGATCGGTCGATCGAGTCGATGGACTCATCGAGTCGAGTCGCGTCGCGTGATCCGATGGAGTCCTTCATTCGACCGGTCATCACTCGTCACGATCGCCCCCGGGGTGCCGACACGACGTGTCGAGACGGCCGATGGAAGGTTCGATTCTTTGAGTCATGATCGGTGATTCAGTCCTCCCCCCCCTCACCCACGCGCGACCCCCGACGACGCGCAGCCGTGGGAATCGAAGGAATTGCTCGCCGCGCGCGTGAGTGCGAGACGCGCGGCGACGTCGGTGGACGCGCGCGCGAGAGGAGATGTCGATGTCGATGTCGATGGTGACGACGACGTCGTCGATGTCTTCGTCGCGCGCGTCGCGCGTCGCGTTCGCGTCGCGCGCGACGACGACGAAGACGGCGCGCGCGCGGATGGGCAAACCCGCGCGCCGCGCGCCGCGCGCGGTCGTCGCGGCGATGGACGGCGGCGGCGGCTCGGGATCGCTCGCGAATGAGGTGCGCGCGCGCGCGTGTATTTTTGGATCGTCGATCGCGCGCGGTCGGAGGGGCGATCGCGTCGAGGCGGCGCTCGCGCGAGGCGTCGAGCGCGGATGGCGACCCGCGCGCGCGAGGGCACGCGATGGGGCGTGGGGGAACCTAATGGGTTCGAGTTATCCATCCGGATTGCGCGCGAAGAGGGGACGACGGACGCGAGGGGACTCGTGCGGGACGGAGGGTGGTGGTGATGCGTGATGACGCGAACGAAACGACTGACGCTCGACGCTCTCTCTCGCGCGCAGGAATCCATCGGACGAGGTTTCGACGCGTCGATGCGCGCGCCGACGACGGCCATGGCGAGAATCGGGCGACAGCTCGGAGGCGGCGGCGCGGCCACGCTCGAAAAGTCAGGTTTGAGCTTGCAACAACAGGCGCAAGTGGCGAGTCCGAAACTTGCCGACGGTGGTGGGGATGGAAACAACGGCGGTAAGATTAATAACGGCGGCGGCGGCGGCGACGGGGACGAGGGCGACGACGACGACTACTTTGAGGAGGGCGACGACGACGACGGAGAGGAGGGATTTTTTGGCACGCGCGCCGCCATCGGCGAGACGTTCGACAGAAAAGCCATTCAGGCTGTGTTGTCCGAGTGGTTCAAGACGATGGAGTCGCTTCCGGGGGGTATTCGCATGGCGGTCGAGATGGGCATCGTGTCCTCGCTCGCCCTCGTGCGCTTCATGACGGTGAACGTTCGACCGAGCGTCGTGCGCGCCGTCTCTCGGGGGACACCGCAGGCGTTTTCGCGTGCCTTTGTCGGCAGACTCATGGCTGATCCAGCCTTTTTGTACAAGCTCGCCTTTGAGCAAGTCGTCACGATTAGCGCCGCCACCATGTACGAAGTCGCCCACCGCGGCGACCGCCTCAAATCCGAGTGGGACTTGGCGCTGAGCAACGTCATGCAGTTGTCTCTCGCCAACGCCTTGACGGTGTGGTGCGTCACCCCGGTGCGTTCGTTCGGGTCTTCCGCGACGAATGGGTTCTCAAAGTTCATGGCCACCATGCCAAACAACGCCTTTGATCGCGCCGGTCCGCTTCGACAATACACCAACGCCACGCGAGGGTTGAGCGTGCTCACCAAGGCGGCGGAGCTGTCGGCGGTGGGGGCGTTGACGGGCGGAGCGTTCTCCGCCATCAACTCTGGATTGTTGGCCATGCACAAGAAATCAAAGGGTGAGCGATGGGAACCCGCGCTTCCGGTGCCGGACTTTAAGACGTCCGCGCTCGGTATGGGCGCCTTTCTCGGTATTTCGTGCAACTTGAGATACCAACTCCTCGGCGGCGCCGATCGGTGGATGACGGAGCACCTCACGTCGTTGGCGTCCTCCGTGTCCGCCACGGCGCTCGGTCGCATCGTCAACAACCAGATCGGCGAACCCACTCGTCTTTTCGCTTTAGGTCTCCCCATTCACGCCACCATCGCTCAATCCGCGAGTTCAGCCACTCGTCAGTTTACGAGGAAAAAGGTCGTCAAGAAGCGCAGACGCGTCGTCAAGAAGCGCCGCGCCGCTCCGGCGCACACCGAGGCCCCGCCGTTGGTCCCGGCGTGAACGACGACGACACAAAGAGAAGATACAAACGCAATCACTAGTAGATATATCGCGCAGCGTCCGCGTCAGATTGACGCGGTAGTCATGTAACAGAAACACGACTTTACACACGACGCGCGCGCGCGTTCTTTTTCATGCATTCATGCATTCATTCGTTCCGTCTTCTCCTCGCTCCCCGTCACACCCCGACGTCTCTCGAGCGAGCGGACACCGACGCGATGTCGCGCGCGATGTCCGCGACGCGCGCGCGCGATGGTGCCATCGCGCGCGCCGTCACCGCGTCGCGCGCGAGCGAGACGGCGACTCGGCGGCGCTCGACTCGACGTCGACGCGCGCGCTCGACGCGCCCGACGACGACGCGCGGCGTGTCCGAGGAGGACGCCGAACGCGTGATTCGGTGCTGCGAACTCGCGCGCGAGTGCGAGGGGAAGAGCGCGCCGCACCCGCTGAGCGCGTGCGCGGTGGCGGAGCGCGCGTCGGGACGCGTCGTCGCCGAGGCGAGTCACGAGGGGCAGGGAGCGACGCGGGCGGAGATTTCGTGCGCGAATGATTTAGCGGCTCGCGGTGTGTGTTTAGAGGCGAGCGGCGGGGGGACGGTGTACGTGAATCTGGAGCCCGTGCACGGGGAGGTGGCGGGGGAGACGAGGAGCGTGGAGGCGGTGGTCGCCGCGGGGGCGACGCGCGCGGTGGTGGGCATGTTGCACCCGTTGCCGGGTTTGAGAGGACGCGCGGTGCGAGCGATGCGAGAACGTGGGATTGAGGTCGACGTGCTCGATCCCGCGGCGGACGGGGCGGAGGGTGAGGCGGCGAGACGGTGTCGAGAGACGAACGAGGCGTTGTTGTATCGCGTGGCGACGCGACTGCCGTTTAGCGTGTACAAGTACGCGATGACGCTGGACGGGAAGATCGCGACGGCGATTGGACATTCTTCGTGGGTCACGGGGGCGGAGGCTCGCGAGCGGGTGTTTCGAGAGCGTAAACGCGCCGACGCGGTGGTCGTCGGAGGCGAGACGGTGAGAAAGGATAATCCGCGGTTGACGTGTCGAGAAGAGAGCGGTTTCCAACCCGCTCGCGTCGTTCTCAGTCGATCGTTGAATTTGCCCGAAGATGCCAAGTTGTGGAACGTGCGCGGCGTCGCGCCGACCATCGTGTGCACGACCAAGGGTGCGCGACCAGAGTTTCAGAGCGCGTTGCGCGCCAAGGGCGTCGAGGTGATTGAATTCGACGAATTAACGCCGCTCGCCGCCGCGGAGTACATGTATGCGCGAGGGTTCCTTCGCTGTTTCTGGGAGTGCGGCGGTGGTCTCGCCGCACCAGCGATGAGAAGTGGCGTCTTTCACAACGTCATGGCGTTCGTGGCTCCGAAACTCATCGGCGGCGGTTCGCGGGCGCCGACGCCGCTCGGCGATTTGGGATTGGACGCCATGCACGACGCCCTGCCCTTGTCTGGAATTCATCTCGAGACGTGCGGCCGGGATATTCTCGTTCGTGGATACGTTCCCAACTCACAAAGCACGGGTAGACTCGGGCACATGGCGAGGGTCGGGTTCGGCTTGCGCGGTATGGATTTCGACGTCGGCGAGAGCGCCGACGACGACGAACGCGCCGACGACGGGTCGCTCATCTTCGTCGAGCAAGCGGTCGCGTCACTGGTCGACGACGACAAAGACGAATGCTGTCAGATGGACGATTTGCCTCCGATCAAGTTTTACAAGGCTTGGGACGAGCACGGCGCGCTGAGTAACTTTTCGCCCTTTCCAGTGAGCATGGATGGCGAAGTGTGGATGACGGTAGAACATTATTATCAGGCGCAGAAATTCGCCAGCGTCGATAACGACACCGCGCGTCAGATATATTTGGACATTAAGAACGCCGTGACTCCCGAAACCGCGGCGAAGATCGGTCGCGGCGCGCAGATCGAGTACCCGGAGTGCGTTCGTGCTGATTGGGAAGATATAAAGGTTGAAGTCATGCGACGCGCATTGATGGAAAAACTCAAGAGCCACGATGGACCGCGTCAATTGCTTCTGCACACCGTCTGTAGCGATGGACGCGTGCGATTGATCGAAGATTCTCCCGTCGATCCAGTCTGGGGCGCCGGTCGCGATGGGACGGGGAAAAATTTACTCGGCAACTTGCTCGACGAGATTCGCCAAGATCTCATTGAACCGTAGATGTGTAGCTAATCACTCTCTAGGTGTGTATTGAAAAGAATTACTGCAAACTTTGCATGCTGTGAATCTCGCGCAAAAGTGCCTTCGCCGCGTGTCTCGCTGGGCCCGAAACGTCGAGCAGACGCGCACAAGCCGCCTCGGCTTCCTGAAGACGCTGCTCCTTCATGTAGTAATGCGCCAGGAATTCCAACGCCTCGTGCTTCTCCGCACTTTCCAAGTCTTCCTTGTCTAAACGCTTCAAATTGAGGATGTAATAATGTGCCGCCGCTTTCGGATTCTTCTCTCGGTGGAGCATGGCGAGCTTTGCGAGCGCGATGCCCTCGCCCTCGTTGTTCGCCACCGCCCTCTGGTAGCATCGAATCGCTGACGTAAACATTCTAAGCTGGTCAGACTCGTAGCATTGACCCATGGCGCACCACATTCTCGAATCATCCGGTCGAAGCTTCACCGCCTGTTGGTAGTAGTACAGCGCGTAGTACGGCATCTGTAAGATTTCGTACGTCTGACCCAAACCGTACCACGCGCGGTAATCACGCGGGTTGATGTCCACGGCGTGTCTGTAGGCGTCTATCGCCGCCGCCGGATTCTTCATCTCGACGTATTCGTGTCCCATCAACGTCCACGCGCTGAGATAACGTGGATTAAGCTTGAGCGCCCGTTTGAAATACACCACAGCCTTGTTGTGCATGGATTTCAACGAGTAATAGTTGCCCACAACGCAACACGTCTCCGGCGTGTATTTGTCCGTGCTCACCAAATGGTGTGCGAGATGAGACAGCTCTGCAAACAGTTCCTGGACGTAGAGCACATTTGAGTAATTGTCCATGCCTTCGACGCGATACGGATCGACTTCTTGCATATCTTTGTAGATGCTATGAGCCTCTTCAAACTCTCGGAGGTTGTAATGCGCCTCGGCCACATGGCCCAACAAGAGCTTACTCTGCGGGAAATCGTTGCTCAACGAGTCGAACGTGACTAAGCTCTCCTTGTTCTTTTGCATCTCGAGCTGGAAAACGCCGATGAACCACGTGTACACCCAATGATCGCGCGGGAGATCGAGCGCTTTCTCCTCTTCCTCGCTCGCCAACATCGGAATGAGCGCTTGCCAAGCGCTCCAGTTGAGCGGATACTTTCGACACGCCTCGGCGAGTAAAGTCTTCGCCTGCGTCGGTTGACCACTTTCTCGACAGACGATTCCGTGCAAAAACGTCAAAAATCCATCCTTTGCGCCCGTGTCATCCTGCGCCCGCAACCACTGGTTCAAAGACTCGAGCTCGGCGTTTGACTCTCCAGCGTCCTCGACCACGCCTCCGGGCGGTCGCGTTCCGATCGCCGTCGGCTGCGAAGCATCGATCCGTCCACTCCCACCGTCCACGCTCGCCCCACCCACCGCGCCGGACTGTCCCTTACTCTTCTCCCCCGCTAAAAACGTCGCGTACTCGCGAAGAAAGGTCGGCAGCGGCGCTCTCGCGTCCCGCAGCGTGTGCGCGCACCGCCTGTACTCCCCCAGATCAAAGTACGCCATCGCCAACGAGTACGTATCGTCCATGCCCATCACATCCAATCCACTCGCCGCGAGTCCTCCCCCGCTCGTCGTCGCGTCTCCGCCTCCGTCGTCCAAACCGTACAGCTGTTCGCACGCCCACGCCGCGGCGTGTTTCAACCCTCTCGCTCGACACGCCGCCACCGCCTCGCGAAGTTCATCCCGCCTCGCGCGTCCCGTCTCCATCCCCCTCGATTCCTCGCCCCCCGCGCCTCGATCGATCGCGTCTCGCTCGCGCGCGTCGACGATCGACGTCGCAATCGATTTAAAACCGTCGCGACAGACGACCGAACGAACGACCGAACGCGACGTCCGCGTTCGAGTCGCACCGCCGCCTCGCGCGCGCGCGCGTCGAACTCGAACTCGAACTCGAACTCGAACTCGAACCACCGATCGCGGTCGTCTCCCCTCTCGCGCGTCTCTCCCCGAGCGTCGTCGTCGCGCTCTCTCGACCAATCGTCGCGAGCCTCGGGGTGCCTGGGCGTCCGAAGATACCACGCGTCCGAACATATGATGCCCGCACGCCACTAGTGTGTACCCCTCGAACCCCATCCAATCTCCGTGGAGTTGGATACGACGCACGCACGCACGAATACACCACGGGATGCCCATAGACGAGGATACGAAATCCCTGTCTGTGTGTACAAAACCAAAACCAAACCACACGAGGTCGTCCTCGACGCGATCGACCCCGCGCGAGCGATCGACTCGATCGTCATTCCAGCACACTCTGAGACTACGATAATGTCCGCGCTCCTCGCTTCCTCCTTCGTCGGCCGCGTCGCCGCCTTCAAGGCGACCAAGGTCCAAGTGCGTGTTTCGATGCGTTCGATGCGTCCTCGCGCGCGCGCGGGGGTGAATCGCGTCGCGCGCGCGGTTCGAGGGGATGGATGCGTCGCGGCGTATCGCGCCCCGCGCGCGCGATGATGAGCGATGATTAGTGATGATGATGGAACGCTCGTGGCGCGCGCGATGGGACGCGACGCGAATCGAGGCGACGCGCGACGCGAATGAAATGTTTTTCGTTCGCGTCGTCGCGTTCGCGTCGCGTCGTCGTCGTCGTCGCGTCGTCGTCGTCGCGGGTCGGTCGTCGCGGTCGTTCCTGGATACGATACGCCCCGCGTGAGCGCGGTCAAATCAAATCCACATCCGAATCTGTGTGTGTCCGTGGTGGGTTACTGACGAGTCGTGACCCTTCGTTTCTCTCTCTCGCAGGCCAAGTCCGTCTCCACGACCGTCAAGGCTGACATCTACCCGGAATTCGGTACCTACCCGGGTGGTGGTGAGTCCCCGATCATCCCGTTCGGTGACGAGAAGAACGCC
>MDTD01158015.1_pt1 | contig 15380 bp, 14 predicted proteins | sample 811221 | NCBI WGS metagenome assembly MDTD01 (sample SAMN05326646, study PRJNA326480) | marine metagenome | isolation source: seawater | place: Pacific Ocean: South West | collected 2011
CAATTAGCAGTTACAAAAGTTATTAATTTATTTTCTTTAGTTACGGCAACTCCTGAGGGTTGGCTTTCGTTGGTATCTTCTGATTTAGGTTTCCAGCGAATACGGGCACTGCGATAAATTGAGCCTGTGGTATAAGCTAGTGGAACAATAGCATCGGGCGAGCTTGCTAAAAGATCGAAACTAGCATTGTCATAAAGAAAATTAAAACGTTCCGGATTGTGATAAGGGCTTTGGGTAGGATCGATATCATAAGCATGTACAAAGAATTCTACGGTTACATCCTCTGTAGCATCGATGGAAATTGTTACAATTTCCTGTGTATTAATGCTTTCAGTGTTAATGGGAGACGAAAGCGTAGCTTCAGAATTACTGGGATTAAAAAATGGCTTATCATTTTGATCTAATATTTCGATTTGAAATGTATAGGTAGTGGGGCTTGCTGAATTGGTTGGGTCGAAGGTCTGAATTTTAAAATCTTGCACTAATAAGGCATCTTCTTTGAGCGGAGTGCCTGCGAGTCGTAATCGATAATTATCGCGAGGGGAAATGTTGATTGAGCTCATCCATGCTGGTGCTTGGACAAGGGCCATGGTAGGATCAATTGCTCCAGTAGGGGTTTCATCATCAGTAGCAGTGAACTCTAGTTGTATAGGTTGCCCCTGTTGAGCTTTGAACAGTATTCTCGGATTCCCTCCCTCTCTGAACTCTTCAAAATAGTCACTATCATTTTCAACGCTAACGATGTTTGACCTAGCGTATATGCTGGTACCAGGGAATTCTCCAGTTCTTAGACCTTGCGTGCTTACACTAACTATTTCTGGTGGATCCTGTATCGTAGTAACAGATAAGATGATGGACATATCTTGACTGGGTTGGCAAGCTGGATCTATACAAGTTTCTGTTCCTTTGCCATCTGTAGCGCGAAAAGTCAGTAGATTTTGGTCGGGAAATGCATTGCCTAAAGGGCGCCATTCAAAAGCTGAAATAGAGCTTTTGGTGCGAGCGGTAGTTGCTAAAATAGAGCCACTATTAGGTTCGATATAATATTCAATAGGAGAAGGTGCTTTGAAGTAAAACTCTTCACTAGATTGAGGTTGATCCGTAGAGGTTGTACCTGTCTCTGGTACTATACTACGGTAGGTATAGAAGATTTGATCTTCCGAGTCTCTTTCCGTTCCACACATAATAAATTGAGATAATTCATTTTCTGGTATAGAGAGCGGGATCGCACTACTAGTTCGGCACATGGATTGTTCTTGAGCAGTTCCAGTTCCGATAACAGTACAAACATTTTGGGGATTAGTGCTGAAAGGGTGCGGAAGAAAGGTTCGATCATTAACCCAGCAGATACCCTGAAAGCCTGCTGGAGTATTACTTTTTCTAGGTCGAATAGTAATTGGTTTGGTAATTTGAGTTTTAGGGTCTTTCGCCTCGAGAAGGATTACTTGATTACCTTCTAGACCAAAGTCATTGCCAGGAATAACATTTAAGTTGACAATGATTTCTCCCCTGTCAGGAATAAGTTGAGGTAAGGTGGGTCCCTCCATAGCGCTTGCTGAAGAACTTAGATAAATCCAGGGCGGGACAGCTCCTCCTGAAATCATGCTAATAGACACATCGATTGGGTCTACATCTCTAATTTTTATGGTAGTTGTAAACGTTGAGTCACCCTCTGACACAGTGTATTCATTATCAGCTTGAATTTGAGGTGGGCCATTGATAACAAAATTAACCGTGGCAGTTGTTTCGTTACCAGCAAAATCTTTAACTGAGGCAAATATCGAGTGTTCGAATTCATCAAGTCCGAATGCAAAGTTTACATTTTGCAGGGTGAAGCTTGCAGTCCCGGAAGTACCCCCATCACTGACTTTAGAAAAATAAGGCTGAGCTATATCGGATCGCGCTAGCAGGCTAAACCTAGAGGGATTTAAGAATTCAACTCGTTTATTGAACCATACTTTTAGAGTGCTAATATCATATCCAAGATCAACATTAGTTGCTTGCCCGTTTCCATCAAAGCCTTCACAATCGCAAAAGCGTACCTCGATATCGAGGTCATCGATTACCGTATCATCCATCACGGGTGTTACAAATTCTATAAAGGGACTAGTTGTGTCTAATTGTTTGACTGATTCAGGTTCGTTGAAATTTCCATCTGATTCGAGATCGACAAAGCCTGCCACTTTCGCATCCGAATTTGCATCTCCCCCAAATATACTGGTAGAAACAAGGTCGTCACTTTCAGCGAACTTTCCGTCATTATCAGCATCTAATTCGAAGACTCGGACTATTCGCCGATTTTCTATCTTAGGGGCATTATTCTCTATAATAGGTTTTTCAAATAGAATGAGAGGTGCAGTTTCATTTGGTATTCCATTGCCATCGATATCAACGTTTTCTTTCAAAACGAGTCTTTCAGCAAGTTGTTCTGGCTTCCATTCATTAGGATTCCAATCAACGGGGTTTTGAGCGGCCAAACTCTGTAGTTCAGATTCCCACTCTTCTAACTCTTGGGTGTTGGCGATCTCCAAACTAAGATTGGAATCATTATTAAAATCAATCAAAGCGTTTACCGTAAGGTCCGGTTTCTTATTTTCGCCACCTATAGGACGATTGTTGTGAGAAGGTCGGAAATGAACCTTCTTGTCAATTGGAGGAACTGTATTTATCGCCGGTCGGGTCATTACTATCTCTAATCGATAATCAGTTGACTGATAGAGGTTTTCAACGCTATTGACTAGACCATTAGATAAAAGATTCAGTTCATCAAATTTTGATTCTAAAATTTGTAGCTCATATTGTCCTAAGGCGTCAGTTATTGTGTCGTCCAGAAGTAAAAGACGCTTTTGTCCTAGTCCATCTCCATCATCACGTGTTGCCCACATTTGCACTGTGACTGATGCAAGGGGATTGCGTTCCTTTTGAGTCAAATCTACTTTTGCAAGCGCAAAATGAGATCTAGATAAACTCAACATCGAAGTTGACCTGCTTGTGCCAGTTGGAAAACCTATTGACCCTTGGATGACGGTGGCTACGTTAGGATTTGGAGTGCTCGGTAGCGTGTTTACAGGCGGTGGAGACCCTTCATTTTGAACTGGCGGCGTAAAAATTCCACCACTGGATGTTCCGCCTCCTCCGCCCCCACATCCTGTTAAAAATAAAGTAAGGGCCAGCCAGACCGTGAAAAGGCTTGCTAATCTGTACACTATTTTCATTATCCTTAACCTTTAAAAACAATAGAATCAATGGCCCTACGCACAACATGAGAAGCAAAGTTTGAGGCGCGGCCAGTAACTAAAAGAATTTCCAAGAATATATTTTTCAGCATATTTATCGCATTTCAAGACTCTTAATATACAAAAAGAGGCTGAAAATCGCTATTTTTGTCATATTTTTCTATTAACTATCGACCAGCCGACCTCACTGCATGACCCCTTTGGTTAGTGAATATAAGTAAGAAGAAGTTACGAAGTGATTTTAGATTCACCGAGTTTACGGAAACGATTGACTTTTGATATCCGTTGACGAGCATATTACCTATTGGTTTTTACCGATTCTGTATAGTTGTTATTTTTCGGTTTATAAGTTTCAAATAATGTTGTTACACCGAAGTTCAGTAGATAATACGAAGAGGATTCGAATCCATGTCTATCTAGCTCTGCGCAGACACTTTTTTGATTCGGAAACGCTTGAATGGATTCAGCAAGGTAAGAGTAGGCTTGTTGATCTCTGCCAAAAATATTGCTAACAAAGGGTAATATCGTCCGTAGATAAATTTGATTACCTAAACGCATGATGGGGTTTTCCGGTTGAGTGAGTTCCAGTATAAGAAGTTGCCCACCAGGTTTTAGAACTCTGTAAGCCTCTTTAAGAAAATCGGAGTGGGTTGGCATGTTACGGTACCCGAAAGAAATGGTAATTAGATTAATAGTTTCCTTTTTGAAGGGAAACTCAACGCCGTTTCCACGAATGAGTTCGAATGGAACATTGTTTTTTTTTGAGGTCTCCAACATTCCAAAAGAAAGATCCAATCCAATGTATTTAGGTTTTAGTTTTTGAGTTATTGAAAACTTTTCAAGAGTGCTTAGAATGTCGCATGTTCCGCAGGCTACATCTAAAACAATGTCATCTTGTTTTAGCTTCGCACGGCTTAAAAGTTTTTTTCTCCACTTATCGTCTAGATTTAAAGACAATAGTTTATTCATAAACTGATAATTTGGCGCAATTTTGTCGAAGTACTTCTCGAGTACCTTAGATTCTTCGATAGCCATTATTACCCTTTACTAAATTTCTATAACAATATTACCTATCTTCTCACAATCTCCTTCCAACTGCTTCAATTGCTCTTTAGTGTAGCGCAACAATTTCAATTTATTCTCACCAATTTGGATCGCCACAATAGAAGCTTGCGATATACTAGGCATGGAACCATAAAATTGACGAACATCATCAGGGAAAACGGTTTTTAATTCGGAGATCTTATTTATATTAGGTTGACCACTTACATTGAAAGATGTAACTGCCAAGGGTTGGTCAATAATTTGCAGTAGTTTTAGGGCGGCTGTATGCTTGGGAATTCTCACACCTAATTGACTGCTGCCAGGATAACAATGTGCATATTTGTTGTCATGCGGCTCCCCAATTATTGAAATTGGTCCAGGCCACCATTTTTTTAATAGCTTTTCTACGGGATTGCTAATTTTGATTAAGTTTTGAGCTTCTTTCATATCTTTAACAAATAAAATGAGGGGTTTATTACCATCTCTATGTTTGAGCTCATATATTCGTTCAACAGCATGTAAGTCAGAGGCCTTGCATGCCAGACCCCAGAGAGTATCTGTTGCTAACCCAAAAATAGGATCCAATTCTGAACTTTTTGTCGGTATCATTTTTTTCTAATCTCCAAAACTCTGGGGATATTAGCAAAATCATTTATCCACGCAATTTCAATATTTTCAATATTTTCAATAGTTGATAATTTTGATTCTATTTTTTTTTGTTGATTATGGCCAATTTCCAAGAAACCTCGTCCTCCAGTGCTTAACAGTTCTGTAATCGAATTTAAAATCTCATAAATTATTTCTAATCCATTTTGTTTAGCATAAAGTGCCAAATGCGGCTCGAATTGATCAACTTCTTTCTGAACCGTTTTATCTCCCAATACAAGATAAGGCGGGTTAGAGACAATAAGATCAAAGCTGCTTTTTATTCCTCGAGTGCACCACATTTGGAGAAATTTGACTCTTGAATTAAGTCGCTGACTATTTCTTTGGGCTATCTTTAAACATTCGGTGCTTACATCTGTTGCAACCCAAGTGCTTTTAGGCAATTCAAGCTTAAGGCTTAGAGCAAGAATTCCACTACCCGTGCCAATATCAAGTCCTTTTAATTTTGGATGAAGTTTTTTTTGTTTGTAGAGCTGTATACACCTCTGAGTAATTAGCTCCGTTTCTGGTCTAGGGATTAGTACACTTTTATCGACGAGGAATAGACGGCCATAGTGATGCTCAAAACCTCTAACATAAGCCAAAGGCTCACCGTTTTTACGGCGTTTTACCCAGCCCTTTATTCTTTGAAGCTCCTGTGTATTAAGTTCTGAACTGTTAAGTTCCATTAGAATTTCTGACATGGACTTGAATCGCTCTAGACTCAATAATAAAGCATATGCTTCGCGTGCTGATTGTTCTCCAAAACGCTCTTGGAATTCGCCCTGAATCCATAGCATTGCATCCGATAAAAGCATTGGCTACTCAGAGGTTTGCTGCAGTGATTCTAATTTGGCTCGATGGTCCGCGGCGATTAAAGCCTCTATAACTTCGTCCATATTACCTTCAAGTATAGGCCCTAACTGATGTAAGGTTAGGTTGATACGATGATCCGAGACCCTACCTTGAGGGAAGTTGTAAGTTCTGATTTTTTCAGAACGATCTCCTGTGCCCACTTGTGAGGATCGCTGTGCAGCATACTCTTTCTGTTGCCGGAGGCGCTCTTCTTCTGCAAGTCTAGCCCTAAGGACTTTGAATGCTTTATCCTTGTTTTTTATTTGAGATTTCTCATCTTGGCAGGTCACTATAGTACCGGTCGGCTCATGAGTTAACCTAACCGCAGAGTAAGTTGTATTAACCGATTGACCTCCTGGCCCAGAAGCGCAATAGGTATCCACACGTACGTCACTCGGATTGATTTCGAAATCCATTTCTTCAACTTCTGGTAGAACTGCAACGGTAATAGTTGAAGTATGGATTCTGCCAGAGCTCTCCGTAGCAGGTACTCTTTGTACTCGATGCACACCGCTTTCAAACTTCATTTTAGAATAAACTAATTCACCTGTAATACTGAAAGAGAGTTCTTTGAAACCTCCAACTCCAGTCTCACTAGAAGTAAGGATTTCATGTTTCCAACCGCATTTTTCAGCAAAGCGAGCGTACATTCTGTAGAGATCAGCTACAAAGAGACCGGCCTCATCTCCTCCAGCGCCTGCTCTTAATTCGACGATTATATTTCTTTCGTCTAGAGGGTCCTTGGGAAGTAACATTATCTCGAGTTTCTGCTCAAGTTCAGTTATTTTCTGCCGTAACTCGTCAGACTCTAGCTGAGCCATTTCAAGCATTTCCTCATCAGTTTGATCGTCTTCGAGTATTTCTTGTGTGTCAGTGAGACCCACCTGACAAGATTCCAGTTTGCGGTAAAGTTCAACTATGGGCTCGACCCTTTTGAACTCTTTGGCAACTTCTTTATAGCGAGATTGATCCATTACCAATTCGGGGTCTACGATTTTTTTCTGTAGACTTTCGAAGTGTTCCAGCAGGTCTTGAATTTGTCGTTGCATTTTTTAATCAAACTTCCAAAGCGGCAATATATTTTTTCACTAGATTTACGACCCGGGGTGTGGCTTCATTGGCGGCCTTAACAACACTATCATGGCTTTCTTCATGGCTGTCCTCTCCCGTAGCCATATTGGTAATAACTGAAATACCTAAAACGTTTTGAATGCCCCCGTGTTTAGCGGCGATTACCTCAGGGACTGTAGACATTCCAACGGCATCCGCAAATTTACTGAAGAAGCGTAATTCGGATTTAGTTTCATAACTTGGTCCAGTTACGCCTAAATAGGTTCCTCGATGGAGTTTAATACCCTCATCCAGAGATATCTTTTCAGTAATTGAAATACATTTTTGATTATAGGGTGCGCTCATATCTGGAAATCTCACACCCAAGCTGTCTTCATTGCGTCCAATGAGAGGGTTTTGAAACATAAAGTTGATATGATCATCGATAGCCATGAGCTCTCCAACTCGAAAGTTTCGATTCAGTCCTCCAGCTGCGTTAGTCACAATCAGGTGAGTTATCCCCAGATCACGCATTACCCGAACCGGAAGCGTTACTTCCTGCATGGAATAGCCCTCATAAAAATGGAAACGCCCCTTGAAAGCGATGACCGATTTTGAATGAATCTGACCAGCTACAACTATGCCCTCATGACCCTTGACGCTGGAGGTGGGGAAATTAGGTATATCTGAGTATTTCAGGTATTTGGAATCGCTTATCTGCTCTGCAATTGGCCCAAGACCCGTACCGCAGATGATTCCAATTTTTGGCATTTGACCCTCAGTAAGGATAGTAGATCGTAATTTACTGCTTACGGTTTTTATCACTTCTGTTAAATTCACTTATTCTCCTCGTTATCAGGTGAGCATTGACACTTACTGCAGACACCATAAATCTCTAACTGATGATCTACGATCTTAAACCCAATACCTGCGGCAACCTGTTCTTGAAGTCTCTCTATCTCCTCATTCTCAAACTCGAAAATTTCATGACACTTAATACAGATGATATGATCATGATGGTCTCGGTTGAATGAACTCTCATAACGAATAAAGCCATCTCGAAAATAGTTTTCTTTCGCTATATCAGCATCTTTTAGCAATTTGAGAGTGCGGTAGACGGTACTGTAGCCAATACCCGGATGAGAATCGTGTAAAGATTTAAAAAGTTCTTCGGCGCTTACATGGGTTTTAGACTTGAGGAAAATTTGGAGAATGTCTAACCTTTGCTGTGTAAGCTTGAGACTTTTACTTTTTAGATAATTTATAAATTTTTGTTTAGCTTGATCATATTTTCTACTTCTTTGATCCATCCAAACATAATAAGTGTACAAATGATGCAGGTCAAACTGTACCTAAGATCCATGAAAAATGAATTTAAAATTGATTTTTTTTTGAGATTATTTTTGATTAATGAAATTCTTATTAGACAAAAATTGTACTATTTTGCTATTTTTTGTTAATTCCGCCGAGAGGTGCCCCGATAAATGCGAGGGTAGTGGACATGAAAACGGCGGAAAAATGCAGCCTATGAGTAGTAAATATACACTTTGGATTTTGGTTCTTCTTTGTGTCGCAGTCCTGCAAGGGATTGCGATTTCTCGTGATGGATTTTTTGTTGACCGACCTAAAGCTTTATTAAGTACGACTGAAGATTTTACTTTTTTGAGTCCTTCGAATCAAAATAAGATGCAAGGACTTGTGCCAGTTTCCATGGTGGCTTCCGTTTTGGATACTAAAACTCCCAGTAATCCGAGGAAATCCGTAGTGTTGGATAATGAACGAGAAGAATTCAAACAGATTCAAGCTTATCTGGAAGAGGAAATTGATGGACCCTCTGGGGATGAAATAGAAGGGAAGATTGAGTTAGATCTAGATGGTTTAACGGAAAAGTTGAGTGAAGATTTACCTGAGAAGAATTTGGAGAACAGCGACTTCCAAAGGTCTGGATTACATACTGCAGCTGAAGGCTATATTACCCATACTGTTAAACGAGGGGAGACATTGTCAAAAGTTGCAAAGATGTATGACATGACGGTTTCTCAGCTGGTTCTTTACAATGGGATTATGAATCCGGACCATATTTATCCAGGTTACCAGCTGCAGATTGCCTTTGATAAAATCTTCGACCATGAAGTTAAACTTCAAGAAACGTTATGGTCGATTTCGAGGTTATATGGTGTTTCAGTAGATAAAATTAGGAAGCTAAACAATCTAGTTGGAAATGGCGTCAGGAAGGGGCAGAGCCTTAAAATAGAAGTTGAAGATTTGTCCGAAGCTGGCCTACAAAGGTTTATTAACGCAAGAAAGCGTAAGTCACGTTTTATGTGGCCTCTCGATGGGCGTTTAACGGATCGTTATGGCTGGAGAATCCATCCAATTACTCGTAAAAGAAATTTTCATAAAGGTATCGATATAGCGGCTCCTAAAGGAACTAAGATTGCAGCGGCAGACGAAGGTAAGGTGGTTTTTGCGGGGAAATCAGGTGGTTATGGAAATCTTGTAATTCTTAGACATAAATCAGGGTACGAGACTCGCTACGCACATTGCTCAATAGTAAATGTAAAAATAGGTGACAATGTGGAGCTTGGCGATACAGTTGCGGAGGTTGGTAGTACTGGAATGTCAACCGGATACCATCTTCATTTTGAAATTCGTAAGAATGGCAAAATTATTGATCCCCACGAATATCTTTAATTAATTGATTCTTCATTGAATTACGACCATAAATTTCGTAATATACATTTTTTGTCAAAATGAACCTAAAATTGTCATTTTTCTATATGGTAATCTAATTGGTATTTAGCTCGAATGATAGGAGATATATGAGACTTTGGATAACGGTGATAGCGGCAATAGGATTCCTTTCTACTAATTTCGCTGCAAGCCAATTGCGTGTGGGGGTTGTAGATTTACAACGGGTGATGTTCTACTACGATGAGTTCAAGGTTTTTCGTATAGAGATGGCGAATCGCGAAGCTCGCTACACAAATGAGCTTAGCCAAGATGAGGCCGAGGTGAATCGATTGAAGCAAATGTTGCAAGATCCTAGTTTAGGTGAAGATAAAAAGGAGAGTCTGGAGAAAGATTATTCCAGAAAGGTCTTCAATATGCAGCGCAAGTTCGAAACCTACAAAAAGAAGATTGAGGAGCAAAAAGAAGAGCAAATGGAGAAAATAAAAGCTGTAATTTTCGAAGAAATCTCCAAAATTGCCAAAGTTAAACGAATGGACTTTGTTTTTGATAAGCGAAGTGTCTATTACGGAAATACCGAAGACTTCACTCAGCAGCTAATCGATCGTATTAATAAGAAAAGTGGCGGGAGAGCTTCCGCAGGGAAGCGTTAGTTGTATTTCATACTTCTATAATGTTGGATCTAAATAAGCTAAAAGCTTTAATCGGAGGAAACTGGTGTCTAAATGGGCGGAAGCCTGTTATTACTGGTGTGGCTGAGATTTCTGAAGCTGAACCCAATGATTTGGTTTACGCCGTGGATCAGCGAAGAGTTGATCTTATTAAAGATTCAAATTGTGGGTTAGCTATAATTCCGCAGGGAGATTGGGTAATTGATTGCCCATACATATGTGTTAAAAATCCTTATTTAGCGTTTGCTCGAGTTTTAGAGCTTCTGAATGACTTTACCCCTGAAAAGGTTGGAGTTAGTCCTCAGGCGTACATCCACCCCGACGCCAAAATTGGTGATGATGTACAGATTTATCCCGGAGCTGTGGTTAGCCGGGGGGCAACATTAGGCGATCGTACGATACTGTCATCCAATTCTGTTATAGGAGAGGGTGTGGAAGTGGGTAAGGATTGTTTAATTTATCAAAATGTTGTGGTCAGGGAGCGTTGTCTGATCGGAAATCGAGTAGTTTTACAGCCTGGTTGTGTTGTGGGTAGTGATGGTTATGGTTTTGTTTACGAGGACGGAGTTCACCATAAAATTCCCCAGTTGGGCATTGTTGTAATTGCTGATGATGTTGAACTTGGAGCAAATGTAACAGTTGACAGAGGTACTTTTCGGCCTACGATTATTGGTAAAGGAACTAAGATAGATAATTTAGTTCAAATAGCTCATAACGTGGTTCTTGGGCAAGGCTGTTTGATGGCATCGCAATCCGGTATTTCAGGTACAACTGAGGTTGAAGATTATGTTACATTTGGTGGCCAGTCTGGTTCGGTTGGCCACATAACTATCGGGAAGGGCAGTACTATATATGCTCGAGGTGTTCCTACACAAACGGTAAAGCCTGGTTCTAAAATTTCCGGTTTTCCTGGAAGGGACCATCGAGAAGACCTTCGAATGATAGCTTCGATGCGGAAGCTTCCAGACTTAATGAAAGAAATACGTAGAATTCTCAAGGCTCTAAACTTGATGCCAGGTTCATAATCGCCTAACATCTTCCCCAAGAGGTCATGCATGAAGCAGAAAACGCTAAAGAAGTCCGTGGTATTTAATGACATTGGTTTGCATACAGGCAAGCCTGTTAAGCTTGTAGTGAAACCAGCTCCCGAAAATCATGGTTTAGTCTTTGTGAAAACTAATAAGGACGGCTATAAACTGAAAGTGGATCTTGAAAACATAGAAGGCATTTCGAGAGGGACTAACCTGTCGGATGGAACAGAGGCGATCTATACTTTCGAACATTTGATGGCTGCAGTTGGCGCCTGTGAATTAACCAATCTGATATTTGAAATTGACTCAGATGAGCCTCCTATTCTAGATGGTAGCGGGATAGTTTTTTACAAGGAATTCAAGAAGGCCGGAGTAGTTACTCAAGAAGGGCTTCATCCGGTGTATAGAGTGGTTAAGCCCTGCGTGGTCGAAGAGAATGGCGCAAAGCTTATGGCTTTCCCAGGTGATGAATTTAATATGTCATACACACTCAATTATCCTAATACGATGATTGGGGCTCGGCATTTGGAGGTTGACTTTGATGCGATTGATAAGTCCGATCACCTCTTAAAGGCTAGGACTTTTTGTCTTCTAGAGGAGGTTGAGGCGCAGCACTCTATGGGTCAAGCATTAGGAGGTAGCCTGTCTAACGCAGTTGTTGTAGACGGTGAAAAATGTCTAAATGAGGGCGGTCTTCGGTTCGAGAATGAGTTTGCTTGGCACAAGGTTATGGATTTTTTTGGTGATATGAATATGTTGGGCGGTCAGCTGAAGGGTAGGTTTGTTGGAATAAAATCAGGACACCGTAATAACATTATGTTACTGAAGAAGCTTGTCAAAGATGGATGCTTAATACAAGAGAACTTGTGGGAGATGAAGAAAACTTTGGAGCTTGTGGACATAAAAAAATTAATTCCCCATAGGTATCCGTTTTTGCTAGTGGATCGAATTATTCATTTGAAGGTTGGAGAGGAAGCGACAGGAATAAAAGGTGTCACAGGTAATGAGGAGTTTTTCAATGGTCATTTTCCTGATACTCCGGTAATGCCTGGGGTTTTAATTGTGGAGGCATTGGCCCAGGTTGCGGGTGTTTGTTTATTGTCTATGACTCACCATAAAGGAAAGACTCCATATTTTATGGGCCTAGATCAAGTAAAATTTAGGCGCCCGGTTTACCCTGGTGATAGATTGGAGCTACATATTAAGGTTTTAAAGCTCCGAGGCTCTACTGGTAAAGTAGAGGCTGTGGCTAAAGTTGAAGGCAATACGCATGTCACGGGTCAATTAAGCTTTATGATTAAGTAATTTTGTAAGCTCTTAATCAAAAAAACTCACCTAATTGGGGACTTATGCAATATGATGGGCTAGATTTTATTCCTTTCAAATGTCTGAAATAAATAATGAAGTTCCATACTACTGAAATTAATCTCTTGAGCTGGGTTATCACGCGTTTGGAGGTGTCCTATGCCTGATGTGCATCCTACGGCGCAGGTTTCCCGATATGCAGAGTTGGCAGATGATGTAAAAGTCGGGCCCTATACTGTTGTGGAAGGAAACGCTAAGATTGGTCCTGGTACTGATGTTAAGGCTCACGTCTTCATTGGTGAGGATACTACGATAGGTAGTAATAACTCTATATATCAGGGGGCGATAATTGGTTCACTTACGCAAGACCTTAAATACGATGGGGGAAGAACGTATCTGAGCGTAGGCAGTCATAATATAATTCGGGAGTACGTTACGATTAATAGGGGTACTTCTGACGAGGCTTTCACCCGGGTAGGCAGCCATAATTCATTTTTAGCTTACACGCACATAGCGCATGACTGTATTGTTGGTGACCATGTAATAATGTCTAATCTCTCGACACTTGCGGGTCATGTTGAAGTGGATGATGCCGCTGTTATTGCGGGTTATGTAGGTATTCATCAATTCTGTAAAATAGGTAAAATGGCGATGGTAGGCGGGATGTCAAAGGTCACTAAGGATGTTCCACCGTTTATGAAGGTTCAAGGCAATCCTGCGAAGGTATTTGGGTTGAATTCTGTTGGTCTTGAGCGCAACGGTATTGACAAGGCAGATCGCCGAATATTAAGGCAAGCTTATAACTTTCTTTACAGGTCAGGTTACAACGTCAGTCAGGCGATCGAGGAAATTCGGGCAGATCTTGAAGAAACTGCAACCCTATTGCATCTCCTACAGTTCCTTGAAAAAAGTGAACGTGGTATCGTCAAGGGTTAGATTAGCACTAGCTTGATTCAAGCCGTTTTGAATGTACTCAAAGAGTTTTTAGTAGAACTTTTGTTTCCCTTACAATGTCACGGTTGTGGTATTGATGCGGCTTATGTTCTTTGCAATTCCTGTGCTAGGCGTCTGATCGATGCAAAATGTTTAAGATGTAAAAATCATCTTGAGTCCGGCTTTTGCAGGCAATGCTCATCTGAAATGAATTTGTCGGGTTTTCGTGCCTTGGCGCCATATTCCTTAATTAGGCCGTGGATTTTCGACAATAAACTCGATTTAGGCTCGAATGCTGAACTTATGGATACTAAATTATTCAATAGATTTTGTGGAGAACTTGTAATGGGAATAAATAAGCCATTCTCAGTAGAGCTTGTCCCTTCTCAGGATAGGGGAAATTGGCTTGTGAAAACTCTGCCGCATTCTATAAAAAAACGAATTGGAGTTACATGCCTTAGTCGAGCGACGGGTCAAATTGCTCAAAAATACTTAAATCGTCAAGAACGCATGAGCCGAGGAGTGAGGCTTTTTGAGGAGAGAACAGCTTCATCTATTACTACTGATGCTGTTTTGTTAATTGATGATGTAATGAGTACCGGAAGTAGCCTAGATAGTTGTATTTCAACACTTTTAGGTTTAGGATATTCGGAGGTGTACGTATTAGTTTTTGCGTATCAAAAGATGTTGTGTGAGGAGAGTTATGGGCCTTAGTGATGAAGAGCTCGAACGTCGTTTGAGAGGCGATGATTCAAAAGTACAGGAAGAACAAGAAGTTTTCCGGAGAATTCGTGATTATATAAGGGAACATCCGGGGGCGAATGCTGCGCAAATCTCAAGAGCAACTGGGATTGATCAGACTGTAATTTTTCGTTTCATTAATCAAGGTAAACTGCTTAAGAAAGATTGATCTGAGTCCTCAAGTAACCACTCATTTAACATATAGTAAAAATCATAGAAAATGTAAGAATTAATGTATCTTATGGGTCTTATTTTGATATAAACGCTTTTTATCGAGTTAAAGGTGGCATATCATTCGGACGATACAATATGTGTCAGTCAGGGTAATAAAAATAAATCAAGGGTAAAGGTATGAGCATTAAAGTAACAGGTGCGCCGCCATTCAGGCCGTCAGCGGATCAGTCTAAACGAGTCAAGAAGTCGGAAGCGAAATTTGAAGATTCGCTTAAAACTAATGAAGTTCCTAAAGTCAAAAGTAATGCGGATTCATTTAAGCCTTCTGGATCTGTTAAAAATAATCAGGGAGGGTATCAGCCTCCTCCGGTAAAGCAGCATGGTACAGCTGATAGTTCTCTTTCGGCCGATGTTAAAGCACTGAGTAATAGGGTTTTAGCGAGTGAAGAAGAGGCTAATAATAGAGTACAAGAAATCAAGAATATAATTGAAAATGGTGGGGCCAAAGCCTATTTAGATTCGGTTGATTCAGAAAAAATTGCTGAGAGGCTACTAAATTCTGGAATTCTTGACGACATAGTATAGAGATACAAAAACAAACAATTTTGAGTTCAAAGTATGGAAATCGTTCAAAATATAACAGAGAACCTTGAAGATCAGCTTGAGCAATATCAGCGCTTGCTGAATCTAGCGGAGCAAAAGTCGCATTTAATTTCTCAGAAGGCGGCTGATAGGGAAGTGGAAGACCTTCATAAGCTGGTGAAATCAGAGGTTCAGGTTGTTTCCGTTCTTAAAGAACTTGAAAATAAACGTCGGGGTATAGCCAAGGATCAAGATTTTGACAGTATTCTTGGAGAAAGTGATGTTTCCAGGGATAAGTTAGTTCAACTAAAAGATGCCATTAAGGATGTTGCATTCAAGTTGCATAAAATTAACTCTAAAAATTCCTTGGCATTGAATGTATCCCTTAAAGTTATAAATAAAATGATCCAGTCAGTTAAAGA
>MDTD01183993.1_pt1 | contig 15379 bp, 13 predicted proteins | sample 811221 | NCBI WGS metagenome assembly MDTD01 (sample SAMN05326646, study PRJNA326480) | marine metagenome | isolation source: seawater | place: Pacific Ocean: South West | collected 2011
ACTATAGAACAAGTTTTACCTAATAATCCTACAGTAGGTACAGATACTTATAAAATAATTGGAGTACCTCATTATAGAGGAATTGTACAAGCAGTTGATTCAGCTAATAAAACAATTACTTTACAAACTTATACTACCCAAATAGATTTTTATAATAATTTTGACATAATCATAGGTAATGAAAGAAAAAATATTACAGATTATAATCAAACTAATGGTAAAATAACAATTGCAACAAATTTTAATACTTCTATTGTAACAGGGACTACTGTTTACAGAATAGTAGAAAACGAAAGTGACAAATATGGAGATAGTGGTTTGTGGAAATTAATAAGTACAACTGCTGGAGATGAAAATATCGTAACAAGTAATGGATATACTAATATTGCTGGTACTACTAAAACTATAGGTGTAGATACAACAGTAGGTTATAAAACTATAGAATTTTCACCAAGAGATGATAATTACACCGGTACAAAAGTTACTATAGATACAGATAGACAATTATTCTTAGCTATACTTAGGAAAACTAATGGAGATCCTTTGACGTACCCTCATACTTTCACTAAAAACAATATTTTCTTGAACAATAATTTAAAAGGTAAAGGATACAAAACTGGAGATCAATTTTTACTTTCTAATGCAAGTGGTACTGAAATTACAACTATTTCTATTACAGCTAACGCTACAGGTGAAATAACAGATTTAACAATTGTTAATGGTGTAGAACACACAGCTGCTCCTAATATTTTACAATCTTCATGTGTAGGGAAACTTTATGTTCCACAAGGAGGTTCTCAAACAAATTCTGGTCATTATATCGTAGGAAGGTATTATTGGAATTATAAACAAATGATGACATTTTCAAAAAGATATACATGGGTTTTACAACTTGGACAAGGAAAAGATTACGATGTTATTTCATTACCGGGTACTTATACAACTCAAGGATTAGATAATACTGAAAGAAATCAATATCCATTTATTTATCCTCAAGATCCTACATATCAATGGTTTAATAGCACTGATACACCTCGTGGTAACTTTTGGCAAAGAAAATTACAATTCGCTGTACAAGACCCAGGTATACCTCATTTAAAATCTGGTGCTATTATACGACTAGGTGTTTCTGGTAATCCTCGTTTTGACTACCCATTGAAAGAAACAACACAACCTTCTCATGTGGTCTTTTTAGAAACTTTATACTATAGAATGATAGGTGAAAATAGAACTTCAAATTTAGAAGAAGAATTTATGATTGAAGATTTTACAGGTTCTTCTTTAAGTGTCGAAGAAGAATCTTATTATACTACAGGTGAGCGAATTGAAGAACAAAATTGGTACAACGGATTTAATAATACTTTTATACAAAATGCAGTAGTAGAAAATGTTGAGATAGATACAGTTAGTCATTATCCTCTTATTTATTACACTCTTGACGTACATGCATTAGATTTCGATAATCGTTTTTGGTTTTATGAAGATTATACTATTACTAATAGTGAAACTTGGAATTTAACTGTATATCCACCTTGGAATGATTTCGAACCAGGAGATAGGATAACACCTAATCTTTCACAAAATAAATTGATTTATAAAAAACCTAAATTAAGTTTGACAAAAACGAATCTCTGGGTTGATTATATTTATTTGGACGAAGAAGAAAGAAGAAGATTTTCAGAAAATACACATGAATATCTGATAGAACAAGTTCAATTTAGAACTGGTATTTATGAAAAAATTACAACTGTACCTAAAACAAGACAATTTTTATTAAATGAATTAAGTTTTACAGTTAAAGAATTAATATGGGCTTTTCAAGATCGTCAAAATTGTGCATCTCAAGGATATTTCAAAAATTCATGGTTTAATTATGGAATAAATCAACAATATAATCTTATTACGGCTGACTGTCCTTTAGGTACTAATGGTACTAAATGGGATGGAAAGGATAAAGGTTTCTTTAGTAATGAACCTCAAAATGAAATAATTATTAGTGGTCACAAAAGAATTAATCCTAGAAGATCCAGTTATTTCCGTTATACACAACCTTATCAACATCACACAAGTGTTCCAGAAAAATCTATTTATTCTTATAGTTTTGCCATAAGACCTGAAGAACATCAACCCAGTGGTACACTTAATTTTTCTAGAGTACCAGATGCAAGGCTTAAATTCTTTTTAAAAGGATTAGATACTCTAGACCTTAGAAAAGATACTCCTATATATATACTTTTCTTTGCTAAAAACTATAATATCTTTAAGATACAAGATGGAAAAGGAGGAGTCTTATACGGTAATTAAATTATTTTAAAATATTGTTGACTATTAGAAATGGTTAAAGGTTCTACCATACAATTAATTTCTAAAGGTCAACAAGATTTATTTTTAACTGGTAATCCTAAAATAACATTTTGGAAAATGGTATATAGACGCCACACCCAATTTGCAATTGAAAGTATAAGGAATAATTTTAATATTAAACCTGTATTTGGAGAAACTATTGTTTCTGAAATAAAACGTTCAGGAGATTTGCTGAATAAAATGTATTTCGTAGTTACTTTACCACCTTTAGTAACTAGTGAAATATTTAAAGAAAATCCAGATTCTGCTTATCATCCAAATAATGCAACAGTTTTACCAGGTGCTATGAGTTATACAGAAGCAGCATGGACTGAACATATTGGAAATGCTCTTATAGAAGAAGTTAAACTTATTATTAATGATTCAGTTGTCGATAAACAATATGGTATTTGGTTTGATATATGGCAAGAATTATCTTTATCTGAAAATAAAAAAAAATCAATTGATAAATTATTAGGAACTAGTGTTCAAAGTGAATTACCATACAATGCTTCAATTGAAAAAACTTTACATATACCTTTACAGTTTTGGTTTAATCGTAATATTGGATTATCATTACCACTTGTTGCGCTTACATACGCTAGTGTTAAAATAAGTTTTAAAATAAGAAAATTAAAAGACCTCATTATTGCAGTTTCTAAGAAACAATATACACCAGAAAATTTAACTTTATGGCCTAATGATAATAGTACACCAGAAACAGGGATTTATAATTTATCCCTAGCTATACTGAGAGGTAAATATAGACAATTAAAAGTAAGTACACCATTAGGTACTTATAAAGGTTCAGGAGATTCTGCAACAGTTAATCGTTTTACATATACTATGACGTACCCTATACCAGGTATTCCTGAATTAGCAAATGGGAGTATAATAAGATTAGGTATTACAAGTAATATTAATGATGACAATGACCCATTGACGTACGGTACAATTCCTCCAGGAATTACAATTACAAACCAAGGTGTTGATAATAGATGGATTGTTATAGAAGTTAACACTGATACAAACAAAAATGCTCCATTGATTACGTATACATTAACACTAGCTAGATGGAGTTTTGCTAAAAATAATTATACAAATGCTGATTATACAATATCTACAGATAATGAATGGGATATTCAAATATGGCCTCCTATGTTAAGTTTAATTCCAGGGGAAAGAATTAAACCTTTACTGAGTCAGAATAATTTATTATATACAGAACCTGACGTACAGTTAAAAAATTGTCATTTATTAGTTGATTATGTTTTTCTATCTAGAGAAGAAACTAAAAGATTTACGGATAGTAGTCATGAATATTTAATAGAACAATTACAAATTATTAAAGTTCCTTTTGGAAAACTTTCAACTAAAAAAATAGGTAAACAAATAAATTTAGATTTTAAACATCCTACTAAGGAATTAATTTGGATTATTCAGGATGAACAGAATATAGCAACTAGTGGGTTTTATCAAAATAATTGGTTTAATTATGGGTTTAATACAGGAGGAATGGTTATTTCTACTGATGCTGTTTTAGGAACTAATGGAACTAAATGGGATGGTAAAAATCATGATTTTTTAAGTTCGTCAAAAGAAAATGGAATCATTATTAATACACATGAGAGAATGCCTAGGAGAAGTTCTAATTACTTTCGTTATACACAACCTTACCAACATCACACAAGAATTTCTAAAAAACCTATTTATATGTATAGTTTTTCAATAAGACCGGAAGAAAATCAACCAAGTGGTACTTTAAATTTTTCAAGGATTGCTGATGCAAGAAGTAAATTTTTTATGAATAAAGTTTCACCAACAGATTTGCGACTGAATAGTTTAATATACATAACAATGTTTGCTACTAATTATAATGTTTTTAAAATAGAAAAAGGATTAGGTGGAATTCTTTATGAAAATTAATATTGTATACTATTAATGGAATTAGTTAAAGAACCTGTTAAAACTGGTGACATTTTATTATTTAATTATCAAGAAGGATGGATATCTTGGGCAATAAAATATTTTACCGATAGTAACTATTCACACATAGGTATGATTGTAGTTGATCCTCAATTTGCCGAAGTTCCCTTGAAAGGAGTTTATTTATGGGAATCTGGAAGGGGGTATATTCCTGATCCAGAAAATAATCGTTTGAAAACTGGTGTACAACTAACTCCTATGAAACAAGTATTTGATAGATTTGAAGGTAAAGGTCATGTTTATTTAAGAAGACTAAAAGACCCTAGTAAAATGATAACTGAAAAAAAATTAAAAATTGTTCATAAAGCTGTACATAATAAACCATACGATATGGTTCCTTTTGATTGGTTAGGAGGTATAATAGGTTATGATCCGGAACCTCAGAAAAATGACAGATTCTGGTGTAGTGCTTTAGTAGGTTTTATATATTCCAAACTAGGTATAATACATCCCAGTATAGATTGGAGTATACTTAGACCATGTGATTTTAGTCCGGAACACGAAAATTTAAGTTTTATAAATAATTGTGACCTTTCAGAAGAAGTTATTCAATTAATTTAAGAGTACGTCAAATTTCTTAAACATTTTTTTTAAATGCTTAAGAGTTTTTACGAAAAATAATTTATTTAGTACTAGTAATGAATACTATTTTAACAATTATAATTATATTGTTATTTGGATATTTAATCATAAAATATTTTTGTAAACCTAAAAAAGAAAAATTTGGAAACACTTCTAGTTCTGTAATAAGAAATATGAAAAAAAAGAAAAATATGGATACTCTTTATGATTATTGGTCTTCTTTAAAAAAATGGAATAAAGAAGATGTAAAAGTTATTCAAGCTTATGAAGATCAGAAATATGAAATTTATTATGGAGCTTATAATACTTCTGGTTCCGGTGGTAAATATGATCCAAATGAAGATTATCTTAAACAAATGAGAGGCGATGATAAAAAATTATGGAATATTAGCGAATTGAATAAGTGGTGGGATAATTTAGATGATAAACATAATAAAATTAAAGATGAAGTTGAACAAGAAGAATTGAGACTTAAAATAATAGATTTTAAAAATACACCTTATATATTAATTTATAAACGTAATTTAAGTAATGCTTTAATATTTGTGGTAACGATAGAAGATCCTACTTTAACCGATAAAAATAAATTTCAATTAATGTATGAAAATTGTCCTTATAAAGACAATCCTTTTGTGTTAAAATCTTATTTAAAAAAATTAAAAAAAATTATGTTTGACTACGTGTGGTCAGCTGAAATAAAAATGATGGGAACTAAGAATACACCTGCTGAATTAGATTATTTTAAACAAATTGACAAAGATGTAATAGATTATTCAGAATCTGATACATATCTCAAAGGAGATGTTAAACAAAAAGAAAAAGATTTTTATAGAGATAATTTTGATTCTCAATATTCTATAGGTAGAATAAGAAAGAATAGAAGATTAGGATTAAAGAAAATTTTTACATATAGATTACAAGAAATATTAGCTAGTTTTATTGATAACGGTAAACCAGCTGATGATAGTTTAGATTCAAGTAATCAATCGATAAGCTATTATAACTGGCTTACAGAATACGATAATTATTGGTTAAGATTACCAGATTGGGTCAAAGAATATGATAAAGATAAAAGAGAATCCATGTTTTTTGTGTATAATCAAAATAGAAAATCTTTGATATATAATATGGAAACTGCATTTATTGCTGCTCTTGGGACAAAATATACATTGAGTACATTAACAGAATTTCATAAAAAAGTACCACCAAGAGTTAAAGCTATAAGACCCTATAGAAATGAATTTAACGCTAGGTTCAGAGCAGCCTACAAAGAAGCTAAAGGGAAAATATTAGATAGAATTAGAGAAACAAAAGATAGAAATTCTCTGGTGAAATTTAGAAATAAATCAGAAAAGGATGAAAACTATCAAATATTTTTTGGAATTACAAATGGTATTATGCAACAAGCAACAGATGCTAATACTATCGTTCAAGAGTTTTGGTTTAAATTTGATGACCTTACTAAGGAACAAATACAGGATACAAAAGACAATATTAATAAAATTGTTTCTGATGCTAAAGCTGGGGTATCAGTATTTTTTGAACTTTTGGAAGAATGGAAGTCCATGAAGGAAACACCTACTAAATTTATCCCCATAGAAAATAGTAAAGAATTTAAGGAAGTGATTGATGAAGATTATAAATATGAAAATTGGATAACAAGGTTACATACTGATAATAGAGTTGTTACGAAATTTAACAGTCCAATCGATAAACAAAGTAGGACAGATGATTTTTATCATCAAATTCATACTTTATATCTATCAAAACTAGGGGATTATGAAAAACATGAACTTGATTTATTCAAAGAATTACTTAAATGTGAAAAAGATGGAAAAGTAATTGGACTTGGTTCAGAAACTGGTATTAATAATATTAACGTTGTGTTTAATGAAAGCTATTTTAGAAATTTTATTTTTGAACAGAAAAAAGAACATGATGATAAAGTGAGACGTAGACAAAGTTCTATTTTTAAATTTAGAAATACTTACGATGCAATAATATCTGAATGGAATAAAAAATTTACAGAATTTGCAGTAGCTTGTTTCCCTGCCCAGGATAAAAAAAGTCAGGTTGAATTTACAGCTTATAAAAAAAGATGGATGACTATCAGAGAAAGTAAATTTTATAATTTAATAATTGCATCCAACGTTAGAAAAATAGAAGACGCATTTACCGATAATCCTTCAGTTAAAAATCAAGTACTTTATGAAATAAGAGGTATAATTAGTTTGATAGATTTAGAAATATTTCTTAACATGTTACCTATTAAACTTCAAAATGATTCAGACGTACAAAAAGCTTATGAAGCTCGAATAATAATTAGTGTAGAAGATGATATGAAAAAATATACTACTATGCTTTTTCTTGTTCGTTATTGGGTAGGTTTAAAAGATATATTTAAAACTGGAGGAGTTAAAACAATGTTTCATACAATAGCAAAGAAACTAATGAAAAAAGACGTGTTAGGAATATTGAGAAATGAAAATTTAGGATATACTTTAGCAAATACAGTAGAAGGAGGTTTATGGGGAGTTAGAGCAATTTGTATTTATTGGGAAAAAATAATGGGGTATGATATTGTTAATGAAATACCAGATTATATCAACATGATAAAACAAAGAATAATATTAGTATTCCCATTAGAATGTAATAGAAAAAATAGAGTAAGTACAATCGTAAAATTTTGGTTAAATCATCATAAATTTGTAAGAAAAAAATTTAGAGGTATCACATGGCCTATATTTGTTGAGCGTTTAGAAATTCTTTATACACAAGATATGGATAAATTTATACATTATGTACAATACAAAAATCTTATTGAATATTGGGAAGCACTTGATAAGATGGTAAGAGGACAAAAGTTTGCATGGGAGAAATTTTTCAAAAAATTCAAAAAATTTATGATGGAAAAAATTGAAATCGCTACAAGTACTAAAGAACTAGAGGATGAGATATGGAATTATCATTATCTTCTTAAATATAGCTCAGATGCTATATCTAATTACGGTCGTAAATACAATACTTTACAAGTAGAGGAAGATATGGCTATTAATGTTGCAGGGTTGACTAAATCTGGTGAGTGTCCTGGACATCATCCTTATGCTTATAGTCTAAACGATTCAAGTTCCCCTGGTTACTGTTGCAAACATGACCCTTATTTTGACCAACCAACTGGTAAAGTTAAATGTAAGAAAAGTATCGATTGTCCTCATAGTTCAGGTAGTTGTTATATGCATACTACGAAATGGTGTAGAAAAAATAGTGATTGTATGTCTTATGGAGATTCAGAAGAACAAGATGCAACAGTTAAATGTTTAAAAGAAAATGGTTCTTGTGTATATTGTCCACTAGGAAGAAGAAGCCCAGCTGGAAGTCCACTTTGCCAATGGGGAAATAATAGACCTGAGAACTATGTAGTACCTGTTCCAACTGTTCATCCAAACATAATGCCATAAAATAAAAATAAAAGGATATAAGGAAAAATATTCATACAAAACATAATGAGTGTTCTTCTTTCTACCGAGGTAAATGCAGAAAATGTTGTTATTAACGAAGCTAAAACAGGAAAAACAAGTGGATTTAAATCTGCTAAAATTAGATATAATTTAGAAGGAAAAGAAAGTCGTTTTCTTCTTCAAACAGGTAAAAAAATGAGAATTCCTTTTGGAATTAGCAATAATGAAAAATTTGGTGATGGTACTAAATGGGAAGTACAATTTAGTTTTCAAGATGAAGAAAGAAGCTCTAGTGTACAAAATTTTCATGCAGCTTTAGATAGAGTTAATAATAAAGTATTACAAACTGTTCAAGAAAATTCAGAAGAATTTTTAGGTAAAGAATATAGTTTAGAAATGTTAATGGAGTTTTTTAAAAATAGTATTAAACAAGCAAAAGACCCTAAGTATGCTCCTACTTTCAGAGTACAAGTTCCTTTTAAAGGAGATAAACCTTTGTTCACAGTATACAATGAAAAAGAAGAAGAAATTGATTGGAATGAAGTAGAGAAAGGTTCATCATGTACAGCTGTTGTGGAAGCAGCTCAACTTTGGATGAGTTCTGGTACCAAACAATTTGGAGTAACATGGAGACTTTTACAAATGCAAGTTTTTAAAAGTGAAAGGATTACTGGGTTTCAAATAAGAAAAGAAACTCAAGACCTTGAAGGAGACGAAAGTGAAGACGACGATGACGACGAAGAAGATACTGATGAAGATTAAAATATTTATTGTTATTAATGAGTGTTTGTAATGTTTGTAATGTTGAAGTTAATGATTATAATTCTATCTTATTCCCAGAAAGAGACCTGAACAGTGAAAAGGTTTATAGACAATGTTTTCAATGTAGTGATAGTCTCGTCGATTTATTCAATAAAGAAAATATAACAAAATTTATATTAAAAAGAAAAATAGGTTTAAAAAACTGTAAACAATATTAATATGGACTTACCACAGGACATCATTAATATAATTTACACTTTTAATGCAGACCATAGAGAACAAATGAAACCAGTTTTAAAAGAAATTAAAAAGAAGTACTTTATTTGGACTTATAAAAGATGTAATTTTTATCATCAAAGTTCTATTATTCGTGAAGATGATTTCGTTTTCGATTCTATTTATAAAGAAAAAAATACTGACAATTCATATATTAATATTATACAATGCGTAATAGAAATGAAAGAACATGAAATTAAAAGACACTTAGATTTTTGGGGAAATTGTATGTGTTGTAGAAGACATATTATTAACAAACCAAGAATTTCTGAAAACGAATATAATTATTATTATGATCAATTTTCTGAATATATCGACGAAAAATATTTTCATGGACCAATTTGTAAAGATACAATGGAAATGTTTCAATTTACTGATACATGTAATTGTGTTTGTAGACATTTTTCAAGATGGATAGTAAGAGCTTATACTGACAGAGATTTTATATAAAAAAATAATATTGTTATTATATAATTATGGAAAATAATAATAACAATTCTATAAGACTAACTGGGACAGGAGAAGGTTTAGATCCCAGAGAATATTCAGGGAATTTAAATACAACAGATATGTTTAACATAATTAGAAATATTGTACATAATGATAGACCTAGATTATCTACTGTATTCCCTCAATTAGTATTTAATGTAATAGAAAGGAGTATGATAAGAGAAGCAGAAGCTAGGAGTTTAGAAGAAAATAATAAACCAATTATTGCTTCGTCTGAAGAAATGGAAAGTTTAGGAAATTATAAAAGAGTTTCTAAAGAAGAAGTATCTGAAGACAATACTTGTTGTATTTGCCTCGCACCTTATAAACAAGGTGAAGGAAAAAGAACGTTAGGATGTGAACACTCATTTCATAAAAAATGTATTGATAAATGGTTGACGGTTTCTAAAAAAGAATGCCCGATATGTCGTAAAAATCCATTTGATTAATCTATTACATTTGACAAATTTCTATATACAAAACCTGCAGTATTCGTGAGTTCTTTTGACCTTTCTACATCACCTTTCATATAGTTTTTATCATCATACAAATCAAGAAAAACTTTCATTCCAGAAAAAACATTATTCCATTCTTCTCTATCTTCTTCTGGATATATACTCAAGTCATGTTCATATTTGCTTAACAAAAGTGTATAGTATTTTTTAATTTCATGTAAATAATAGTATAAACTTTGAAAATTATTATTCCCAACGATACCATTGTGTAATCTACTAAATTCTTTCCAATCTTTATTAATATTAATACTTTCAAATGATGATATAAGTTCTTCCATATTGATTATTACGTCTAGTTATTTTTAAATAAATAAAAGTTATTGTTATGAAGAGAAAAAGATTAAATTCAGAAGAAGAAGAAGACGAAGAATCACACGTTAAAGTTATTGGTAATAAAATTATATTTTATGGAGATGTTACTAACAAAAGTTGTTTTGATATAATTTCTGCATTACACGAAGCGAAAGAAAATCTTTCAACTGGTAATCAATCTAGTGAGATTTTTTTACATATATGTACACATGGAGGAGATGTTTATCCAGCGTTAGGTCTTATAAGTCAAATTGAAAATTTCCCATCAAAAATTATAACTGTTACAGAAGGATGTGTAGCTAGCGCTGGCGTACTCATCGCTTTAGCAGGTCACGAAAGATGGATGACTAAAAACTCTTATATGCTCATTCATGAAATAAGAAGTTCTTGTTGGGGTCGTTACAGTGAATGTCAAGATGACCTCCAAAATCAAAATCTATTAATGAAAGACCTTAAAGAATATCTTGTAAAAAAAACAAATAGAAAATTGAAAGGTCAAGAATTAGACAACGTATTAAGACATGATCTATTATGGAATTCAGATAAATGTCTTAGAATGCGTCTTATAAGTAAAATAATTTGAAAAAAAAATGTTGGTTTTTATTAATGAATACGAAAATTATAATAATAATTTTTTTAATTTTTTTTATAATATGGTATATCCGTAAAAAAGAACCTTTTTCAAATATCAAAAGAGCACCTAAAGTAGAATTTCCATTTAGAAATATTCAAGATGAAAATGGAAAGAATTTAAATATAATAGCATTAGGAGCTCCATTCAGAAAAGATGAACACAAAAAATTATTTACAAAGTATCAAGAAATGGGATTTCCAGTAATTGGTGTCACTAGTTATCAAACTTTCCCAGGTCCTATTAATAACCCATATGAAGACCCCTACTATAGGACTCATAAAGATAACTATTTAGATATGTGTAAAGCTTGGTGTTACTGTTTCCACAATTCTTCTTTGTTTAAAAACAAACCATCATTAGAAATATCAGAATCTGATTTTACTAACCCTAGCTGGTATAGTATTAACGGTATCAAAAAATATGATTTCATATACGTGTGTCTTGACGATAAACTTAAAGATTGTGATAAAGGATGGCAAAGTTATAATAGAAATTGGAAATTAGCTAGGAAATTAATACCTATTATGTGTAATAAATACAATCTAAAAGGTATCATGATAGGTAGAACAAATTGTGGTTTAGAAAAAGAGTGCAACGGTAATCTTGAAATTAAAGGATTTCAAAAATATTGGAATTTCATTAGAATTCTTAAAAGTTGCCGTTTCCTTTTTCTTCCTAATATTTACGACGCTTCTCCAAGAATACTTTCTGAAGCTTTAGGATGTGACGTACCAGCAATTGTTAACAAAAATATCCTAGGAGGATGGAAATACATAAATGATCAAACTGGTGTATTTTTTAATAATGAAGAAGATTTTGAGAAAAAACTAAAGGGTTTACTTAAAAATTTGAAATCGTATAAGCCTCGAGTTTGGTTTTCTAAACATTATGGACCTGAAAATAGTGGTAAAAGATTAAAGAAATTTTTACAAGAAATTTTCCCTAGCTTAATTGATTCGAAATACGCTAAATTTGCTATCTAAGACCATTAAAATTATTAAAAAGAATATTGCCTAAATGTTCTCTTTATTAATTTTTAAAAATTTATTTTCTAAATACTTTATCAGTTTTTGCAGGATTATAAAAAGCATATCTTAAAGGATGTTTATGAGGTCTACGGCTTCCGAATCTTAAAGGTTTACCCACAGTATAACCAAATGGTTGTACATTACCAAATAAAGAAGAAGAAGCAGGACGAACATAACCCATTTTCCTAGCTGCGCCAAATTTTCTTTTACTCTTTTTCTTCTTTTTATTAGCACATTGTTTTTTTAATACTTTAACAGATTTATAAACCCTCTTTCCGTTTCTTTTTACAGTTAAACGAACTTTATGTTTTTTACACATTTTCTTTAAAGTTAACGAAATTTTTTCTTTTTTCATTATACTATTACGTTTTATTTTTTTTTTTCCAAATTTCTCTTTATTCATTCTCTCCATTCTTCTTGTATGTTCATCTTGTAATCCTCTCATTATTTCTTCATGTTCTTCTTGTATTCTTCTCATTATTTCTTCATGTTCTTCTCTTTGTCTTCGTCTTCGTATTCGTAGCTGTTCAATTTCTCTTAGTATTCGTAGCTGTTCAATTTCTCTTTGTATTTGTCTTTCAACTTCATCTGGGTCTTCCGGATTATTAACACCTAGTGGAATTGCACCTATTAGTGGAACGTGACCTCCGAATTGTTTTTTCCTTGAATCTTTATAAGAACTTTTTAAAAAGTCAAACAATCCTCTTGGTTTGTCACGTTCTGAATGATGCCATATAGTTTTAAGAATGTTAACCCAATACCTTCTCGCTTTTTTATTCAAGAATTCCTTAGAAACATCTTTCACTATTTCTCTTCCTAAAAATGATTCTTTTCTTTTTTTCTTATTTTTGGATTTTCTTTTCATTTACTAAATAACAATATTTTTTTTGGAATAATATTGTTCCTTAGTATTCTTATAAAAATTTATTTCTTTCTCATAGCATTTTTACACTGTTTTTTCAAAACCTTTTCTGACTTGTAAACTCTCTTTTTACCTCTCTTAAGAGTCAAACGTACCTTGTGTTTTTTACAAAGCCTTCTTAAAGCTGCTGATGGTTTTTTTGAAACTTTTCTTCTTTTCTTTTTACCAAAAGCTGATGGTTTCTTATGACCACTGTCACACCCTCCTCCGAATCTTCTTTTCTTTCTTCTTTTTCTTCTTCTTTTCTTTCTACCGTATTTATTATAAACACTACCACCCGTACTCTCTACAGCTTCTCTAAGTCCAGGATATTTTCTATCAAACTCAGCAGCTCGTCTATCTCTTTCATATCTGGCTTCTATAGATGGACGAGCTGCTTTAATTGAATCAAAAATTGAACTCATGTTTTGTCTATGCTTTCCTCTATCAGCTTTCTCCATCTCTTTCTTAAAATTTTTGAATTGTTTGAATTTATCGAATGCATCCCCTGAGTAAGTTTGAATTAAAGGTCCAGATAAACTACGCATGGTTCCACTTGAATATCCTGCACGTTCTTTTTGTAATCTTTGTGGGTAACCCCTCATTACTTCATATGCGGTAGGTACATATCGGTATCCCTCATCTCTTGCATTTTCCCATTTGTCTCTATAATCTGCATAAAATTCTTGGTCTCTTGCAGCCATTACGCCCGCAGCTGTTCCAAGTCCAGCAACAGCAGTACCACCTACGGCGATACCTGCTATTTGCCCAGGTGATAATCCAGCTTTCACAGCAGCCTTAGCTGTTTTTTTTAATTCTTTAATAGCACTTGCTCTTTTTGTTGGTCTTCTTCTTGTTCTTTTTCTTGTTGTTCTTTTTCTTGTTGGTCTCTTTCTTGTTCTTGGCATTATAATTAAACGCTATATTTTTTTTTTTGAATAATTAATTTTTTATTAAATTTTTTATTTAATAATTTTTGAGTACTAGGATATTCCCAGCCACCTGAAGGTTTCCATTGTTGTCTTGTTTTATCTATTCTTTGATAATTTGTTATAATTTCCTGAGTTCTTTTATTTGATTTTTTATTTTTTTTTTTTAATCTTGTATTTTCGCGATGTGTGTCCATATAACCCAATAAATACTCATTCTGAAGAACTCGAAAATTTTTTATTTTTGTTTCAAGTTCTATATTTTTTGCAATTAAAACATTAATTTCTTTTTTTAAAATTTTTTTATTTTTTTCTAATTTATTTCTTTCATTTGTTGTTAGTGTTAAACTGCTGGCTTTTTTTAAAAATTCTTTTTCTGTTGCAACAAGTTTATCGTTTAGAAGTTTATGTGTATTTTTTAATTTTTTTACTTCTTCCTTCAGCTCTAGGTTCTCTTGTTCAATTTCATTTAATGACTTTTTAAATTTTTCTTTCTCTTGTAATAATATCTGATTTTGGTTGAATTGAGTTATCCATTTTTTATCTATATTTCCCATTTTTTTTACTTCTTCCTCTAGTACTTGATTCTCTATTTCAATTTCATTTAATGACTTTTTAAATTTTTTATTCTCTTGTAATAATCTCTTATTTTGGTTGAATTGAGTTCTCCATTTTTTATCTATATTTCCCAATGATGTTCTTAATCTTTTAATATCATTTGAACGTGTGTTAATTTGCTTTAATAAATTGTCTATATGAATTCCTAATAAACCATATACAACCAATGCCCCAGCTAATATTAAAATACTTGTTACTATTAATATTATTTCTCTTGTTGTTAAACCTTTTTCCTTTAATTCTTTAGAAGTTTTCTTAATATCTTTAATAATTTTCTTTTGTTTTTTTGTAACCATTACTAAATACTAACATTTTTTTTTTAAAAATAGTAGTATTTTGTAAACTTAGTATCATTTACCATACATGTTTCCTCTTTGATTCTTGTTTAACATGCTTTCTTTTTGATTCTTGTTTAACATGCTTTCTTTTTTGTACTGTTTCTTCTTCCTGTACTGGTTCTTCTTCCTGTACTGGTTCTTCTACTGGTTCTTCTTCCTGTACTGGTTCTTCTTCCTGTACTGGTTCTTCTACTGGTTCTTCTTCCTG
>MDTD01098757.1_pt1 | contig 15378 bp, 4 predicted proteins | sample 811221 | NCBI WGS metagenome assembly MDTD01 (sample SAMN05326646, study PRJNA326480) | marine metagenome | isolation source: seawater | place: Pacific Ocean: South West | collected 2011
CAGAGTTTTGGAAGCCTGTAAAATTCTCAAAAATGAATTCGGTAATGATTTCCATTTACACATGTATACCAGTATTCCATTCAAGGCAGAATGGGCGAATGATTTCGCTGAAGCCGGATTGGATGAAATTCGCTTCCATTTTCTAGATATGGAATCTGAAAAATATACCCAAACTATGGCTGCGTGTGTCGAATCTGGAATGTTAACAGGGGTGGAAATTCCTTGTGAGCCAGATAAGGAAGATGATTTGATGGAATTACTCGAAACCATGCGAGATATGCCTGTGCAATTTCTCAACCTTAACGAATTAGAGATTACTGTGGGTAATCATGACAATATGGAAGTTAGAGGTTTCAATTTATCAGATGAGATAACTGCTGGAGCAGCAGGTTCAGGAGAATTAGCTACACGAATGAGAGACCGAGTAATGGCGGCATCTATTGGAGCCCCTGACCCTGAAGAAGGCAAGGTTCGTGAGCCATATCCCTATCATCTGAAGTTCTGTACTGCCACATACAAAGACAGTGGGCAGTTACGTCGTCGCTTCATCCGTCGAGGCGAACATACAATTTCTCCACATGAAATTCTAACCGAAGATGGAACACTTCTTTTCGGAGCTATTGATTGTGTTCAGGAAGAATCAGATGATTGGATAGATGAAATACATTCTGAGACAGGGTTGCCAAAGAGATTCATGTTGTATGATTCTGAGAATGAAAGAATCGAACTTCCTCTATCTATGGCTGAAGAATTAGTTGGGGAAATTGAAGCGCCAATTTCCTTAGTTGAAGTGCATCCAACCCACGAAAGATTAGAGATGACAGTGGTATATCTAAATCGTTGAGTCGTATCAAGCATATCTTCTCCAGATGGTTTTACATCTTGTTTATGCTGGAACAATAAATCAATAATCATCCTGATAAATTATCAAATTGTGTTGTTAAGGCGGCCAAAATTTTTGCATTTTCAAGAGAGGTTTTGTCTTCTGCAAGGGCATTGGATAAATGTTCAAGCCCATCTAATAATTCTCCAACTTGGCTGCGCCAGAAGTTCAATGCTTCTGGATGGTCAGAAAGACCTAGCCGAGAAGAAAGATAATCTGTTAACTGTTGATTTTGGCCGCTGGGTAAAAGTAAATTTCTAATCGCCTTAATGCTTGGAAGAATCTCTGAATTAGATTCTAAAGAATCTTCTTCTGACTGTAAATCAAATAACTGGTCGCAAATATCTTTTTCATTATGCCCCTCCAGTGTTTCATCGGCTAGTAAACCGACTGCCCACATGGCAGTTCGTTGAATTAACTGAGAGCATTGTGCCATCATGGACAGTTTCTCGTTTTCGCCAATTTCAGCACTCAGTATTTTTCCTGGAGGAAGATATCCCTCTGGAGTCATCTCAGGATACACACTTCCTGAGACGGAGGGATAGCTTTCTTCATGCGAGGAAGTAAGTTCTGGAATTTGCGATTGGGGAAAAATCTCAAAATTAGGAGGGGACCAAGTTGTAATCGGGATGCTAGAAGAAAAGTAGTCCTTTGCACCTACTAATGTAGCATCGACACCTTGCTTTCTCTGATTGTAATCTTGTTCATGGAATGTCTTAAAAAATAAATCAGCCCCTTCTTGGTTACGTCCAGAAAGACCATTAAATGAGATATTCAATGATCCTGAAAATGTAGTGAATGGAGTTTTGACATATTTTTTGTGAATATTGTTTCTGAGCATGCAATTAACCCCTGATCTACTTACCTTATTCATGAATTGTCGTTCTCTGTCGAGATGTTTGTTCCTAGCTTTCGGTAGCCACTTTCCAGTGGTTGAAAGAGTCACTACAGTGACGTTGTAACCCAGTTTCACGAGTCTCCCTAATACATCGCTTAGGGATTCAATACTTCCACCGCCATATGGATTAAAGGCAGATGAAATTGATGAATCTGACCAGCCAGATGTATGAGTGGTTACATCGGATATCCATGGAGAGATAATCACAATTTCTTTATCTTCAAGATTTGCATCGAAGCGATTGGCGGCATCAAATAGAATATACCAAAATACTCGAAAGTGCCCTGAGTGGAATACGGGCATCAAATCAGCTCCATGTGCCTAACAAAGAAATCCAACTGCTCAGGAATCGGCATACCTCTGGTCCAAGCATAGATGACCGGGGGGCAAGGGTATTGGACGAAATACTGCAGAACTCCAAGAGCACCCAGTTTGTTTCCTCTGATGTTAATGAATTTGTTTGATGGTACATTGTCTCCCGAGTGGTTTACCAAATCCTGATAATCAGCAAAATGCCTCTTGTAGCCCTCATTGTCGGTCCAATCGCCTAGTACGTCGTCGAGAACCGCCCTGCAAGTCCCGAACTTTAGCAAATGAGGAGGTAGCAGGTTAGAGAAATCGTCACCCCGGCACGCCGGGCAGTCAACATCACAGAGAGATAGCGCAAGTTGTAGATTGAGGAAATCTGCCCTATCGCCTACAGCAGATATGGAGAATCGCCTCCTGTTGTGTAGAGATGCCTCCCTTGTGCTTGAAGCAGTAACTCTTTTCCAATTGGAATGGTATCTATTTTCTATTTCATCAGACTCAGTATCCATCCAAGAGGGGATACCTAAGGGCTTAGTCCCAGATATTGAGATGGAATGCAGAATGTGCTCTGGGCACATCTGCAGTTTGCGTTCAAAGATATCGACACAAGAGGAACTCGGTAGGTTTCTGTCGCCGAAGTGTTCCGCAAGTTCCCTCACCTCGATTGGAAGGTGGAAGTACTTGTTTGCTAGTTGAGTCGAGCCATTTCCCTCCGCGTCATCGTCGAAAACGTCTATCCAGCAATCCTCGCCATCGTTGAATGAATAGGAGACCGAGTCGCCCGCTACTCCAGCAAACTCTGCAATCGACTCTGAGAGCGCTAGTCCAAGTGTGTTAATCAGGGTGAAACGGTACCATTCAGCCATCATATTTTCATAATTATTGACGATATCAGCAGCGTTTGGTAGTACACAACCCCTGTGCAAATCTCGGAGGTCGTTAACCCTGTCAGTAAACGCATCATCGTTAGCCAAGGAGGACGCTCTGGCCCGGCGCTCAAAGACATCCTCATCGAAGGTATTCCCCGAGTTGAATAGGAGTTCAATAAAGTCGCGACCTGTTTCAGGGAACTTGTCTGCAGGCACTTGTTCATTAGACTGGCGCCAGGCTTCGTCCACTAGGATGTCCAAGTACTCGTCAAGAATGTGGCTGTTAATGTCTCCAAAAAGGTCAGTCCTATTGAGCACCCACCAAGCTAGCATCCTCAATACCCGTTCGTCGAATAAGTGATTACTGCTTGCACCTATCTCATGGGCTCGTAGTAGGAAATCACTCCTGAGGTAGAACCTCATCCCGTGTGTAGTGAAATCGTCAGTCAGTACAACCTGTTCTTCGTTTACAGTGGGTTTGAGAGTATGGTGGTTGCTGCGTCCGACTCCCAATGCTATTCGGGAAGCTTTCATGTCCTCGTCAAAGACGATCCTATCGAACATCGAATGAAGCAGTGGATGTCCGGTGACCGGATGTGATTCAGGATCTCCCGGCGATGCGGGCTTGGTATCGGCTACGCGATAAGTGGATACCTCAAGGAACTCATTGGACAGATTTGAGATAAGCCATGAAATTGGATATGCCTTTGGTCTCAGAATGATGGGACCACCACGCAGCACATCTCTGCTGTTATTTCGTTTTGAGACAAGCCCTCGTTCATCCCCTAAACCTCCTACGACGAAATTTTGTCCTGCTGCGGCACCACGGTCACTTGCTACTTTGAGAGCAGTAATCGAATACTTTCGCATGCCAGCAGTGGCAGATAGGTCAAGTATTCCGGGAATCCTCTGCGCATCGTCTGCATCGAGAGTACCATTCTGAAGCATATCTGGACAGTTTGCATGGCCCTCTAGATGCATCTTCCATTTATCATCCGTGTCTAAATCGACACTTCCTTGGTGCAAAACGAATTTTCGACTACCATTCAATATTCTATGAGTCCACATCCCAGGTAGAACAAATCTGAGGGCTTCCTTGCGAGTTATGTAATCCCGATTATTTGGATTAATGGCGCTACTCACCTCCACTGGAGCCTCATGAGGATTGGAAAAGAGTGTACTTAGCGGGGAATACGGGGTATCCTTGAGGAATATAGGGCAGTTACGCATTACTTGGCTGATATAGTATGTTTCACCATTTTCAACATTCAAATTTTTTATTTGGTAGCAAATCTGATGTTTTGGGGGAGCATCGATAAGCATACCAGAATATAGATCTAGGAATTGGGCAAATGTTCCACCCAAACCCCATGTTTTGAATTCTGTTGAAATTTCCTTGGTACCAGAAACATCTTTGTTTGCAACAGCCTGATTCAGTAATTTTAGAAGTCTATCAAATTCATCCTCGTCTGACGAAATGGTAAATTCAGGCTTCAAATGGTTCAACTGCGGCCCCATCAAATCCTCTATTTTGGGCCAAAAATCGTGATTCGGGTCTGGTTTTGAGATTGTTTGATTTGCATTCTTCGCGGCAAGCCATTGAATTACCGAGACTTCCGGAACGGCTGTCGGTGTCAGGAACAGCAACAGGTGCTTGGCTGCCTTCATTGCAGCAGTTTTACGAGTGTCGGAATCATCGACATTCGTGGCGTACTTGACATAGTTGTCGCACTGGAATTTGATGCCACTAGGATTCCCGTCGGTCATGGTGCAGATTTCTTCTACAGCTGATTTAATTCGGGTTTCTAGACTCTGCCATTTATTGTATTCTGGGTCACTTGGTTTTTGCTGCTTGAGGGGAGGAATCAGTTCTATGAAATGCCCTTTGCTAGCAATGAAATCGAAAACTGCTTCGTATGCCTCATTCCTCTGTACGGCAAGGTTGCTATCGGCTACAGGAACGGGGTCGACGATATCCGCGTCGACCAACCTTGTCATCGATCTGTAATGCTGGAAGTCTCGGCCACCCATGGAAATCAGAGTCATAGCAACTGCGTCTGAGCCCGCTTCCCTCCCTGCGCGTCCAATCTTTTGTCTGTATGACGAAATGTTTCGAATCGCCTTATGGGTCAACACTTCCGAAACATTGTCCATATCTACCCCCACTTCGAGTGTAGGCGTGGCTATCGCTATGTCATGAGGGGTAGGTGTATAACTCTCATTTTGTGAATCGAGTGGAATCGCTCTAGGATATGCGCCTTTGTGCGGTAATTCCTTGAAAGCGTAGTTCGCATTAGATTCTCCCGTTTTTTCATCCGACTTGGTTTTGCCAGTGTGTCTTTTGGCTCTGACTATATCACGAAAGCTGAGGTATCCAGGATCGTCTGGCCGTGTTTCTAAATCTTCATCACGAGGTGCAAACCACCAGCAAGTTCCTGCTTCTAAGTGGGGACATGTCTCTAATCCACTTACTTCCTGTGTACCTTCGCCCTCGAACATTGGCAAATGCCAGGAAGAAAAATTGTCAGGAAGAGAGTCTGAACTCTCCCTACGAAACTTCGAAATGTCGTTCTCATCTACAGATATTGTTGAGCTATGGTGCTTCATCTGCTGGCAACTCTCGCATACCCCTTCTCCTCCTGAGTGAATCCTCAACGGGCGCTCGTGCCAGTGTGCATAGGGCCTTCTAACGGGATGTGTTGGGGTAGCCCGCGGTACGCGAGTCGCCTCTGTGCTGGATTCGTTATCAAGGAAGAAAGAGTGCCAGTCTCCGACCACCTGATGACTGTCGGCAAAGCCCACAGTTTTCTGCAGTTCCTTGTAGTCCCAGCCGCCTCCTGACTTCGGATTTCGGAGGTAGAAATCCCTACTTCTTCGCTGGTGGGTAGTTGCGCTGGTCATATCGACCAAGGCGCCTATCGAGGGTGTTCCCTCTCTCGGCCGCACCATGATGTGGTTCACGATACTGTGAGGCGATTTGCCACGTTCCTTATCGGAGTCGACGTGGTCGACGCTTAATCTCGAGTAGCCGGAGATTTTCTCTATATGTTCCCTAGGTTTGGCTATTGTAGCGCTGACTCCGATGAAGTTTAGGTTCCTTGGATTAGAGTGATTGTAAACCATTTGCTTGCAGCGAGATACGATTTTGCTGTGGTGTCCTCCTTGGGTGCCTGAACTCAAGTGCACCTCATCGAAGACCAGTCTTCGTAGGCCTTTTTTGAGGCCGAGATAAACCTCTGGAATCCTAAGTCGGCGACGGAAAGACTCGATACTACATGTGATTATTGAGGCGGGTAGGTCCCCTGCGTAGGTATTTGCCGAAGATTGGTACGCATTCCCTCCTCCTGCACCCCAATTGGGGGCGCCTTGGCCAGAGGAGGGAAACTTATCCTTCAGGACTTTGATTCTTGAGTCAGCGTCTAACGCTATGCCGATACAGCGTTCGGACTTCCCTTCTTTAATCAATGAGTGATTAACGCGCTTAACGTAGTCTTGCAACTCGGAGAACTGGTCCTTTGCGAGATCGTTACGAGGATACATCAGCAGTTGTGAGCAAACCCTACCCTGTGCTCGGTTGGCAATCAGCGCATCGGTAATAACTGGAATTGCGAAACCGAGAGTCTTTCCCATACCTGTCCCTGCTGTCATGGCCATTGCCGAGTTTGTGTCTTCGGCCCAAGAGTGCCTCAGAGCGGTTTCGATAGCACTTGCCTGAAATTCCGAGAATCTTAGATTACCTCCGAACTTTGGCATGGTTTGGACCGCGTTCAGAACCCTTTCCAGGTCTTCGATGGCGATGTTGACATGATGCCCCCCCATGGATTCGGGAAGTTGATGATTCGGGGCGAAGTTGTTGCGAACCCTCTGAATCAGTCGAGCAGGGATGATTTCTCGCTCTGCCGACTTCCTCAGACGAGGCTCCCATCTGGTACCATCAATGATTGAATACTTCATCGGGTCGTCATGATCTGCCTGCCGGTCCTGAAATTCATGCAAGTTGCCCACGGTGCGAACCATCTCGGCGACTCTCGTGATGTGATGGTTGACGCCGTCAATCTCGAATCTGAGCATGTGGCGTGCATCCAAATCTGACATCATCTCGATAAGTTCGTCTAGCCTGATGCCGGCCTCCTGTGAGTCCAAGTCGCACTCGGTTGACACGAATGCCAAAGCCTCATCGCGTTTCCAGATGCACTCCGAGAACCTTCTCTGCCCACCATGCGACCCAGAAACACGTGCTGACTCGAACTCGTACAACTTGTGTAGAACCGGTAAAAGACGCTCACGCTGATTCTCATCCTCAATTCTCAGATAACTGTCGTCCGGCATATCAGACCCCCAATTTCGCATAGAGGAATGCCAGTATATGTAATGCGTGCAACTTGTGTAACTTCCCGTCATCATGGCTTCCATCGTTTCGAATAAACATATCTTCGACCATGATGAAGTCGTCTCTGGTGCTGAACCACTGGTCCATTATCGCGTCCCAAAGAAGGTCTCTTACTTCCTCTGAGAAGTCGTAAGCAGGCTTTTCATCTGGGTCAAAGTTCTCGGCATGTCCAGAGAAAGCGCTATGCTCACTGGGATTGACTCTGAGGCACGCTCCAATGGAATTCAAATGATCACGTGGTATTCGTTGCCTTGTGACCTTACTAAGCATATGACTGGCTATGTCGATGTGATTTCTGACAGCAACTGGTCGCTGCGGGTTGAATGAACCGCCCATCCAATCGGGGATAATAGATGGAATCGATTCATATAATTCTGCCAGTAACACATTTGAATTCTGAATCGATGGATCATTGTTTTTGTACACGCGAACTAAATCATCAACCGCATTCATCAGAGCGCTATCGTCCTTGATATCGGTTAGAATTTGTATTAATTCTTCAATTCGTAGTTGACCCCAGCAGTATTGCCGATTGAATTCCACGGTCTTATCTGCTTGATTCACATTACCTATTGGGATGGTGAACCACCAGGGACAGGTTATGTCGTAATGATTGACTACTTCAGCTACATCAGTGGCAGTTATACCCCTATTTTCGAGGTAGGATATGAGCCATTCAGCGATGATTTCGTGCTCGACGAAATTGGGCTGAGAATTGGCACGAATATCTGAGATGTGAATAATTCTAGAATCTTTAGTTACATCCTCCCAATCCAACACGGGACAGTGTTTTGCAGGTATCATGGGGTGACTGTTGTTTCCTGCTCCTCTGCAATCATGAGGATACCAGGATATTTTGGCTTGTAATTTCCCCATTTCGACTAGTCCGCTTAGCATCTCGTTGATATAACGAATCTTGGGATTAATTTGAGTTGGTGATATTGGATTGCCATTGGTTTTTACTTCCCCCTCTAAAGTTCGATATGGTAAAACCTCAACAATCTGGTTATGCTCGTTGGCTTGACACACTCTCTCAAGTGCGTTGAACATTTGCCGCTCTGGGACTATGTGAATATCCACGTTTTTCTCTATGTCGAATAGTGAACTAGGGAAATCTTCTCTTTTACTAACAATAACGTGGACATCGCCTAAATTCTCTTCAGCCAGACTCCGTATTGTAGGACCAATCTCCTTGTCGGTTGACCAGAGTTTGTCATTTTCGACCAGCTTGGGGATGCGCGCATCAGCAGCTTGATCTAGGATTTTTTCAGTATTACCGCCCGTTAAAGAAATCTCCAAAAATGTGTCCCAAGTTGCTTTTGTGTTGACCGTTTGCACAACTTCCCATATTCTCGGATGATCAGCCTGTCTGCTGAGTTTGTCCAGTAATTTCTTCAGACGATTTCTATTTGTCTTTTCTCCGGATTGTAAACTGGCGTCCAGCCAAGTCTGTTTGGGAAGCCCATTCACTAGCAATTCCTCCAGCCAACGTAACCCCTCTTCGGTATTATTGGGGTCATTGCCGAAGATGACCTCTAGTAAGCGGTCTAGACCTGGCCTCATCTTGTGTTTACTGTCAATTTGGGCTGTGGCAGTCAGGATTTCCTTTATTTCGTCGTTCGAGCTGAGCCTGAGAGGGTCGATATCTAACCACTTATCGAAGTTGTTTTGAGGAACTTCATCAGGGTGTTTTTGTTCCAACCTAGGAAGCCAAAGATGACCCCCAGGGAATAACTGTCTTTGGTTTTTGTAGGGCTGGTTAAATTTCTTATCTTGGAAGCCGACTAAGCCGTGTTGTCTTAAATCGTCGAATTCCTGAGATTCTCTGTTTCTAGGGTCGTCATTATCGCCTAGGTAAGTTTTCTGTGTTAGTGAAGGGTTGCCCCCCGGCCAAGGAATATATTTTGCACAAAGCCCCAATTTAGTATGCTCTTTACCTTGGACCCATATAACATCAAAAGCGAGATGTTCTCTAGAGATTTTACTAGAATTATCAGTAGAATATTCCCTCAGCTTGTTTACCCACCAACTGTAAAGGTACAATTTCCGGAGTCTTTCTGGGTCACTGGCCCCTATTACCGACTCATCGTCTACCAATTTCGAAAGGACGCCTAAGACTCTGAAAACTCCATGAATATGTGGGATTGAACCTTCAAAAATTGGTTTTGGACGAGCGGAAATGGCATTGGTTCTGTAATTACGAACTGACTTTGAATTCAGACTCACAGCGGCTTTCATGATTTGCATTGGAACTCCTTTGTCATCTGACATGCAATCTACATAGCGTATGTCTTTACGAGGTTTGTATGGATGAAGGGGTTTTTCTTCAACCGTGATGTTATCTTTGGAATCCCTTGTCCTAAGCCCCTTGTGAACTCCATGGTCGCTCGTTGGGTGAGGATGTAGTGCGTCTATGAAGACGGGGGTGGACCTATTCAGGACATCTAATCTGTGTTGTTCGTCCAGATGTTCGAATGTAACTAGTGGCCAGAGCCATCCAGTTATGGCAGTATAATCCAGCGTAAAGTCGCTCCACTCCCAAGTCCCACCTACCGGTTTGCGATTAGGCCCCACTTGGGGAATTTCAGCAGTCCTGATGTACACGGTTTCCGGGTCTATTCCTCGTCCCCAGTGAAGAATTTCCGGAGGGCTTTCGAAGTCGATTTTCACATGGTTACTCAGAAGCGGGGGGATATGCATGCTGAGAGTATGACTATGCTCTCCCCCCATGGCGACGGCAACGGCGTGATTCTGAGGTGGGAGCAACACCAGGATAGGCGGTTCACAAACCCCAGGTTTGGAGGCCAGAACTGCACGGCCCCAACTAAGGTCACTGGGTCTGTTTGTAATCAGGCAATCGAGAAACGCACCGAGTGCTGGAAGATTGGCAGGGTCAGCACTGGCTTCGTAGCCCAAACGAGCCAGATTCTGAATCAATTCTCCAAAAAGCAGGGGATTAGCGTACTTCTGGACGTGCCCATTGAGATTCTTACTTGGGGCCAGGAAGTGTGCTTGAGCGCTTGATAGTGCCGTATTCAAATTCTCCAGTATTTCTTTTATCAGCATTCCTTCGGGGGTTCCCCAGTCTGGCAATTCACTGATTAGAGACGGTTCTACTTCTCTCAAGAAAGAGAAGTTATTGTTCACGTCAGTTACAATGTCGTCGAATAGGGCAAGCAAGGTTTTCAATTTAGGTGCATCAGGAGGTGTATTCGCCCTTATCAAATCGACGTGATGTGATATTTCAGGGGGGATACCATTTCCTAACGATTTACAAATTTCCGGGAATATGCGATTTTTCGTTTTATCATCGTATATCTCATATGGTGTTTTATGATCGTGTCGCACGGGACAATTGGTTCCATCAGCTAATTTGACAGTAGCAATATCTTCATGCATGGCCTCCTCAAGCCAATCGCGTGCATCCTCATGATTATTCTCCAACAGTTTCTTCCATAGCCAAATCAAGGCCTCACTACAATGGTATTTGTATCCAGTGAGGCCGAACGTCTCCTCAAGATGATCATCAATATTAGAGGCTCGGAAGATAAAGGAGGCCGAAGTATTTTGATTGTTACCACTTCCAAGAGGACGATTTAGGAGTTCGAACATTTCGGAATTATTTAGGTTGAAGTTAGAATTGTCAGAAAGACAAGTCTGCATCAATCTGGAGTACAGTCTGTCTACGAGTTTGGCGACACTAATATTCCACACCCGGTCTTCTCCATGCATTGACAGACCCAGTCTGGTATCGTCCAGTTGCCATGGTGCATCTGCGACGAAGGCACAATCAATATTCACGTCAGTGGCTATGAAAAGTGACGAAATTCCTCCTTTAGGATTTTCAGGGGTAAGAAGTAACGAAATGAAGGTGTTATCGAATGCACTATCGGCTTTTTCTTTAGCTACATCGTCAATGTTTTTTCCATCTTTATTAGCAATTATTGCTACGGTTTCATCTTTCTTGTATTTCTCAATCACCGTGTTCTTAAGTCGTTCTGATTCATTTGGCTCTAAGTTTTCAAAGTAGGCTAGATTTACTCTTGCTTTCAATCCAATATTTGGATTATTTTGTTGTCCATATTCCACTCGATGTATGTCTATGTTGTTTATCGACAAGTCATCGAGTATTTTGCAGCCGTATGATAACTGGACACCGTTATCTTCTATTGAGATAGCCAATGAATTGTTTCCAGACTGAATGAAGGGTAAACTATCCTCAACCCTCGCCCCCAATATGTCGTCGACGCCGGAATTGCGAAAGTCAATCCAATCTGACTTATCTTCTGGATCTTCGAATATAAATTCGGTACGCGAATCGTATTGGGTGTCATTGCAGAATTCGTATTTTGACTCATCAGAATTGAACAAACGAGTCATGGTCAAAGTATGCCTTACTCCTCCAAACCATGAAACAACGGATATTCTTCTGAAGTGTTTGTGCCAATACTTGAAGCCTATGCCGAACTTACCGATGGTCGTAATATCTCCCGACTTTGTGGTCATGGAGATATTTAGGAGGGCAGCGAGTTCATCTGGCCTGAATTCGTCTCCGTCATGGCCAAACACAAGCGAAGAATTTGTGAGTTTAATGTCGATTGTAGTGGCGTTTACATCTTTGGCATTCTGTATCATCTCAGAAATCCAATTCCGGTGGTTGTTGTCGTGGGCATTTGTCAACCGGTTGGAGTACATATTTTGCCAGTTCCTAACTTGTACAGATGTTGGCAAACCACGAAAGGCTGAGAGGAAAGTTCCGTGCATTGTTGAGGGTAGTAATTTTGATTTCACTGCCTTATTGACAAGAGTGCTTGATGTGGATTTTTCACCATCATCTAACATTTCCTTGAAGTCATCAGCAAATGGGATGTCTCCTTCCCAGTCCTTTAGTACAATGCTTGGAGCCACTAACACCACCCCTTTTCTAACGCTTCTTGACAGGCAGTCCATTCATCGCATTCGGGTTCATCGCACGACTTATCCTTTCCACAAGTTGGGCACAACCCATCTCTCTCAGTAAATTTTGAGAAGACATAGATTAACGGCAAGAAATCCTTATCATTTGGGGGTGCAAGTTGACTGTGGTGTTGATCCAGAGCAATTACAGATTCAGTCTCGCATCCCGCCAAAGCTGCCTTGTTGGCAAATGGATTGGCTAAATCACGGTAGTCGTCCATTCTTTCAAACTCATCGAGGTCGTCTTGAATTGGGTCATAGCTAGGGACTTCGAAGGGATATGATAGAGAAGATGCATACTCCAAAATGATGTCGAAAAACTCCTCATGTTGTTCTATTTTTAATATAGTAACATGTTCCCATTTGCCTGACCCTTCCCTTACAATAAGGCCCGAGGGGCAATCCGGGCCGTGTAGGGCTTTGAGGTGCGCGTAAGATGGACTATCAATCATCCTAAGAATCCCCATATGGGCTGCATATCTCCTAATTTCTTGGCCTTCATCCTGGATGACAAACGGGTACAGATTTCGTCCAGTTTGCTTGCTGAGGAATCGGCTGAAAACAGAAGCTAGTTGCCCACTTGGAAGGAGATTTAGGAGTTGCTGGTTGACGCCTACAGAAGGAGCGCCAAAACTCGTCATAACATTGGCAGCCTTCTTGTAATCGCCAGCCAAGAACTGCAGTGAGGGGCGTTCCCTAGGGCTTGCGAGGGTGATTAAATCATGCAGTACTGCTTTCGTAACTCCAATCTCTCCATTGGTGTTTATTCTCATCGAATCGATTGGGTCCTCGAGGTCTAGTTCGAGGCCCGTTATCCCGCATAGCGCATGAAGCCATAGGGCCTCTGCAGTGCCTGAAAAGTCGTGTACATTATGGTTAATCCAATCCCAAATCCACATCACTTCGTCTGAGTTAAGGTGAAGGTTTCGAGGGTCTTGATTCCATACATCGGGGACGAATCCGTGATTAGGGTTGGTGAATATTGGAGGTTGCATAACCTGATCTAAGTAGCGTCGGTCTCCTAGTAGAACTCTATTATTACTGAATCTCTGATTGGCAACAGCCGTTTGTTGCGGGTTGTCGTCTTCGAACACCAGGTGTGTTACGTAGAAGTCCTGATCTATGTCAATGGCTCCGTCCCATCTACGGTCAAGTCGCCAAGTCTTCTGAGAGATATTCTCAACAGACCCATAGTTTAGGTCCCAATGTACAACATGAGTTGCCCAAGGCATATTCAGGCCTACTGTTGCACTATCGCCACATACTAGCAGGGTGAGTTTGGATTTGTCCATAGCCGATTTAGCGGCCTTAGCGAGCGTTGCCTTGCGTCGTTTGTTTTCCTCCCTTCTTATCTGTCGAGTGCCTTGAAGAGGGTCTGGTGGCTTGGTTAGAGTGAACACATCATGGCCCTCTGCCTTACCCCAGCGCTCTATAGCATCGATTGTTCCCCGGTATCCGCAGAACACCACAACTGCCGCCCCCATACCCTGCATGTGCTTACTTTTGGTGTCCGAGCAAATGCCCTCAAGATGGGCATACCTGGGGTCTCCGGCGTTGGCTTGTTCGAAGAGCTGCGTAGCACTCTGGTCATTTTGGTCAACTCCGGCTAGGCTGTCGTAACGGTCGTCTAACGCGTTAAGAGGACAGGAGCGAACAATTCTTCTCCAGTTTTCTTTCCCCCAATTTTTCCCATCAATTAGATTCAGGCTGTCAGTTAGCTCCTGCCATTCCGGAATTTCGATTACCCTGCTATGCTTTCTGCGGTAAAGGGAAGTGACAACGTCGCTGCCGAGATCGTCCCGTAGAGCGATGGACATATACTTCCCAAAGGGGTGAAGATCCCGAGCCATTCTTGCTCTATCTTTAGGAATTTTGTTGACATTGGGTAGAATTGCGGGCAGTTGCTGCATTAGTAACCCTGCTTCGGCTTGGCTGAGCCAAGGAATCATCCTCTGTGTATTTGTGGCGATATAGTCGATATCCGTTTGGGACGCATCTCCCGTGTGTAGCCTATTCAGAGCTGGTAGCCATTGTTCTCTTAGTTCGTTTACCCAATTATCCGATTGTGTGCTAGACCAGTTGTTGAAGAAAGTGGCCAGTCTGTTCCTATCTTCATCGTCAACTATTGCAGCATCCAATAGGGCGAGTAAATCATTCCATGATTTTCGTATGGGTGTAGCCGTTGCGATAAGCCGGCGTTTGCTGTTGTGGAGTACTTTCTGTAGAGAATCCTTCATCTGGCTTTGTGAGATCATGCCTTCATGGCCCTCGTCAAGGATGCAAAGCTCAACCTTTTTCTTCAGGTTGTTCAGGGCAGTTACTTCCAGAGGGTGCCTCATTAGGGAATATTTGCTGATTATAGTAACTCCATCTTCAAAGGTGCTCTCCGACAGGCACTGGCCTGACCTTCTTCTGACCTTTACACCTGTCACCCTAGAGAATGCATTGAACCACTCGTCCACCATCAGAGGGGGGCACAGAACTATCACCGAGCCACCGTGCTTCCGGTAGTAATGAGTGGCAACGATTAGAGCAGAGTAGGTCTTCCCCATCCCTCCCTCATCTGCGACTATGAGAGTGTCGCGAGTGTGCTTGGGCGCGAGTTCAGATTCATCTTCGCCAATCTTATCCTTCAGAACATCCTTCAACCACGGAGTTAGCATGGTGTCCAAAGGGAGAAGTTGATGCTGGTCAGGGATGAATGATTGGGCGCCGCGGCCGAAACCGGGGTTGGTCGGGTGGAATAGGCACTTTGCAAGTATAGATAGAGTCGTGACTCTTCGAATTTGAATTTCTATATCCGAACGACTCCTCAAACCGTCTTCCCCTTTCCTGAAGCGGCAAATATCCAAAACGGACACAAACAAAGAGAGATGATTTCGTTCTATAACATTTTTCTCAGCACTTGTTCACGATGCTCTGTAAAATTGCTAAATAAAGAGCTAATTGGTGAGATTATTGTTGACGAAATTATGCGCCAATTTCCTTAGTTGAAGTGCATCCAACCCACGAAAGATTAGAGATGACAGTGGTATATCTAAATCGTTGAGTTCATGTACTCTCGAGATAGATA
>MDTD01018468.1_pt1 | contig 15373 bp, 12 predicted proteins | sample 811221 | NCBI WGS metagenome assembly MDTD01 (sample SAMN05326646, study PRJNA326480) | marine metagenome | isolation source: seawater | place: Pacific Ocean: South West | collected 2011
CCAAGCCTGCGACAGCGGCGCGCCATCGTTTCGCAGGCGCTGCGCCCGGCCGAGACGACCGACCGGTGGAGCGAAGACGCCGCCGCGATCCAGGGCGCCATCGGCGCCGGTGCGCTTGACGGCGTCGCGCTGGCCGAGGCCCGGCACGAACGCGAGGAAGCCATGGCGATTGCCGTGGCGCTGCGCAAGGCGATCGAGGACGGGCACGAACCCGCCGCGCTCGTCACCGGCGACCGGATGCTTGCGCGCCGCGTCTCCTCCGAACTGCTGCGGTTCGGCATCACGGCTGACGATTCGGCCGGCACGCCGCTGGCCTCTGCCCCGCCGGCCACGCTGCTCATGCTGATGGTCACAGCCGCGCTCAGGCCCGGCGATCCGCTGGCGCTGCTGGCGCTGGCAAAGCATCCGCTGACACATCTGGGCCTTGAGCGCGCGAGGCTCCGGGATACGGCGGAGTTCTTCGACCTGGCCGTTTTGCGCGGCGGTGCCGCGCGGCCCGACATTGCCACCCTGCCCGGTCTTGCCAATGAAAGACTGGCCGGACTTGCCGAACGGCGGCCGCCGCACTGGATCGAACGGCTGACGCCGGAGCGCGTTGCCGCGATCCTCGACATGGCGAACCGCATGGCGCAGGCGGCGCAACCGCTCACCGCCCTGCGCGACCAGGCGGCCGCCAGCGTCGCCGAACTGACGCGGGCCTCCGTTCTGGCGCTTGAAGCGACTGGCAAGCAGGAAGACGGCAGCCTTGCCGAACTCTACCGCGGCGATGCCGGCGACAGCCTGGCGGCGCTGCTGCGCGACCTGCTGACGGCAGGGGAAGACACCATGCTTGCGCCCGCCGAATGGCCCGATGCGCTCGCCGCCATCCTGGCCGGCGAGACCGTCAAGCCGCGTGCCGGCGGCGAAACCCGCGTCCATATCCTCGGCCAGCTTGAAGCGCGGCTGCAGGATTTCGGCTTCCTTGTCCTGGGCGGGCTGAACGAGGGAAGCTGGCCGCGCCAGGCGCAGGCCGACCGCTTCATGTCACGGCTGATGAAGTCCATGATGGCGCTGGAACCGCCGGAGCGGCGCATCGGCCAGGCGGCACACGATTTCGAGATGGCGCTTGGCGCGCCGCGCCTGCTGATCACCCGCTCGATGCGCCAGGACAACTCGCCGGCCACCCGCTCGCGCTGGCTGCAAAGGCTGCTGACCCTGTGCGGGCCGGAGGCCGAAGCCGGCCTGCTGACGCAGGGGCAGAAGCTGATCGGCTGGGCGCGCATGCTGGACCAGGCCGACCGGGTGCCCTTTGCCGAATGGCCGGCACCGAAGCCGCCGTTGGACAGGCGCCCGAAGCATTTCTCGGTCACCGAGATCGAGACGCTGCGGCGCGATCCCTATGCCATCTTCGCGCGCAAGATCCTCAAGCTGAAGCCGCTGGAACCGCTGGTGGGCGATCCCGGCGCGGCGGAACGCGGAACGCTGTTCCACGAGATCCTGCACCGGTTCACGAAAGAAGGCATCGACCCGGCGAGGGACGATGCCGCGGAGCGGCTGACGGCCATCGGGCGGACCTGTTTCGACGAACTGGCCTTGCCGGACGACATCGAGGCGGTGTGGTGGCCGCGCTTCACTGCCATGGTCCCCGGCCTCATCGCCTGGGAAGGCAGCCGCAAACGGGGCGGGACACAGGCGCGTGCAGAAGTGGACGCCAGGGCGACGCCCGTCGAGGAGACAGGGGTGACCCTGTCGGCGCGGGCCGACCGGATCGACCTGGGCGACGGGTCCGCCGACATTCTCGACTACAAGACCGGCACGCCACCCTCGGCGAGGCAGGTGCGGGCCCTGCTCGCGCCGCAATTGCCGCTGGAGGCCGCACTCGTGCTGCGCGGTGCCTTCGACGGGATTCCTGCCGGGACCGGTGCAGGCGACCTCGCCTATGTGCGGCTCGGCGCGCGCGGCGAGGTGGATCACAGAAGCGTTCTGGGCAGCGGCAAGGATGCTGTTTCCGGCGCCGAACTGGCAGAGCGGAGCTGGGAGAAACTGGCCGGCCTTCTCACGCACTTCAACGATCCGGCCACGGGCTATGTCTCGCGCCTGCTGCCGCTGGCGGAAGGCAGCATGGAAGGCGACTACGACCACCTGGCGCGGGTGCTGGAATGGTCGGCGGGAAGCGACGGCGAAGGCGGGGCGGACGGCGAATGAGCGGCAAGCTGACGATCCCGGCCGATGTGATCGAGAGCCAGACGCGGGCCGCCAATCCGGCAATCTCGGCCTGGGTGTCGGCCAATGCCGGATCCGGCAAGACGCATGTCCTGGCATCGCGGGTCATCCGCCTCCTGCTCGACGGCAACGACCCGCAGAAGATCCTCTGCCTGACCTATACCAAGGCGGCTGCGGCCAACATGGCGCATCGCATCTTCCGGACGCTGGGCGAATGGGCCATGGCCGGTGACACGAAACTGGCCGATGATATCCGCAAGCTGACAGGCCAGACACCATCGCCACTTCGCTTGCGCGAGGCCCGCAAGCTCTTCGCGCGGGCGCTGGAGACGCCGGGCGGATTGAAGATCCAGACCATCCACGCCTTTTGCGAGGCGATCCTGCACCAGTTTCCGCTGGAAGCGAACATTGCCGGCCATTTCGAGATGCTGGACGGGCGGATGGAGGCCGCGCTGGTGGGCGAGGCGCGCCGCATGCTGCTGACCGCCGCCGGCAGCGACGGGACCGGCCTTGCCGATGCCTTCGCGACGGTGCTGGCGCGCGCGGGCGAGACCGGGCTGGACGCGCTGATGCGCGAGATCGTGGCGCGGCGCGACGACCTGACCCTGTGGCTCGAACACGGCGGCGGAGCCGATGGCTGCCGGGCGGACCTGCTGGCCCTGTTCGGGCTCGATCCGCTGACAAGCGCGGAACGGATCGCGGCTGACGCCTGGCCATTGCCCGGATGCGAGCCGGCCTTCATCGCCGCGATGGATGACTGGGCGCTGGCCAATGGCGCGACGCGGGCGCGCGACTCCTGCACCCATGCCGCCGTTCAGGCCTGCGCGGAGACCGATCCCCTCACCCGGCTTCACGCCATTGCCGGCGCGCTCCTGAAGGGAACTGGAGAACCCTATAACGCGACGTGGCTCTTTCCGTCCGCGATGCGCAAGGCCATGCCCGATCTCGAAGCGCGATACCTTGCCGGGGCCGGGGCCGCGGCGCAGGCGCTCGACCGCCTGGCCACGCTCGACATGGCCGACAATACCGCCGCGGCGCTGACCATCGCCGACCGGCTGATCGCCCGCTACGAGGCGCTCAAGCGGGCGCGCGGCTTTCTCGACTTCAATGACCTGATCCGGCGCACGGCCAACCTGCTGCAGCGTCAGGACGCGGCGGCGTGGGTCCATTACAAGCTGGACAGGGGCATCGACCACATCCTCGTCGACGAGGCGCAGGACACAAGCCCCGTGCAATGGGACGTGATCAAGGGACTGGCGACGGAGTTCTTCGCCGGCCAGGGCGCCCGCGACAACGTGACCCGCACCGTCTTCGCCGTGGGCGACGAGAAGCAGTCGATCTATTCCTTCCAGGGTGCCGAACCGGATGCCTTCGACGCCACGCTCGGCCACTTCCGGGACCTGACGGCAGCGGCCGGGCAGCCGCTGGAGCCGGTGAAACTCACCTACTCGTTCCGCTCCACGCCGGACGTGCTGCGCGCGGTGGACACCGTGTTCGCGGCGGAAGCCGTGCGCAAGGGCCTGACGCGCTATGGCGACGTTCTGGAACACAAGGCGGTGCGCGAAGGCCATCCCGGTCACGTCGAGGTCTGGCCCTCGATCGAGGCGGCGGCGAATGACGAGGAAGAGGACTGGACCAGGGGCATTGACCACGCCACCGCACCGGCGGTGGAACTGGCGAACCGCATCGCCGCCACGGTGGACCACTGGCTGGGGACCGGCGAGACGCTTCCGGGCCAGGGCCGCGCCATCGCGGCGGGCGACGTGCTGGTGCTGGTGCGAAAGCGCGACCGCTTCATCCATGCGTTGTCGCGGGCGCTCAAGAACCTCGGCATACCGGTGGCGGGCGCCGACCGGCTGAGCCTGCCGGCCCATATCGCGATCAAGGACATGATGGCCATCGGCCGCTTCGTGATGCAGCCGGAGGATGACCTGTCGCTGGCCGCCGTGCTCAAGAGCCCCGTCTTCGGGCTGGATGACGGCGACCTGATGGACCTCGGGCTGGACCGGCCCGGGTCCCGCAGCCTTTGGCGGACGCTCTGCACGGCGGCCACCGCAAACCCGCGCTATCAGGCAGCCGAGACCCTGCTCCGGGCCTGGCGCGCCGAAGCCGGCTACCGCCGCCCCGCGGACTTCTACGCCGGTCTGCTGGCGCGTGACGGCGTGCGGCGGCGCATGGTGGCGCGGCTTGGCGCGGAGGCCGACGAGATCCTTGACGAGTTCCTCGCCTTTGCGCTGGCGCAGGAGCGCACCGGCGTCACCGACATGGAGAGCCTGCTGGCCACGCTGGAAACGAGCGCCCCGGAAATAAAGCGTGAAATGGACCAGAACCGCGCGGAACTGCGCATCATGACCGCGCATGCCGCCAAGGGGCTGGAAGCGCCGGTCGTGTTTCTCGTCGACAGCGGCTCGGCGCCGGTGGTGGCGCAGAACCGGCCGGCGCTCACCCCTTTCAAGCCGGAGGGGGAGGCGGTCAAGCGCTTCGTCTGGCGCGCCGGCGCCGGCAGGAACGAGGCCCTGGCGCTGATTGACGCGCAGAACGATGCCCGCGCCGAGGACGAATACCGGCGGCTGCTCTATGTCGGCATGACGCGGGCGGAAGACCGGCTGGTCATCTGCGGCTATCACGGCAAGACAGGCCAGAAGGACGGAACATGGCAGAAGCTGGCCCATGAGGGCCTGGCCGGATCGTCCCATGCCCGCGAGACGGTTCATCCCGTGACCGGCGAGACCATTCTTGTCTACCGCGAGAGCCAGGGCCGCGGCCAGGCGGTGGCGGCGGCGGCGGCACAGGCCGGACCGGCCGTGGCCGAGCCGCTGCCCTTCGATCCGTCGGCAAGGCCTGTTCAGGCCGACCCGATGCCACGGCCGCTGTCACCGTCCGGCGCTGCCCTCATCATCGATCCGCAGGCCGGTGACGCGCCGCCGGCAGGCTCGCCCGTGCTCGACGCGCCGGACATGGCCCCGCTTGCCATCCGGCGGGGCATTGCGGTGCACACCCTTTTCCAGATGCTCCCGGATGTCGCGCCGGACAGGAGGGCCGCAACGGCGCGGACCTGGCTGGCACGCAGCGCGGCCGACTGGCCGGAAGGCGAGGCCGAACGGTCACTCCAGAGCGTCCTCGCCATCCTGGCGGACGAGAGACTGGGCGACGTGTTCGGACCGGGATCGCGCGCCGAGGTGCCCGTTTCCGGCCATGTCGAGATCGCCGGCAGGCGGCATCCGGTATCCGGGATCATCGACAGGCTCAGCGTGAGCGACGACCGCGTGCTGGCGCTGGACTACAAGACCAACCGGCCGCCGCCCGGATCGCTGGAACAGGTGCCGGCCGCTTACGTGGTGCAGATGGCGCTCTACAAGGCGCTGCTCCGGCAGCTCTGGCCGGACCGGCCGGTGGCCTGCGCCCTGCTTTTCACCGAAGCGGCGCGGCTGATCACGCTGCCCGATGCGGCAATGGACGAGGCGCTGGCGCGGCTCAGCCGCCATCAGGCGTGACAAAGATGTGACTTGAACAGCGTTGCCCGAAAGACCACATTGGCGGCAACACGATTCCTGCAAGGAGAAGGAAGAATGGCGACCGTCAAGATCGACAAATCCAATTTCCAGTCCGACGTGCTTGGCGCCGCCGAGCCGGTTGTGGTGGACTTCTGGGCCGAATGGTGCGGCCCGTGCAAGATGATTGCCCCGGCGCTCGACGAGATTGCCGGCGAAATGGCCGGCAAGATCAAGATCGCCAAGGTCAACATCGACGAGAACCCGGAACTGGCCGCGCAATATGGCGTGCGCTCCATCCCGACGCTGATGATCTTCAAGGGCGGCGAAGTGGCCGACATGAAGGTGGGCGCGGCGCCGAAGACGGCCCTGTCGTCCTGGATCTCCGGCGCGGTGGCCTGAGCCGTTACGCTTGGACACACGGCCCGTGAGGCCGTGAAGCTGATGCCTTTCAAACCCCGGTGCCTCGCGCCGGGGTTTTTGATTTGCCGTGGCGCCGGCATGGCGGCTGCACCTGCGGCAACCTGCCATTCAGGCCGCCGACGCCATGCGCTCGCCCGCCATGCGGTAGGATATGGATTCGGCCAGATGGATGCGGCCGACGGTTTGCGCCCCGTCGAGATCGGCCAATGTCCGCGCCACCTTCAGGATGCGGTGATAGGCACGGGCGGAGAATCCCGCCTTCTCGGCGGCATCATGGAGCAGTTGCAGACCCGCGGCATCAGGCTTCGCCACCTGTTCGACCAGTGCTGTCGGACAATGGGCATTGGTGGACGCCGGCGGCAGGCCGAGGGCCTCGTAGCGTTCCGACTGGATGAGCCGGGCCTTTTCCACCCGGCGCGCCACGACCGACGATGTTTCTGCCGCGGACGGGCGGATCAGGTCGGTCGCCGTCACCGCAGGTACTTCGATGCGCAGGTCGATACGGTCGAGGAGCGGGCCGGAGATGCGCGCCTGGTAATCGGCCTGGCATTTGGGTCCGCGCGCGCAACGATGCCCCGGTTCGCCCGCCATGCCGCAGCGGCACGGGTTCATCGCGGCGACAAGCTGGATCCGGGCAGGATAGGAAACGCGGTGGTTGGCGCGCGCGATAAAGCATTCCCCGCTTTCCAGCGGCTGGCGCAGGGAATCCAGCACGGCGGGCGTGAACTCCGGGAATTCGTCGAGGAAGAGCACGCCGTTATGGGCCATGGATACCTCGCCCGGCCGGGCGCGGAACCCGCCGCCGACCATGGCCGCCATGGATGCGGAATGGTGAGGCGCCCGGAACGGACGCCTGTCGGACAGCTTGCCGCCGGCCAGTTCCCCGGCGATGGATGCGATCATCGACACGTCAAGCAGTTCACGCGGTGTCAGGCGCGGCAGGATGGATGGCAGGCGCTGGGCGAGCATGGATTTGCCCGATCCGGGCGGCCGGACCATGAGCAGGTTGTGCCCGCCGGCAGCGGCGATTTCGAGCGCCCGCTTGGCCGTTTCCTGGCCCTTGATGTCGGCCATGTCGGGCAGGTTCGCCGGCGCCTGGCGGATCATCGGTTCCGGGCGCGACAGGACCTGCGTGCCGCGGAAATGATTGGCGATGGCGATCAGGCTGCGCGGGGCGAGGATGTCCATGTCGGCACCCGCCCAAGCCGCCTCGGCGCCAGACCCGTGCGGGCAGATCAGGCCAAGCCCGTCCGCATTGGCGCCCATGGCGGCCGGCAGCGCTCCGGCCACCGGCGCAATGGTTCCGTCCAGCGCCAGTTCCCCCAGGACGACATAGGAGGCCAGCGCATCGGGCGGAATCGCGCCGAGGGCCGCCATGAGACCGAGCGCGATCGGCAGGTCGTAATGGCTGCCCTCCTTTGGCAGGTCGGCCGGCGCGAGATTCACCGTCACCTTCCGGACCGGCATGGTGAGGCCGGAGGCGTGAAGCGCTGCCTGCACGCGCTCGCGGCTCTCGGCCACCGCCTTGTCCGGCAGGCCGACGATGTGCATGTTCATCTTGCCGGGCGCGACCATGACCTGGACATCGACCGGGACGGCTTCGATTCCCTGAAACGCAACCGTGCGGACACGTGACACCATGTGTCATCCCCTTCGCGGACCGCCCCCCAGCAACCCGCCGCTCATGTGTCAGCACGCACCGTGCAAAAAATCACAACCGGCGGAAGAAATCAAGAACAAAGCAAAAACATTCCACCCGCCCCGGTGGAATGCGGTTGCAAGCGGTTGCAACGGTGGAACAGATGCCTTGCCGCTCAGCCGGCGCGGCGTTTCTCGACAGCATCCCAGAACAGGGCCGCGATGTCCGCGCCGCCGAACTTCTTCACTTCGCGCACCCCGGTGGGGGAGGTGACGTTGATCTCGGTCAGCCAGTCGCCGATGACATCGATGCCCACGAGAATGAAGCCGCGCTCGCGCAGCGCCGGACCGATGCGGGCGCAGATTTCCTTCTCCCGCGCGGTCAGTTCGGAATGCTCGGCCCTGCCGCCTACGTGCATGTTGGAACGGCTGTCATGCTCGGCCGGCACGCGGTTGATCGCGCCCACCGGTTCGCCCTCGATGAGGATGATGCGCTTGTCGCCCTTGCGCACGGCGGGCAGGTATTGCTGTACGATGTAGGGCTCGCGGAACACCTGCTCGAACATTTCCAGCAGCGCCGCCAGGTTCCGGTCATCCTCGCGCATGTGGAAGATGCCCGCGCCACCATTGCCATAGAGCGGCTTGATGATGACGTCACCGTGCTTTCGGCGGAAGGCGGCAACATCCTCGCGATTGCGCGTGATGAGGGTTGCCGGCATCAGGTCGGCGAACTCGGTGACGAAGATCTTCTCCGGCGAATTGCGCACCCAGGCCGGATCGTTGACCACGAGCGTCTTGGGGTGAATGCGCTCCAGCATGTGGGTCGTGGTGATGTAGTTCATGTCAAAAGGCGGGTCCTGGCGCAGGAGCACGACATCCATTTCCGAAAGGTCGGTGCGCACTGCCTCGCCCAGGGTGAAATGGCTGCCCTTCACGTCTCGGACCTCAAGCGGCTCGAGCCAGGCATGGACGGCGCCGTCCTCCTGGGAAAGGCTCGCCGGCGTATAGTGGAAAATGCGATGACCGCGCGCCTGCGCCTCCAGGCAAAGGGCAAAGGTGGTGTCGCCTGCGATCCCGATCGAGGAAACATGGTCCATCTGGACCGCGATGTTGAGTGACATGCCCGCTTGCTCCCTGATGGCCGGCTTCAAGCCGGATCCGTGACATCCGTCCTGCCCATGTATCGCCCGGCGGGCGTCTTGCCAATTCCAAACAGCCGAGGGGGGCTTCGGGCTTCACGGCGTTTGCCGGTGCAGGCATCACGATTTGTTCAGGATTTCGCGCCAGCATCGGTCGATCGCGATGGTGAAACAGGGCTGTCCATGCGCATGTCCGGCAGAGACGACCCGCAATTGTCCGCTCAAAACGAGCTTGTGTTGACGGATCCCCTGACAGGGCTCGGCAACCGCAGGCGCTTCATGCACAAGATCGCCCGGCTGATCGAGGACAGGCGGAACGATCCCGCCCCGTTTGCCATCTGCATCGTCGACCTCGACGGCTTCAAGCCGGTCAACGACCTTTTCGGCCGGGTGGCGGGCGACCACATTCTCCTGCAGGTGGCGCTGCGCCTGCGCAATGCGGTGGACGAGGGCGCCTCGGTGGCACGGATTGGCGGCGACGTCTTCGCCCTCCTCTATCCCTGGGTCTTTACCGAAAGGGCCGCCCGCGCCCATGGCGAGATGCTGCTGGAAGTGATTTCGGCGCCTTATGACCTGGGCGACCGGACAGCAAGGCTCAGCGCCTCCATCGGCGGCACGCTCTTCTACAACAGCGAAGACGATACGGACGCCCTGCTGGAGAAGGCGGAGACGGCACTGCGACACGCCAAGAACAACGGCCGCGCGACAGCCACCATCTACAATGCCGCGATGGAGGAGGAAGCGCGCAGGGCGATGCGGATCGAACAGGCCCTGCGCCGCGCGGTCGCCGCCGGGGAGGTCGAACCCCACTTCCAGCCCATCGTGGATCTGAGGACACGGGAGACCATCGGTTTCGAATGCCTGGCGCGGTGGACCGATCGCGATATCGGACCGGTGGCACCCTCGGACTTCATCCCGATCGCCGAGGAGCGCGGAATCATCGGCGCGCTGTCACAGTTGCTGCTGCGAAAGGCGACGCAAGCCGCGCAGGACTGGCCCGGCCATCTGTTCCTGTCGTTCAACCTGTCCCCGTCGCAACTCGTCGATCCGGAAACCGGCCTGACGATCCTTTCCATCCTGCGCGAGACCGGCTTCGATCCACGGCGCCTCGACGTCGAGATCACCGAGACAGGCGTCATGACCAATCCCGCAGCGGCCAGAACGGTCATCGCCGATCTCAGGCGGGCCGGCATCCGCATCGCGCTCGATGATTTCGGCACGGGCCAGTCGTCGCTGGGCCGGTTGCGCGAATTCCAGTTCGACAAGCTGAAGATCGATCGCGCCTTCATTTCCGAAATCCTGCACGACCGGCCTTGCAGGCATATCGTCAAGGCGATCCTGGCCATGTGCGACGGTCTCGGCATGGACGCCATTGCCGAGGGCGTGGAGGAGGAGGCCCAGGCGCAGGTGCTGCTCGAATTCGGTTGCACCGGCGCCCAGGGCTATTTCTTCGGCAGGCCCCGGGACGCCCGGTCGACGCTGGTGTGCATTGGCGATGCCATGCCGGACGACGAAATGCGCGGTGCTCTCCTTCGGAGCAGCACGCCTGGCAGGGGCTGACGGGTCAGCCGTTCACGAGGCAGACCTTGGTGTGGCCGCGCGAAATGAACCCCAGCTTGCCAGCCGCCGCCTTGGAAAGGTCGATCACGCGGCCCTTCACGAAGGGGCCGCGATCATTGATGCGCACGATCACCGAGCGGCCGTTGCGCTGGTTGGTGACCTTCACGCGCGTGCCGAAGGGCAAGGTGCGGTGGGCCGCGGTCATCGCCGCGGGGTTCATGCGCTCGCCGGAGGCGGTGCGCGAGGTGAGCGCGTACCAAGATGCGCTGCCGCACTGCGCCGCCGCCGTTTCCAGAGCCAGAGGCGAGATGGCGACGGCCAGCCCAGCGGCGAGAATGGTGTGCTTTTTCATGATCTACCCGCATTATTCTCTTGAGTTGCCGGCGCGGGTAGGAACGAAACGGGGCGAGAGCGTGGCAGGGGCCGGCGCCGCCGTTCACATGGAATGAACGGCTGAAACATCCCGGCGGCTCAAGAGCGCGTCATTCGTCGAGGCTGACGGCGTCCGGACTGACACCCAGTTCTTCAAGATGGCCCTTGACGGCCTCCATCATGGGCGGGGGCCCGCAGAGATAGAATTCCTGGTTCAGGTTGCCGCCCGTGATCTCGTTCAGCAGGTCAGCATCCACCATGCCATGGTGCATGCCCGACTTGCTTTCCTCCGACAGGACATGGACGACCTTCAGGCCCGGCATTTTCGCCAGTTCGTCACGGCAGATGATGTCCTCTTCCGTCTTGTTGGCGAAGACCAGGGTGTTGCCGGCCAGTGCGTTGCGCGTCTTCAGATCGCGCAGGAGCGCAAGGAATGGTGTGATTCCGGCGCCACCGGCAATGAAGACGCCCGGACCCTTGTAGCGGAAGGTCTCGAAGGGTTCGGCGATGCAGACCGTCTCGCCGACGAGCAGTTCGTGCAGGCGGCATGTCACGCCGTCATGCTCGGGATAGCGCTTGATGGTGAATTCCAGCGTGTCCTCGCCGGGCAGCGACGTCATGGTGAAGGGCCGCGTCTCATCGCGCCATCCATCCCGATCGAGCGCCAGTTCCGTTGCATCGCCCGGCTCATAGGCAAAGCCGCCGGGACGCTCGAACCGGAACCGGTGAACGTCGCGGGTCAGCGGCTCGATGGCGCGTATCTCTACCTTCTGCATCCGTCATCTCCTTCGGTTTCGCTGGATCAAACGGTTCCCGCGCCGGGTGGTTCCGGGCGCGCAAGGCTTCAACGAAAGAGAAATCGGCAATGGCCGGGAACAAGGCGCGCCATCGTTCATTGACAGTGCGTCGACAGAACGCCGCGCGGCGCAAACGATTTTCGAAGCCGATTTGCACCGCGCGGCCATATGCCACCCGGACATACAGAGGAAATATAACATGCTGAAGAAGCTCTTTACCACTACTGCCATGGTCGCGCTCATGACCACGGGTGCCCTGGCCGCAGAACAGAATGCAGCCAAGGACATGAACAATGCCGGCCAGCCGGTGTTCTCGCAGGAAGGTGCACAGGACCTGACCTCGGAGACCGGCTATTTCGAAGCGGCCGCGAGCCAGATCCTGGCGTCCAACCTGCTCGGCGCGACGGTTTACGTGAAAGCGTCCGGCGAGCGTGACGCGGCAGCGGACGGACAGTCCGGCTACGGCACGGGCAACACGGCCGCCACTGACACGACCGCCACGCAGGACCGCGTTGCCGAAGGCGACCAGGCTGCCGGAATGGCGGATGGCGAGCGCACGGCCGAAAACCTTGAAGGCAACGAGGCCGCGAGCGAGCAGGCCGCACGCCGGACGGCCATGATGGACAACCTGGATTCCGTCGGCGACGTCAATGATGTCGTGATGGGCCGGGGTGGACAGGCCGAAGCGGTCGTGATCGGCGTCGGCGGCTTTCTCGGCATCGGCGAGAAGAATGTCGCCGTCGACTTCAGCAAGCTGAGCTGGGTCGAGCGCGACGGCGAACGCTGGCTGATGATCTCGGCGACGCGCGAGGAACTGGAAGCGGCTCCGGCCTTCGACACCGAAACGCTTACCGCCGAGCGCGACACCGACCGCGACAACCGCCAGCAGGTTTCGGACGCTTCCGGTGACGCCGCCATGGACGAAAACGCCCGCCAGGATCGCACGGCGTCCGGCGAGCAGATGAACCAGACCGAAAACCGCGAGCAGATGGCCGCCACGGATGACGGCGACGTCGACCGCGAAACCACTGCTGCCGTCGACCGCGAAGGCTGGACGGCCACCCAGCAGGGTGAAATGAGCGCCGAAAACCTGCTTGGCACCTCGGTCTATGGCGCCAATGACGAGGATCTCGGCGAGATCGGCGATGTGATCGTGACGGCCGACGGCCAGGTCGAAGCCTATGTGATCGACGTCGGCGGCTTCCTGGGCCTTGGCGAGAAGCCGGTCGCGCTTGATGCGCGCGAACTCCAGGTGATGCGGAACGGTGACGGCGAATATCGCATCTTCACCCAGTTCACCCAGGAACAGCTGGAGCAGCAGCCGGCCTATGACGAGGCGACCTATGCCAGCAACAGGGACCAGATGCTGATGCGCTAAGGCGCAGGGCCTGACGAACCGGAAACCGGCCGCCCCGCGCGGCCGGTTTTTCATTGCGCGTCTGGTGGCGGGAACCTCGCCGGGCCGCGCGCGTTCTTCCCCAGACCGAAACGAAAGGAGACACACAGATGGCAACAGCCACCCAACGCGCCTCTTCCACCTCCGAAAAGAGCAACGGCAAGGTGACCGCCTCCGATATCGAGGCACAGATCAGCCAGTTGAAGGGTGACATTTCCAACCTGGCCCGCACGATCGGCGATTTCGGAGCGGATAAGGCGGGGGAAGCGCGTTCGAACGCCGCCGCGCGCGCTGACGATGCCGTGCTTGCATCGCGGGAGGTCCTGGCGAATGCGCGCAGCGAACTCGACCGGCTAGAAGCCGTGCTGCGCAATGAAGTGCGCCGCAAGCCGATACAGACCATCGGCATCGCTGCCGGAATCGGATTCCTCGCCGCCCTGCTGATGCGCCGCTGATATCGATGCTGAGGTTATTGCCCCTGGCATTTTCGCTGATGTCCAGCGACCTGGAAGCGGCCGTGGCGAGGCGCAAGCGCAACGCCATGCTTGTTGCCGCGGCGGCATTTCTTCTCGTCAGCGCCTGGGCGTTTGCCTTGGCTGCCCTGGTCGGCTGGATCGCCCAGACTTATGGTTTCCCAACCGCCGCCGCCGTGGTTGCGGCGCTGCTGGCTGCATCGGCCCTGTGCGTGATGGCGGTGCTGTCATTTCTCAAGTGGCGCGACCGCAAACAGGCGGAGAAGGACAGTCCGGGTACGCGAATCGCAGCCTATGCCGCGCTCGGCGCCGCGCCGTTGTTGCAGCGAAAGGCCGGGCTCCTGGGCCTCGGGCTTGCCGTCGCGCTGGCCTTCGCGGCCAGCCAGGCGTCCTCCTCGGACGCGGGCGAGGAATGAAAGCCTCAGGCGCCCGGAGATAGGACCAAGAGAAAGGAAAACGTCATGAACCGCCCCCTGGAGCCGAAAGAAGCACGGCAAGGCGAACGCGGGAGACCCGTCCTCGTCATCCTCGCGGCAGGGCTGCTCATAGCCATGATCGCCTGGGCCGGCGTCGCGATCTACGGCGAGTCCATCGATACCGCCGTCGATCAGGAGGTCGAAACGACAACCGGCGCCAACTGATCCCGCGCCGCTCCATCCCCTGCGAAAATTCAAGGAGACCAAGACGATGTCCAATGTCACCGCCGTCCTGAAACCGGAAGCCCATGCCGAGAAGATCGATATCGGGCTGGACGCCGCCTACCGGAAGGAGATGGCCGGCCTGCTGACCGGTATCCTGGAGGATACCTACCGGATGACGGTCAAGAGCCACATCTATCACTGGAACGTGGTCGGCCCGCTGTTCAAGCCGCTGCACGAACTGACCGAGGACCATTACGAAGCCCTGTTCGCGGCGGCCGACACGATCGCGGAGCGGATCCGCGCGCTCGGCCATCTCGCGCCGGTTTCGCTGGCCGAAACCTCGAAATTCGCGCCATCGGAAAAGGCTGTCGATCACGCCAGCGCCAAGTCGATGGTGGAGGACCTGATCGAAACGCATGAGAAAGCCGTGAAGTCGATGCGCAAGGCCGCCGGCAAGGCCGGCGATGCGGGTGATGTGGTGACCGAGGACATGCTCACCGAACGCCTGACCTTCCATGAGAAGGCGCTGTGGATGCTGCGGGCCATCGTCGCCGATTGACCGACGCCACGGATGCGGCAGGTCCTGCCGGCCTGCCCGAAACAAGGAAAAGCCCCCGGACGTGCCGTCCGGGGGCTTCTCTTATGGAAAAAATGCAATTTGCGATCCGGTCGGCCACGGCGATGCGCGCGCCACATGGCGCATCACGGCGCGGCAACCGGGTTCCCGGGTGGGGCTGTTGTTCCGACGGTTTCGCCGGCCGTCACGCGGTCGCCCTGCAAATGCAGCACGCGCAACGCCTTGCGTTCGAGCCTGATCTCGACACGCCGCTCCAGATCGACGATCTCGCCGTCGATGAGGGCCTTGGCGCCGGGCTTGTGGCCAGGAAATTCAAGCTTCACCTCGACGGCCGTCATCTTTTCCAGATCGGGATTCGCGTCCCAGCTTCCCAGCGTCAGGTCGGCGGCAAGCTGCAAGCCCGCTGCAGGCGGGAGCGGGCGCGCCGCATAGAGGCCCAGGGCGCCCGAATCGAAGGTGTCGGGATAGGGCAGATGGCCTGTTCCGTGCGGGTTAGCCGAGACCGCGAGCAGGCTGAGATGGCGCCGGCTGGCCTTACCGTCCGCGGTGATGACGGCGCGAAAGGAGGGCGGCCGCATGAGTGGCGACAAGGCCGCGCGGGCGCTGGCCAGTATCTTGCCCAGCCGCGAGCCGGCATATTCGCGGCGTTCCCGTTCCACTACCA
>MDTD01043904.1_pt1 | contig 15373 bp, 13 predicted proteins | sample 811221 | NCBI WGS metagenome assembly MDTD01 (sample SAMN05326646, study PRJNA326480) | marine metagenome | isolation source: seawater | place: Pacific Ocean: South West | collected 2011
CTAATGGAGTAGGTCTAAATAAGTTACTAAACAAAAAAATTTACAAATGTTAAATTATTTATTTCAAGAACTTTCATCACAAATATCTTTTCTCAATGTTTTTTCTTACATAACTTTCAGAACTGGTATTGCAATTTTTACCTCTTTAATTGTAGTTTTATTTTTTGGTCAGAATTTTATTAATTATTTAAAATCTTCAACTTATTTTAATCAACCTATTAGAGATGATGGTCCCGTATCTCATATAATAAAAAAAGCAGGGACACCAACTTTTGGGGGCGTATTAATTATATTCGGAATTCTTGTTTCAACTTTACTATGGTCAGATATAGAAAATATATTTGTTTTAATTTGTCTATTTTCATTATTATCATTTGCATTGATTGGTTTTTTTGACGATTATCTCAAAATTAAATTTAAAAATTCAAAAGGAATATCTGCTTTTTCAAAAATTATTTTTCAATTAATATTTAGTTTGATGATTTTTTACATAATTTCTATTTCAATTCAAAATGAACAAAGATTTTTATTAAATATCCCGTATTATAAAAATCTAATTTTCGATATTGGATATTTTTATTTTCCATTTGCTGCTATCGTAATAATAGGCTCTTCTAATGCAGTTAATTTAACTGACGGATTGGATGGTTTAGCTACAGTGCCACTAATTCTAGTCACTCTGACCTTCATTTTAATAGTTTATCTGTCTGGAAATGTGGTGTTTGCTGAATATTTAAAGATTATAAATATTAGAAATATTTCTGAAGTATGTATAGTTTTAGGTGCAACAGTAGGATCTTGTCTTGGCTTTTTATGGTTTAATGCGCCTCCTGCTAAAATTTTTATGGGCGATACTGGTTCTCTAGCGTTGGGATCCTTATTGGGTACAGTTAGTTTAATATCTAAACACGAAGTTGTTTTGTTTATAGCTGGAGGTGTTTTCGTTCTTGAAGCTTTGTCAGTTATTATTCAAGTATTTTCCTTTAAAGTTTTTGGAAAAAGAGTTTTCAGAATGGCTCCTTTACATCATCATTTTGAAAAAAAAGGGTGGGAAGAATCAACTATTGTAATCAGGTTTTGGATTATATCTATAATTTTAGTATTGATTGCATTATCTAGTTTAAAGTTAAGGTAGATGCTTTTACCAAAAAAGTTTGATAATAAAAAAATCTTAATTTATGGTTATGGAAAAACTGGCAAATCAGTCCAAAAATTTTTTATAAAAAATAAGGTCAATTATACAATATGGGATGATAATAGAAAACTTAACATAAAAAAAATTGACGAAAAATATTATTTAAAAAAATATGATTATATAGTGCTAAGCCCTGGAGTAGATATTTATCACCATCAAAATAGAAATTTTTTTATAAAACATAAAAAAAATATAATTACTGATTTAGATATTTTTTTCTTATCTAAAAAAAAATTGAAATATGTAATTGGTGTGACTGGTACAAATGGAAAATCAAGCTTTTGCAATACATTGAATAATCTTACAAAAAAAAACAATATAAAATCGAGAATATTAGGAAATTTTGGAAATCCTATTTTAAGTGAAAATATTTCTAAAAATGAATATTGCATTTTAGAGTTATCATCTTACCAACTAGATTACTCTAAATATATTAAATTAGACTCTGCTTGTGTTTTAAATATTTCTCCTGATCATTTAGAAAGACATGAAACAATCACAAAATATAAAAAAATTAAATTAAAAATATTTAAATTTTTAAAAAGTACAGGTAATGGTTTTTGTCAAAAAAAATCTTTTCCAAATTTAAAAATACAAAAAAATATTAAGTATTTTAAAAGTATTAATAAAAGTTTATTCCAAAAAATATTAAATAAGAATATTAAGGTATCTGAAATTGACTTAAAAAAAAATAAACTTCCTCATCGCTATGAAAAGTTTTATGAGATCAATAATTTTAAATTTATTGATGATTCAAAATCAACGAATTTTGAGTCAACAAGATATGCCTTAAACATGACTTCAAATAGTATTTTAATTTTAGGCGGGGTGTTAAAAAAGGGAGATAATTTTTTATTAAAAGATTTACAAAGCAAAATAGTCCAAATTTACATATTTGGCAATAGTATTAGTCCACTTAAAAAGAGTTTTCATAAACAAAAAATAAAATTTAAATATTTTAAAAATCTAAAAAAACTGTTGGAATTCATTTTTATTAATGACTTTAAAAAACTTTCAAATAAAAAACAATTTTTCAATGTTCTTTTTAGTCCTGGAGCAGCTTCATTTGACCAATTTAAAAATTTTGAACAGAGGGGAAGGCAATTTAAGAAATATGTTTATAAGTTTTTCAAGAGATAGTGATAATTTTATAATACAGTGGTTAAGAAGCCTAGACAAGATTATTTTAACTTTATTAATATTTTGGATAACATTAGGTCTTATTTTTGTCACAACTACCACGTTAGAATTTGCGTCCATGAAACTTTATAATGACCCAAAAGCATTAATTAATAAATACTATCTTTTTATTGGTTTTAGCTCTTTAATAATTCTATTTTTTTCAATTTTTAATGAAAGTTTTTATCAAGAATTCGCTAAAGTATTTTTTATTTTCTCTTTTTTTCTTTTATTTTTAACTCTTGTAATTGGGATTGAAGTTAAAGGATCAAAAAGGTGGATTAATTTGTTTTTATTTAATCTTCAACCGGTTGAATTATTAAAACCATCTTTAATTTTGTTTTTAGCTGGAATTTTTTCCAGTGAAAAAAAATTTATAACAAAATTTTTTTTATCTGGATTATCTGTATTAAGTGCTGTTTTAATTTTGCTTTTGCAACCAGATTATACACAAGCTTTAATTTTAATATTGATTTGGTTTACTATAGTTTTTTTATCTGGGATTAGTTTAATTAATATAATTATTACATTTAGTATTGTAATCGGTATAATGACTTCTATCTTATTTTTTTTTAAAGAAAATTTTACTTATATATTTGTTCGGCTAGAAAATTGGTTAAGCTCAAATAATATATCTTACCAATCTGAAAAATCTATTGATGCAATTAAACATGGTGGTTTCTTTGGTCAAGGAATAGGAGAAGGTATATTGAAAGAAAAAATTCCAGAGGCTCATACAGATTATGTCTTAGCTTCAATAAGCGAAGAATACGGAATCATAGCAATAATTGTTATATTAATAATTGTATTTTCATTATTTATGAGAGTTTTTGCAATTTGTCAGAATGAAATCTCAAACTTTAAAAAATACACTCTTATTGGTCTTTCTACTTTAATTTTATTACAAATTTTTATCAATGTTGGTGTCACAATTAATTTATTACCGTCAACTGGTATGACCTTTTCTTTTTTAAGTTATGGAGGATCATCCATTTTAACAAGTGCGTTTATAATGGGAATAATTTTAGCATTAACAAAAAATAGATTATAATGACAAAAATATTATTATCCACGGGAGGCACTGGAGGGCATATTTTTCCGATATTGAGTCTATATTCCAAATTAAAGAATATCAAAGAAATCGAAGATATAAAAATCATGACTGATGACAGAGCAAAAAAATTTATAAGCTCTGAAGATATAAAAATCATTAGATCAGATAGTCCTTTTAGAAAAAAGGGCACAATACATGTTTTAATAACTTTGTATTATATATTTGTTTCCACAATCAAGTGTATATATTTTCTGATTTTTTATAAACCTCAGATAATTATAGGTTCGGGTGGTTATGTTTCTGTGCCAATTTTATTAGCATCATTAATATTGAGAAAAAATTTTATTTTATACGAAACCAATTCTGTTCTAGGCAGAGTAAATAGATTATTTCTACCATTTTGTAAAAAGTTGCTATCTGGTTATCTTGAAATTAAAAAATTACCGAAAAAATATGAAAAAAAATGTTTTTATATAGGCCAATTGGTAAGAAGTGAATTTTTGGAAATATCTAAAGCAAAAAGTTCAATTAAACTAAAAAACAGAATATTAAATATTTTGATATTAGGGGGCAGTCAAGGAGCAAAATTTTTTGGAGAAAATTTACCAAGATGTTTTAGTAATCTTGATTCTAATAAAATCAAACTTTCTATTAAACAGCAAGTTCGTAAGGATCAAATATTTAAAATCAATGAATTTTACAAAAATACAAAATTTGAGGTATCTTTATTTGAATTTGAAAATAATATTCATAATTATATTTTTGAGTCTGATATTGTAATTTGTAGGTCAGGTTCGTCTACAATTGCAGAATTATCAGTAATGAACAAACCTTTTATAGCTGTACCGTTGCCTACCTCATTAGATAATCATCAATATTTTAATGCTAAATATTATTATGACAAAAATTGTTGTTGGTTATTAGATGAAAGAAGCAAGGATTTTGAATATAAAATAACTAATATATTGAATGAAATTTACAATTCAAATGATTTACTGGTAAGTAAGCAAAATAATCTGACTGAGTTAAATAAAAAAAATGCAATTGAAAATTTTATAAAACATATTTTAGATAATGACGGACTTGCAAATAAATAAAAAAAATACCGTATATTTTATAGGTATTGGTGGTATTGGGATGAGTGGGATTGCTCTAATAATGAAAAATCTCGGTTATAATATATTAGGTAGTGATTTATCAAAAAATAATAAAATTTTAGATCAATTAAAAAAAAAAGGATTAAAATAGTATTTGGTCACGACACAAAATCTATTTTAAAAGCGGATATTGTTGTAGTTTCTTCTGCGATACAAAAAGATAATAGAGAATTTCAATTAGCAAAAAAAAATAAAATTATCATTATTAAAAGAGCAGATATGTTGGCGCATTTAATTAATTTAAAGAAAAATATAATAATATCAGGTTCACATGGCAAAACTACAATTACATCCTTAATTTCACACCTTTTGCAAAGTAATAATTTTTATCCCACAATAGTAAATGGTGGAATCATAAACTCTTTAAATTCTAATGCATCTCTTGGAAAGAGCGAGTGGTCTGTTGTTGAAGCAGATGAGTCTGATGGGAGTTTTTTAAAATTTAAAAGTATTTACTCTATTGTCAGCAATATCGATATTGAACATATGGACTATTATAAAAACTTTAAAAATTTAAAGAAGAGTTTTGAAAATTTTTTAAAAAAAACACCACTTCTTGGTAAAAATGTTATCTGTATTGATGATAAAAATTTAAAATATTTAATAAAAAAAATTAATAGAAAAAACTTTTTGACATATGGTTTTTGCAATCAAGCAAATCTTCAATGTAAAAATGTTAGAAATATTAAAATGGGCATGCTCTTTGATATTGATGTAAATTTACCAAATAAAAAAATTCAAATTAAGAATATCAAAACAAAACTTATCGGAATTCATAATATATTAAATATTGTTGCAACTGTTGCAATCGGATTATTATTAAATATTAGTATAAAAAAAATCAAAGCATCTCTATTTAGCTTCTCAGGTGTACAAAGAAGACTGACTATTGTTTATAAAAGAAAAGGTACAATTATTTATGATGATTATGCACATCATCCAACAGAAATTAAAGCTGTTCTTGAAGCTTGTAAGCATAATTTTAAAGGTAAGAAAATCATAGCAATATTCCAACCACACAGATATTCAAGAATGAAAACTCTTTACAATCAGTTTATCAAATCCTTTAATAATGCTAATCAAGTTCTTGTATGTCCGGTATACTCAGCAGGCGAAAAAAAAATAAAATATGATCCTCAAAAATTTTGTAAAGATATAATTTCATATTCAAAAACTGAAGTTGTTCAAATTGACAATAAGCGCCAAATAGAAATGTATTTAAAGAAAAATTCACTGAATAACGAAATAGTTATTGCAATGGGAGCTGGTAGTATTAGTAGTTGGATAAGAGATATTTCAAGCAGGTTAAAAATATAAATGAATAATTTATACTTAAATCATAACTTATCAGGTAATAGTTGGTTTGGACTAGGCGGTAATGCAAAAAAATTTTTTACTCCAGATAGCGAAGAAGAGTTAATAAATTATCTAAAACACTTTAAATCCGATAGGTTCATAATAATAGGCTCAGGTTCAAATATTTTATTCCGTGATAAAGGTTGTTCAGACACGGTTATAAAACTTGGAAGTAATTTTAGAAAAATAGAAATTATTAAAGATAATCTTTATTGTGGGTCAGGTGTTTTAAAAAGCCATGTATCAAATTTTGCATTAGAAAGAGGAATTGAAAATTTTGAGTTTTTAAGCTGTATACCAGGAACGATGGGCGGTGGAGTAACTATGAATGCAGGGTGCTTTGGTCAAGAATTTAAGGACATCCTTGAAGAGATTCACGGGTTAGATAAAGATTTTAATAAAGTTATTTTAAAATCAAAAAATATTAATTTTGGATATCGAAAAACGGATTTACCCAAAAACTTAATTATTACTACTTTAGTATTAAAAGTTATTAAGGGTTCAAAGGAAAAAATAAAAAAAAAAATTAATGAGTTTAAAAAGAAAAAAAAAAATGGTCAGCCTTCCAAAATAAAAACAGGAGGAAGCACTTTTAAAAACCCAAATTCAAAATATAAGGCATGGGAATTGATAAAAAAGAGTGGATGTAATTCAGTCAAATTTGGTAAAGTAAAATTTTCTGAAACACATTGTAACTTTATTGAAAATGGTGGAGACTGTGGCCAGGATGTAGAAGATCTTATTAATTATACAATTAATGAAGTTAAAAAAAAATTTAATATAACATTAGAAACTGAAATTAAAATTATTGGCGACAAATAGAAAAAAAATTCTTGTATTGATGGGTGGAAAATCTCGAGAGAGATCAATAAGCATACAATCTGGACATGCTTGTTTTAATGTAATTAAAAAGTTGGGATACCTCACATATAAATTTGATCCAATATCACAAATAGATAAAAATATTAAAAAGATTAATCCTGATGTGGTTTTTAATTGTTTACATGGAAAATATGGGGAAGATGGAGAAATTCAAAAAATTTTAGAGAAACTAAAAATACCTTATACACATTCTGGGATAAAATCTTCCCAAAATGCAATGGACAAAATAAAATCAAAAAAATTATTTTTAAAAAATAAAATTAAAACTCCAAATTATAAATTTATAAAAAAAATATCTGATTTAGATAATAACATATCGAGATTTAAGTTTATTATTAAACCTGTTAACGAAGGGTCGAGTTTAGGTGTTGAGATTTTTGAAAAAATTTCAAAACCAAATATTAAAAAAATAAAAAAATTACTTAAAAAATATAAAAGTTTAATACAAGAAACATTTATTGAAGGTAAAGAAATTCAAACAGCTGTAGTAGGTAATAAAGCCATTGGATCAGTAGAAATAACCCCAACAAGAAAATTTTACGATTTTAAAGCCAAATACTTATCCTCTGCGAAAACAATTCATACTATCCCACCAAGAATACCTCAAAAAATACACTCAAAAGTTAAAAAAATTGCCTTGAAAGCTCATAAAATATTAAAGTGCAAAGGAGTTACAAGATCAGATTTTAGGGTAACAAAAAATGGCCTAATATACATACTTGAAATCAATACTCAACCTGGAATGACCAAATTATCTTTAGTACCTGAAATAGCGATGAAACATGGAATGAATTTTAAAAAATTAGTTAGTTGGATGATAAAAGATGCAGGTATTAAAAGGTAAAAAAAAAATTATTTTTTTTTTAATTTTATTTTTATTTTTAACTACATATGAAATTAAAAATGAAAATAATTTACCACTATTTAAAATTAAACACGTCCAGTTTGTTAATAATAATAATTTGGAAGAGAATATAAAAGATAAAATAATTAATTATCTAAATAACAAAAGTTTACTAAACATAAATAATAAAAAAATATCATCTTTTTTATCAAAGAGCCAATGGGTAAGAAATTTTAAAATAAACAGGAATTATCCAAATAGAATTATTCTGCAGATTAACGAATTTAAACCAATAGCTGTATTTCTAAAAAATGATAAATTATATTTCATTAATAGCAATTTTGAAATTACAAATAAAGTTGTAACAAGGCCGAATAGCATTTCTAGAATACAGGTCTCAGGTTTGTATCAAAGAGAAATATTTAAAAAAAAGTTTTCAGAAATTAAAAAATTTGAAATTTATCATAATATTAAGTCTATCAATATTCTTCATTTAAATAGATTAGATATTTATTTAAAAAATAATACAAATGTAAAATTAGGAGATTACGATATTAATTTACAAATGATCACTCTAACCAAAGTCGTGGAAAAATATAAAAATTTAAATTCTATCGATTTAAGAAATAAAGGAAGAGTTGTAATTAAATGATAGGAGAAAAAATTGCCATCCTAGATCTTGGTACTTATAAATTAAAACTATTAATAATTTCGTTGGACAAAAATAATTATATTCAAGTACATGCTAAATATTCCATTTTTTCTACTGGACTAAAAAAAGGAAATGTTGTCGATATAGAAAAATTAAGTTCTAGTATTAAGCATTGTGTTGCATCTATAGAAAAAGAAATGAATTTTAATATTAAAGACATATATGTTGGTATTAATTCAATTAATTTTAATTTTATTACTTTTTGCCTTTCAAGGAATATAGGCTCATATGAAATTGAAGAAAAAAAAGATCTACAAAATCTTATAGATTTAGCTTCAGGTATTTTTTACCAAAATTTTAATGACTATAAAATAGTACATTTTTTTAATTCAGGGTTTTACTTAGATAAAAAAAATTATGTAGATAATCCTGTAGGCTTACGATCTAAAACACTCGACGTAAATTTTAGTTTTTTGGGATTAGAAAAGAATATTATTTCTAATTATGATAAAGTTTTTAAAAAAGCACAATTAAATGTTAAGAAATATATATACTCACCATTTGCAAGCAGTATATTATCTTCAGACCAACAAGTTTTAGAAAAAGGTTTTATAAATTTAGATTTTGGATACGACAAAACATCTATCACACTTTTTGAAAACTCCAAACTAATTTTTTCCAAATCTATTCCAATTGGATCATTCCACATTAATAATGATTTAATGAAATCTATAGACATAGACAAAAATTTATCTGAAAAAATTAAATGTAATTACGATAAAATATTAAATGGTAACGTTGATAATTTAATAAAGTCAGAATTAGAAAATCGAAAAATATCTTTAGATATTATAAAAAAAATAGTTGATGCAAGAATTGATGAAACACTTGATTATATTTATAAAAATATTTCTTTTTGTGGAGCATTAAATAAATCTGCTAGAAAAATTATAATAACTGGAGGTGGAGCTGACTTAGAAATATTTCAAAAAAAAATAGCAGAAAAATTAAAAACTACAGTCAATTTTGCTAAACAATCTTTTCCAATAAAAAATACAGAATTTAATGTATTTTCTGATTACATGGTTTGTCTTGGGATAGCTAAATTAATTTTTTTTCCAAATAAAGATGAAATTAAAAGTTTCACTCAAGAAAAAAAAGGTTTTTTTAATAAATTTTATTCTCTTTTCTTAAAATAAAATTAATGAAATATTTATTGAGTAGATTAAAAATAGATATTCTGAGACTTATTATATGTGTATAAAAATCAAAATACCCTATCAAAAATCACTGAGTTTGTGGGTATTGGATTGCATTCAGGTGAAAAAGTTAAAATTATATTAACTCCTGCAGCTGTGGATACAGGTGTTAGATTCCAAATTAATGATAGTCTAATCCCTGCAACCTGGAAGAATGCAATTGTAAGTCAATTATGTACAAGAATCAAATTGAAAGATGTTGCGATTTCAACAATCGAACATCTCATGGCGGCCATAAGTGGTCTTGGAATAACCAATCTTTTAATAAAAATAAATTCAAATGAAGTTCCAATTTTAGATGGAAGTTCTAAAGAATTCGTGGACCAAATTAAAAGTGTTGGTATCAAAGATCAAAAGAAACCACAAAAAGTTTTAAAAATTTTAAAAAAAGTAGAATATAGAGATAAAGAAAAATTTATTAATATTTCTCCATCAGGTAAAAATTTTCTAAAAATTAATTATACAATAGATTATGGAGATCAATTTATAAAAAAACAAAGCTTAAAATATATCCATAACGAAGAAAATTTTTTAAAAATATATATGTCAAGAACCTTTTGTTTGCATAATGATCTTGAGAGAATATTCTCAATGGGGTTGGCCAAAGGTGGGTCACTAGATAACGCGATTGTTGTTTCTGGAAAAAAAATTCTTAATCAGGGTGGACTAAGATATTCTGATGAATTTGTAAGGCACAAAATTTTAGATTGCGTTGGCGATTTATATTTAGCTGGATATCAGATTTGGGGTAATTTAGTTACTTATCAAGGTGGTCACGAACTAAACTTAAGATTATTAAGAGAAATTCTAAGTAATAAAAAAAATTATAAGATATTAGATCAAAGTACGTGACAATTTTACATCCCAAAGTTAAAAAAGATAAGATTAAATTATGTGTAGATATAAATATTTTTTAATTACTTTAATTTTTTATACATTACTGAGTTGCGCAAGCGATAAAGATACAAATCTTATCACTAAACCAGAAAAAGTACCTGAACTTAAAGTTTTATTTAGTAGTGCTTTAAATTATTATAATGAAGGACAATATAGAAATGCTTTAAAACTTTTTAAAAAAGTTGAAACAAGATATTCATTTTCCGATTCAGCTCCACGAGCAACTTTATTAATTACGTATATTTATTATCAAAATGGAGATTATTTTAATACGTTAAAATTTGCTAGAAAATTTCAAACTTTGTATCCGAAAAATAAAAATATCGCTTACATTGATTTTTTAGTTGCTATGACATTTTACGAACAAGTACAGATTGTAGCTAGAGATCAAACTTATACCAAGGCAGCTCTGAAGGAGTTTAAAAATATTATAAAAAAATATCCAAATTCAAAATATGCAAAGGAATCAGAATTAAAAATAGATTTAATTAATGAACAATTAGCTGGAAAGCATATGTATTTAGCAAGATTTTATATGAAAAAATCTAAATGGATATCCGCTATAAAGAGATTAAATATTATATTAGAAAATTACCCAGAGACTATTTACACTATAGAAGCTTTGCATAGGCTTGTAGAAATTTACTATAAATTAGGCAATGTTCCACTTGCAAAAAAATATGCAGCAACCCTTGGTTATAATTTTAATGATAGCGACTGGTATAAAAAAACTTATAAAGTAGTAGCGGATCAAAATTACCAAGAAGATACAAATGTTACGAAAATTAAGTTGAGAGATAAAATTAAAAATATTTTTAAACTTTCTAAATGATTAAAAATTTAAAAGAATATAAAGAAAAAAAAAAAATATTATTAGATTTAAATAAAAACTATTATGATTTAAATTCTCCTAAGATTGACGATGCATCGTATGATATTCTTAAGGAGGATCTCATAAATTATGAAAATAATAACACAGATATTATTAAAAAGGATAGAATAAAGGATTTAGTAGGTTTTAAACCATCTGAAAAATTTTCTAAAGTAAGACATCAAGAAAAAATGTTATCTTTAGATAATGCATTTAGTAAAGAAGATATTTTAGATTTTTATAAAAAACTTAATAATTATTTAAATTTAAGTTCAACGTCTAGGATTGAATTATTTGCTGAGCCAAAAATTGATGGTATATCAGCAAGTTTAAAATACGTGAATGGAATATACGTACAAGGTATATCTCGGGGCGATGGGGAATATGGAGAAGAAATTAGCGATAATTTAGCTACAATAAAAGATATTCCCAAAAAATTAAAAAATTTTTCAGATGGTGAGCTTATTGTAAGAGGAGAAGTATACATAGCTAAATCTGATTTTAAAAATTTGTCTAACAAATTTGCAAATCCAAGAAATGCAGCATCAGGATCTTTACGTCAAAAGGACTCAAAGAATACTTCTAAAATTCCACTTAAATTTTTTGCATATGGGACAATTTTTAAGAATCATAACCTTGAAAATAATCAATCAGATTTTCTCAAAAAATTAAAAGAATATGGTTTTCAAATTAATCCCTTAAGCAAAATTCTTAAAGATGAAAAAGAATTGGAATTAAATTATAAAAATATTGAAGCTAAACGCGCTGAGTTAGATTATGATATTGATGGAATTGTATATAAAGTAAATAGTTTTAAATTACAACAAAGGTTAGGAAATCTTACTAATGCGCCTCGTTGGGCAATAGCTCATAAATTTTCTGCAGAAAAAGGAATATCCAAAATTATAAAAATAGAAATTCAGGTTGGAAGAACTGGGGCATTAACGCCGGTAGCTAAAATTAGTCCAGTTAATATTGGAGGAGTATTGGTTTCGAATGCAACATTGCATAATGAGGACGAAATTATTAGAAAAGATATTAGAGTCTCTGACACAGTATTAGTTCAAAGAGCTGGAGATGTTATTCCACAAGTGGTTGAAGTAGATTTTAAAAAAAGATTAAAAAATAGCAAAAAATTTATTTTTCCAATTAGATGCCCATCTTGCGGGTCAAAAACAGAAAAAGAGTATAACAAAATAACAAAAAAATATGATGCTGTTAGAAGATGCATAAATGAGGGTTATGGTTGTGAGAAAATTGCAATTGAAAAAATTAAACATTTTATATCAAAAGATGCGATGAATATTGAAGGTCTAGGCAAAAAAGTTGTAGAAAATTTTTGGGAATTAAATTTTATTAAATTACCTCAGGATATTTATAATCTTGATTTTGATAAAATATCAAAACTTGATGGTTGGGGAAAATTATCATCAAAAAATTTAAAGCTTTCAATCGATAAAACAAAAAATATTAATCTTGATAAATTTATATTTTCCCTAGGGATTAGACATATTGGGCAAGAGAATGCTAAAATATTAGCAAAATTTTTCAAATCTATTAAAAATTTTAAAAAATTGACCAAAGGCGAAAATAGAATATATAAAGAACTAATCCAGCTTGACGGTATTGGAGATACTCAACTTACATCTTTAAAAAATTTTTTTGAAAACAAAATGAATAAGAAGGTATTTCTAGCACTAATTTCTAATTTACGTATTGCAGATTACGTCCTTACTAATAGAGGAAAATTTAATAATCAAACTTTTATGTTTACAGGAGGTATGTCAAAAATGAGCAGATCTGAAGCAAAAAAAATCGTTGAAAATGAAGGTGGCAAAGTTTTGGGCACAGTATCTAAAAAATTAGGCTATTTAATTTCTGGTGACTCAAAGCCTACAGTTAAAAAAGTTAACCAAGCAAAGGATTTCGGTGTTAAAATCTTGAGTGAAAAAGAATGGTATAAGTTAATCAATTTTTAAACAATAATTTTTTAAAAATTTTTTTTCATTATTCTTAAGAAATTTGTGAATTTTTTCATAAACGTTGTCATGGTAATTGTTGATCCACTTTTTCTCTTTCTTAGTTAACATTGATTTAACAATCATCGAATTTTCAAAAGGAACCAGAGTTAAATCTTCAAATATTCTATTGTGGTTAAAAAAAATAAGATTTTCTAATCTAATACCAAAGTCATCTTTTTTATAAAATCCCGGTTCATTAGAAGTAACTTGATTAATATAAATTTTATCATTACTAAATTTTGACAAAGATGGATAATTTTCGTGAACATTTGATAAATAACCTACTCCATGACCTGTTCCATGGTTATAATTATAGCCAAGCTCTAACAATTTTTTTCTTGCTACACGGTCTATAACTTGTCCAGTAGTAGTTTTTTTAATTTTAACAGTCGAAACAGCAATATGACTTTTAAGAACAAGTGTATATATTTTTTTTCTAAAAAAAGATTGCCTCCCTAGCGATATTGTCCTGGTCATATCTGTTGTACCAAACATGTAATGTGACCCTGAATCAAACAGCAATAAATCATTTTTTTTTAGGTAAGTTTTTTTATAATCTTGAGCATTATAATGAATTATTGAAGCATTTTTTTCTGTAGCGGCAATTGAGTCAAAACTTGGACCCAAATAATATTTATTTTTATTTTTAAAAAATTCTATTTTTTTTTGACAATCTCTTTCACTTATCTTTTTTAATTTGTTGCATTTTAACCAATACAAAAATTTTATATAGGCTATTCCATCAAATATGTGTGCTATCTTAAAATTAGATATTTCTGTGGAATTTTTTATAGACTTGAATTTATCAATAGGGTCATTAAAAAAACTGATATTTATTTTTTTTTTATTTAATTTGTCTACATAATAAAGGTTGGTATAATTTTTATCTACATATAACTTTTTGTATTTAGATAAATGAAACTCAAAATTTTTTTTGCTTTTAAAAGTAATATGTTTCATTTTTGAGTTTATTTTAAAGTCGACAAAAATATAAAATCTATTTTTTTCTAATATTGCTAAACAATTTAAGTTTTTATTATATTTTTTCTTTAATACTCTTATATTACCTAACCAGCCAATATTTTCAGGAGAAGTTATAAGAAAGGCTTCATCTTTTTTTAAATTTATTTTTGACCTAACCTTTTTAATTTTTTCAGACGTTTCCTGTCCACAATAATTTTTTGTAAGACTTGATATATTTTGATTACTTTTTTTTATTCTCAAAGAATTAAAAAAAACTAAATTTTTACATTTATATTTTTCAAAAAAATTATAAGAAAAAGTTCGTGGGTCAACTAACAATTTTTTTTTATTATTTAATAATAAGCTTAAATCTTTTTTTAAAACAGAAATATCTTTTACAATAAATTTTTTAGATTGTATCTTAGCTTGCTGATGATACCTTCCATCTACATATAAATTATTATTATGCTGATAAATTAATGCGTATCCTAATGAACCTGTAAAACCTGTAATTTTTAAAAGTAAATTTTCACTTGGACTCGTAATTTCGTTTAAATATTGATTATTTTTTGAAATTAAACATGCATTAATTTTATTTTTTTTTAAAAAAATTTTTATATTTTTTAGACTATTCATTAATTGCTTTTGTGACGAACTTATCTATGACTTTCTTTTCACCTTGCTCATTAAAATTAATCAATAGTTTATTACCATCAATATGTATTATTTTACCTGTTCCGAAACCGTCGTGAATAACAGTTTCCCCAACAGTAAATTTGGTCAAGTTTTCTGACAAAGTGATTGTTTTAATGCTCTCTTCATCGATATTTTTGATATTATTTTTTAATCTATTCCAACCCGGACTATTTTTTTTACTTTCAATGTCATAGTTTTGATCAAATACAAAGTCATCCTCTTCTGTTTCTTCAATAAAAATTTCAGTAAAATCATTATCAATTTCATCTATAAAGCGAGATTGTATAGAGGAATAAAAATCATAATTATCATTTTGACGACCATAAAATTTTCTTTGATTGGCAAAA
>MDTD01061033.1_pt1 | contig 15373 bp, 15 predicted proteins | sample 811221 | NCBI WGS metagenome assembly MDTD01 (sample SAMN05326646, study PRJNA326480) | marine metagenome | isolation source: seawater | place: Pacific Ocean: South West | collected 2011
AAATGGTTTAGTTTTAAAAGAAGACCTAATAAATTTGATGGGCAAATCGCCAAAGCCTTCTGAAAGAAAAATATCTCACGGACCAGAAGAAAGAATTAAGATGACAAGACTAAGATTGACTGTTGCAAAAAGATTAAAACAGGCTCAAGAAAATGCAGCAATGCTAACTACATTTAATGAGGTAGACATGCATGAGGTGATCTCGATGAGAAATAATTACAAAGATGAGTTTCAAAAAAGATATTCAGTGAAGCTTGGGTTTATGTCTTTTTTTACCAAGGCTTGTGTAGTTGGTCTTAAAAACTATCCAGTAATCAATGCTGAAATTCAAGATGATGAAATTGTTTATAAAAATTATTACAACATAAGTATTGCAGTTGGAACTGAAAGAGGTTTAGTGGTACCTGTAATTAGAAATACTGACGAAATGTCTTTTGCAGATATAGAAAAAAATATCTCATCTCTCGGACAAAAAGCTCGTGATGGAAAAATTACAATTGATGATCTTCAAGGAGGGACTTTCACTATAACAAACGGGGGTATATACGGTTCAATGTTATCGACACCAATATTAAATCCACCACAATCAGCAGTTTTAGGAATGCATAATATAATTGATAGACCTATAGTAAAAGATGGATCTGTAATAGTAAGACCTATAATGTATTTAGCGCTCTCATATGATCACAGAATAATCGATGGAAAAGAAGCTGTCTCTTTTTTAAAAACAGTCAAAGAATGTTTAGAAAATCCTAAGAGATTGTTTCTAAATTTATAAAATGGAAAATAATTTTGATGTTATCATTATTGGTGGCGGGCCCGGAGGATATGTTTGTGCCATTCGTGCTGCTCAATTAGGTTTAAAAACAGCTTGTGTTGAGTACCGAGGTACTTTAGGTGGAACTTGTTTGAATGTAGGCTGTATTCCCTCGAAAAGCCTTCTTAACTTATCTGAAACTTTTCATAAGGCTAAAAAAGATTTCAATAATCAAGGTATAGAATTTTCTAATTTAAAATTAAATTTAAGTAAGATGATGTCTAGCAAAAACAAATCAGTACAAGTATTAACTAAAGGAGTAGAATTTTTATTTAAAAAGAATAAAGTCAATTATTTCAAAGGAAAAGGTTCATTAATCTCAAAAAATGAAGTGGAAATTAATGAAGGTGGAAAAAAAACTATTTATAAATCAAAAAATATAGTTTTAGCCACCGGATCATCAGCAACTTCTTTGCCTGGAATAAATATAGATGAAAAAAATATTTTATCCTCTACTGGTGCACTATCTTTACCTGAAGTCCCTGAAAAATTGGTAGTTATTGGTGGTGGCTATATTGGACTGGAAATGGGTTCAGTATGGTCTAGATTAGGCTCCGAGGTTACTGTAATAGAGTATTTAGATCACATCACTGCTGGCATGGACAGAGAAATTTCAAATGAATTTCAAAAAATACTTACTAAACAAGGAATTAAATTTAAACTCGATAATAAAGTAATGGGAGTAGATCAAATTTCAAACAAAGTTGTTATAAATTTTGTAAACAATAAAACAAAACAGAAAGAAAAAATAGAATGTGATAAAGTTCTTATTGCTGTTGGAAGAAATCCATACACAGATGGCTTAAATTTAACAAAAGTAGGAATTAAAAAAGATTCTAAAGGAAGAATTGAAGTAAATAATAAGTTACAAACCTCAATAAACAATATTTATGCAATTGGTGACGTAATAAAAGGACCAATGCTTGCGCATAAGGCTGAGGAGGAAGGGATTGCCGTCGCAGAAATTATCGCTGGTCAAGCCGGCCATGTAAACTACGATATTATACCAGGAGTAATTTATACATCACCAGAGGTAGCTGTTGTTGGAAAAACAGAAGAAGAATTAAAGCATAAGAAGGTTGACTACAAAGTTGGAAAATTTCCGTTCCTTGCTAATTCAAGAGCAAAAGTTAACAACGAAACGGAAGGTTTTGTAAAAATAATTGCAGATAGTAAGACCGATAGGGTTTTAGGAGTTCATATGATTGGCCCACATACAGGTGACATGATTGCAGAAATGGCCATTGCCATGGAGTTTGGAGCTAGTGCTGAGGATATCGCAAGAACTTGTCATGCACACCCAACTCATACTGAGGCAGTAAAAGAGGCAGCTTTAGCTATCGATAAAAGAGCAATTCATTTTTAATTGATATAATATCAATAAGATTTGGCTATGAAAGTTCCAGTTTTATTACCAAAAGCATTTAGTTTTCCTTTAACTTATGAGTCGGGAAATTTTAAGTCATTGAAAGTAGGAGATGTTGTTATCGTTCCATTTGGAAAAAAAAAGGAATTTGGAGTAATTTGGGATAAAATCCAACTTACAAAAAAGAAAATAAAAATTAGAAATATTGAGGATAAAGTACAAAATTTTAGTATAAAAAAAAGTGTAATAGATTATATAAATTGGTTTTCTAGCTACAACCTTGCATCTAAGGGTATGGTTTTGAAAATGTGTTTAGGAAATAAAGACAACTTATCAAAAATAGAAAATAATAAAAAAAATCAATTCTTAGAAGCAAATAATCATTCTTCTTTAAACAAAGAGCAAGAAAAAAGCCTTTCTGATTTAAGAAAATTTGGAAAAAAGTTTAATGTTTCATTATTACAGGGAGTAACAGGTTCTGGGAAAACCCATGTTTATTTTGAGAGAGTTAAAGAAGTTTTAAAAAAGAAACAACAAGTATTAATATTGTTACCAGAAATTTTTTTAACAAATCAATTTAAAAAGAGATTTGAAGATTTTTTTGGTTTTTCACCTTCAATTTGGCATTCAAAAATTAGTTTAAAAACGAAAAGGCAAATTTGGCAAGGAGTAATAAGTAACAAATTAAATTTAGTTATTGGAGCTAGATCATCACTCTTGTTACCATTTAAAAATCTTGGTTTAATTGTATTAGATGAGGAGCACGATCCTTCATATAAACAAGATGAAGGTTTGATTTATCATGCTCGTGATATGGCGATCGCCAGAGCATCTTTTGAAAAAATTCCAATTCATCTTGTTTCCGCAGTGCCCTCTTTAGAAACATTTAAAAATATTTTAGACAAAAAATATAATCATACTAAATTATTTAATCGTTTTAATAAATCCTCGTTTCCAAAGGCTAAAGTTATAAATCTTAATGAAACAAAACTAAAAAAAGATGGATTTATAGCAGAAGAAGCAGCAGACATTGCAAAAGATTATCTTGAAAGAGGGGATCAAGTTTTATTTTTTTTAAATCGCAGGGGTTATTCACCTTTTTTAATTTGTAAAAGTTGTGGATATAAACATCTTTGTAAAAATTGTTCGATTTTTCTTACGTATCACAAATTAATTAAAAAACTTGTTTGTCATCATTGTGGTTATAAAACTGAAGCTAAAAGAAAATGTACTGTTAATAAAAAAGATTTATGTGATTTTAGAATGTATGGACCTGGAGTAGAAAAAATATTTGATGAATTAAGAATTATATTTCCGGAAAAAAATATTAAAATTTTTTCAAGCGATTTTATGTCCAAAAAAAAGGAAATTGACATTACAATAAAAAAAATCGAAAAAAATGAAATTAATATTTTGATTGGTACTCAGCTTATTTCAAAAGGTTTTAATTTTCCAAAGTTAAATTGTATTATCGTTGTAGATGCCGACTTCTCAGGCATGGGATACGATTTGAGAACTACAGAAAAAAATATACAACTTTACAATCAACTGAGTGGAAGAGCTGGAAGATTTTCAAAAGACTCAACAATAGTTTATCAAACTCTTACTCCACTAGATGAAACATTAGGGGACATATTGGAAAATAATCCAGAAAAGTTTTTACTCAATGAGTTGAATATAAGAAAAAATAAGAACCTGCCCCCTTTCTCTCGTTTGGTTGCATTAATAGTTTCAGCAAATTCAAGTAATGATAGTTTTAAGGGAGCATTGGAAATAAAAAAAATATTGGATAATTTAAATGGCATAGATATTTTAGGCCCAGTTCATTCACCAATTTTTAGAATAAAGAGGAAATATAGAACACGACTTTTGCTCAGGTCGAAAAGTCCTAACCTAATCCAAAAAAAAATTCATGATATTATCGAAAATTTACATATATCTAAAAAAATAAAACTTACGGTTGATGTTGATCCAATAAACTTTAGTTAAATATATTAAAGCATCTTGAACACCCCATAAGCTTATGATACGAAACTTCATTCTTAAAGCATAATTCAAAACAAGGGTATTAAATTGAGCTCTAACAAATCGTTCTCCTCAGAAACCTCCGAAAGGTACGCTCTTGCTTTATTTGAGCTAGCCAAAGAAAGTTCAGAATTAGACAAAATTCAAGAGAGTGTTAAAGAGCTTTTGGATCTTTTAAATACAAACGAAAGTTTTAAAGATTTTGTAAATAACCCGACACAGTCTCAAAATGTTCAATTGAGTGTAATAGAAAACATTTCTTCAAAAATGCTATTTGTTAAAAATTTCCAAAAATTTTTAGCTATTTTAATTTTAAAAAGAAGAATTTTTTTCTTAGAAAAAATATTAAAAAGCTTTTTATCTTTGACTTCAAAAAAAAGAGGTGAATTACATGCTACACTAATATCATCAAAAAATCTAAGTGAACAAGAATTAAAGGAATTAAATATGGAGCTAGCAAAAACCGTTGGTTCTCAGATTACTTTTAACTTTAAGGTAGATGAAAACTTAATTGGAGGTCTAAAATTTCAGGTCGGAAGTTTAATGATAGATACTTCAATAAGGAATAGATTAAAAAAATATGAGCAAAAAATGTTAGAGGCTTAACATGCGAATAAATCCATCAGAAATTACAAAAATTTTAAAAGAACAAATAAAAAGCTATGGAGAAAAAGCTGAAATTTCTCAAGTTGGAAAAGTTTTATCTGTCGGCGATGGAATTGCACGAATATTTGGTCTCGATAATGTTCAAGCAGGTGAAATGGTTGAGTTTGAAGATAATTCAAAAGGTATGGCACTCAACCTTGAAAATGACAATGTTGGAGTAGTAATTTTTGGAGATGATAAAAATATTAAAGAAGGCAGTACTGTAAAAAGAACAGGTTCGATAGTAGATGCCCCAGTCGGTAAGGAACTTTTAGGAAGAGTATTAGATGGATTAGGAAATCCAATTGATGGAAAAGGAAATTTAAGTTCAAAAATAAAAAGACATAGAGTTGAGGTAAAAGCGCCAGGCATAATTCCAAGACAATCCGTGAGTGAACCAATGCAAACTGGATTAAAAGCAATTGACTCTTTAATACCTATTGGTAGAGGTCAACGGGAATTGATAATTGGAGATCGTCAAACGGGTAAAACTGCAGTTGCAATTGACGCTATAATAAATCAAAAATTTATAAATGACACAGATGACGAAAAGAAAAAACTATATTGTGTTTATGTTGCTATAGGTCAGAAACGTTCAACTGTCGCTCAAATAGTCAAAACACTTGAAGACGCTGGAGCAATGAAATATACAACAGTTGTTTCTGCTACTGCATCTGACTCTGCCCCACTCCAATTTCTAGCTCCATATACTGGATGTACGATAGGCGAATATTTCAGAGATAATGGAATGCACGCTTTAATTATTTATGACGATCTTTCTAAACAGGCAGTTGCATACAGACAGATGTCATTGTTGCTGAGAAGACCACCCGGGAGAGAAGCTTATCCTGGTGATGTATTTTATTTACACAGCCGATTGTTAGAGAGAGCGGCAAAACTTAACGAAGAAAAGGGTGGTGGATCGTTAACCGCTTTGCCAATAATCGAAACACAAGCGGGTGATGTATCAGCTTATATACCAACAAATGTAATTTCCATTACTGATGGTCAAATATTTTTAGAAACACAGTTGTTTAATCAAGGAATCCGGCCTGCTGTAAACGTAGGTCTTTCAGTTTCACGAGTTGGTTCAGCCGCACAGATTAAAGCTATGAAAAAGGTTGCTGGGTCAATTAAGTTGGAGCTCGCTCAATACAGAGAAATGGCCGCTTTTGCACAATTCGGATCAGATTTAGATGCAGCAACACAAAAACTTTTAAACCGTGGGTCAAAATTAACAGAATTACTCAAACAAAATCAGTATTCACCTTTAACAGTAGCAGAGCAAGTTATCTCTGTTTTTACAGGGGTTAAAGGATATTTAGACGATGTTGAGCTAGGACAAATTAAGAGTTTTGAGACTGCTATTTTAGAAAAGATAAAAAATGAAAAAAATGAAATTTTAGAAACGATTCAGTCAACAGGGAAATTAGAAAAAGAGACAGAGGACTCTATTATAAAAATAATCGAGGAATATAAAAAAAGTAGATAATAATGCCAAGTCTTGATGATTTAAGAAAAAGAATTGTAAGTGTTAAATCTACTCAAAAGATAACAAAAGCAATGAAAATGGTTGCAGCAGCAAAACTTAGAAAAGCACAAGAAAATGCTGAGAAAGGAAGACCGTATAGTGAAAAAATGAGAAATATTATTTCAAATTTGGCCCACTCTATTAACGATCCTTCTAATGCACCAAAGTTACTTATTGGCACTGGTGAAGATAAGATTCATTTGTGTGTTGTAATGACTTCTGACAGAGGGTTATGCGGAGGATTTAATTCAAACATTTGTAAATTAGCGAAAAAGTATTTTAAAAAAATTTTAAAAGATGGAAAAAAACTTAAAATTATCACAATAGGTTCAAAAGGTAATGATCAACTTAAAAGAGAGTATGGAAAATTTATTATTAAAAAATTAAGTTTTAAAGACAAAAAAAAAATAACTTTTAAAGAAGCAGATGATGTTGGAAAGATAGTTTTGGAACTTTTTGAAAAAGGAGAATTTGATAAATGTTTTTTATTCTTTAATAATTTTAAGAATGTTATTTCTCAGATACCTCAATCTCAACAGATAATTCCTTCAGAAACATTTAAAAAATCAGACAAAAATAATGAGGATTTTTACGAATTTGAACCTGAAGAGGATGAAATTTTAGAAGATTTACTTCCAAAAAATATTTCAACTCAAGTTTATAAAGCTTTTTTAGAAAATTCAGCAAGTGAGCAAGGTTCCAGAATGACAGCAATGGATAGCGCGACTCGAAATGCTGGAGATTTAGTAAACAAGCTAACGATAAACTATAATAGAAGTAGACAAGCAGTTATTACAAAAGAATTAATTGAGATAATTTCGGGAGCAGAAAGTTTATAAATATGAAAAAAGGTAAAATAACTCAAATAATCGGAGCGGTTGTAGATGTAAGTTTTGCTGAAGAGTTGCCTGAAATTTATACAGCACTTGAAACAGATAATGATGGCAACAAACTTGTCCTTGAAGTTGCTCAACATTTAGGAGAGGGAAATGTTAGAACAATTGCAATGGATTCTACAGAGGGTTTAAAACGTGGTGACACTGTTCTTAATACTGGTGAACCAATTGTAGTTCCGGTCGGGCCAGAGACACTTGGAAGAATTATAAATGTAATAGGGGAACCAATAGATGAAAAGGGAGACGTAAAAACAAAAGAAAAATGGCCAATACATAGACAAGCTCCTAAATTTACCGACCAGTCGACGGAAACTGAAATGTTGGTTACAGGAATAAAAGTAATTGATCTTTTAGCTCCTTATGCAAAAGGTGGAAAAGTTGGGTTGTTCGGGGGTGCAGGAGTTGGAAAAACTGTAACTATAATGGAATTAATCAATAATATTGCAAAAGCTCACGGAGGATTTTCAGTTTTTGCAGGTGTTGGTGAAAGAACAAGAGAGGGTAATGACCTTTATCATGAGATGATTGAGTCAGGCGTAATTAAACCTGATAGCGAAGGATCAAAAGCAGCTTTAGTTTATGGTCAAATGAACGAACCACCTGGAGCAAGAGCAAGAGTTGCTCTTACTGGACTTACTGTTGCCGAATATTTTAGAGATAAAGAGGGACAAGATGTTTTATTTTTCATAGATAATATTTTTAGATTTACCCAAGCTGGCTCTGAAGTCTCAGCACTCTTAGGAAGAATCCCATCGGCAGTGGGTTATCAACCAACATTAGCGACTGACATGGGTAACTTGCAAGAAAGAATAACTTCAACGGGTAAAGGTTCTATTACCTCAGTTCAAGCAATTTATGTTCCAGCCGACGACCTAACGGATCCTGCACCAGCAACATCATTTGCCCATTTAGATGCCACTACAGTGCTTTCCAGACAAATAGCAGAAATTGGAATTTATCCTGCTGTAGATCCTTTAGACTCAACATCAAGGATACTAGACCCAAGAATAGTAGGAGAGGAACATTACAGAGTTGCAAGAGAAGTTCAAAAAATCCTTCAAGCATATAAATCTTTACAAGATATAATCGCAATTTTAGGAATGGACGAGTTATCAGAGGAGGACAAACTTACAGTAGCTAGAGCAAGAAAAATTCAAAGATTTTTATCACAACCTTTTTTTGTTGCTGAAGTATTTACTGGTTCTCCAGGAAAATTAGTTGACTTAGACTCCACTATAAAAGGTTTTTCAGCAATCTGCAGCGGTGAATACGACCACCTTCCTGAAGCTGCTTTTTATATGGTTGGAACAATCGAAGAAGCTGTTGAAAAGGCAGATAAAATGGAAAAAGATACAAAAGAATAATGTCTCAAAAGTTTAGTATTGAAATAATAAGTCCTGAGAAAACAATTTTTAAAAACGAAACAGAAGAGGCGACGATACCTGGCTTCGAGGGGATGATGACGATTCTTAAGGACCACATACCACTTGTTACATTTTTAAGACCTGGCTTTATCGAAACAAGAGATGAGAGTAAAATTGAAAAATTTTATGTCGAGGAAGGGACTGTTGAATTTTCTAAAAATCAGTTATTAATTTTATCATCAACAGTAGTAAATATTAAAGATTTGTCAAAAGAAAATGTTTCAGAAATTATTGAAAAATCAAAAGAACAATTAAAGAAAGAACTTAAAGACAAAGAAAAATATATTTTAAATTTTAAGATTGACACTTTAGAACAAATTAATAAATAATTTTTTTTAATTCAATAAGAATTTTCTCATACACTTCTTTTTTAAAATCTACAATTAAATTTGGTAACTTTTCTTTCTCAACCCATTTCCACTCAATGAATTCAGCATTCTTTGTTTCTATATTAATTTCACTTTCTTTTCCTAAAAATTTGACCAAAAACCATTTTTGTTTTTGACCTCTATATTTACCTCTCCATATTTTTCCCACAAGGTTTTTTGGAAGTTCATATTGCAACCAAAAATCAAATTCTTTGATTATTTCAATTGACTTAATACTTGTTTCTTCCGTTAATTCTCTTCTCATTGCTGATAATAAGTTTTCGTTTTTATCAACTCCGCCCTGGGGCATTTGCCATTTATCAAATGGATTATCTTTTCTTTTACCAACGAAAACTTTATTTTCTTTATTAAGAACAATTATCCCAACACCTATTCTAAGGGGTAAAAGTTTTTTTTTCACGATTTAGAGCTGAGTAAATTAACCGCGTATTTTAATTGATTGTCTGTTTTGGTATTTATTTTAAAATCATCTCCTTTTTCTTCAACGATAATATCTGGTGTAACACCAATCTCTGAAATTGATTTCCCTGATGGAAGATAATATTTTGATATTGTCAATCTCATTCCGCCACCGTTTCTTAGGGGGATAATTGACTGAACCGAACCTTTCCCATAAGTCCTTTCACCTAAAATAATAGCTCTTTTGTGATCTTTTAGAGCACCAGATAAAATTTCAGATGCTGATGCAGAACCTATATTAGTAATTACAATTATTGGTTTTCCATTTATTCCATCACCTTTTTTTGCAAAAAATCGCCTGGACTCTATTATTCTTCTTCCTTTAGTCGAAACAATCTCACCGTCATCTAAAAAAAAGTCAGTGATATTAATTGCTTGATTTAATAAACCGCCAGGATTATTTCTTATATCTAGAATATATCCAGTTGGCCTATTTTTTTTTTCAAATTCGTTTATTTTTTTAAAAAGTTGTTTGTCACTATTTTCATTAAAAGACTTTAATCTTAAATAAACAATTTTTTTATTTTCTCCTACTAACTCTGCTTCTACAGACTTAACTTCAATTATTGCTCTGGTAATATTAAATTCTATTGATTTTTTAACATTTCTTCTTCTTACTGTTAATTTTATATTTGTACCTACTTTTCCTCTCATTAGTTTTACAGCTTCACTTAAGGACTTACCTTGAACTTGAATATCATCAATTCTTACGATGTAGTCTCCAGCTTTAATACCAGCTCTAGCCGCTGGAGTTCCATCAATTGGAGCTATTACTCTCACTACGCCAGACTCCATTCCTATTTCAATCCCAAGACCTCCAAACTCTCCTTTAGTATCCGTTTGCATACTTTTAAAAAGCTCAGGGTCCATGTAAGAAGAGTATGGATCTAAAGATTGTAAAACACCATTTATGGCTGCATCCATTGATTTGGCTTGATCAACTTCATCAACGTACTCTTCTTTAATTTTTTCAAGAACCTCACTGAATAAATCTATTTTTTCATAGAGTTTATTTGAATTTTGAGCCCCAACATAAGAAAAGTTTAAAAATAAATTAATTATTATAATCAAATACAAAAATTTCATATTAATGCTTTCTCCTTTGGAATAGGTTCTGACCACATTTTTTCAAGGTCATAAAATTTTCTCTTTTCAGGGTGAAAAATATGAACAATTATATCTATTGTATCAACTAATTTCCAATCATTACTTAAAGCCCCTTCAATTCTGCAGTTTTCAATTCCTATTTTTTTTAGTTCAGAAACTAAATTTTTTGACAATGACTGCAAATGTCTGGAAGAAGTTCCCGATGCTATTATCATATAATCAGCGATGTATGATTTTTTCTTTAAATCAATTGTTACAATATTTTTAGCTTTATTTTGATTGAGTATCTTTTCAATAGAGTTTTTTATGTCGAATATTTTCATTTATTCTTATGATAAATAACTTTTTCTGATTTGAGAAGACGAAATATTAATTTTTTTGTTGTTTATAAATTTAATTTTATTTTTTTTCACAGTCTTTACTATAACAGATTTTTTGCTTTTAGCATCAAAGTCCTTTCTTGAAAAAACAACCACTTTTGTAGTATTTATAATATATTTATATCCCTTCCACTTATGTAAATTAACTAGGTTATCTGAACCAATTATAAAAAATAAATTTGAATTTTTATTCTTCTTTTTTAAATATTTTATCAAATCATAAGTATATGATGATCTTAAAATTTGATCATAGAATTTAACTTCAATTTTTTTAATTTTTTTTGTTAATTTTTTACACTTTTGAATTCTTTTTTTTAGTATGAAAAGTGGTTTTTCTTTAAAAGGGTTTTTTTTTGTAATTACCCATAAAAGTTTATCGAGTTTTAATTTATTAATTGAGATTTTTGATATTTTTAAATGTCCAAAATGAGGTGGATCAAAAGTACCTCCTAAAATACCAATATTGTTTTTGATTTTTTTCATTTAGTCTTAAGAGGATCTAATCGTACCATTACCAGAGACTATATATTTGTAAGATGTTAACTGGTTTACACCAACTGGCCCTCTAGGAGGTAATTTATTTGTTGAAATACCAATTTCTCCTCCAAAACCAAACTCTCCACCATCTGCAAATTGAGTAGAAACATTATGCATTGCAATAGAGCTATTTACACCATTTAAAAAATTTTGTGCAACTTTACTATCGTTAGTTATAATACTGTCGGTATGCATTGTTCCATATTTTATAATATGTTTTTTAGCCTCTTCAACTCCATTAACCGATTTAATTGAAATCTTTGGTGCTAAGTATTCAGTTCTCCAATCAATTTCTTTAGCAATTTGAAATCTATTTTTGAAGATCGAATTAATTTTTTTGTCTACAATTATTTCACATCCTTGAGAAATTAATTCATTTATTATTGAAGGGGCATGAGACTTTAAGGCTTTGACATCAATTAATAATGTTTCAACTGCTCCACAAATACTTGTTCTTCTCATCTTTGCGTTTGATATAATCTTTTTTGCCATATTAATGTTTGAATTTTTATGTACATAAATGTGACAAATTCCTTCCAAATGTCCAATAACATGGATTTTTGATAATTCTTGAACCTTCTTAACGAGTCCTTTTCCACCTCTTGGAACTACAACATCAATATATTTTGTCATATTAGATAAAAGATAATTTACAATATTTCTATTTTTATTCTCAATAAATTGCACACAGTTAATATTGATTTTATTTTTTAAAAGTGATTTTCTAAAAAGCTTTGCGAGAATTTTATTTGAATTATAAGCTTCAGATCCCCCCCTTAAAATTGCACAATTACCAGATTTAAAACAAAGGGCAGAAACATCAGCTGTAACATTTGGTCTGCTTTCATATATGACACCAATTACTCCAATCGGAGTTGAAACCTTTTTAATATTTAATCCGTTTGGTCTTTTCCACTGATCTAACGTTCTATTTATAGGATTTTTAAATTTAATAATTTGATCGATTGAACTTATTATTCCATCAATTCTTTTGTCGTTTAACATTAAACGATCAGTAAAATGTTTTCTTTTTACATTTTTTAAGTCTCTATAATTTTCCTTAAGAATTGATTTTTTATTTTTTAACAAAAGATAATTATAATCTAGCAGTACTTTATTTGTTTTTTTGGAGTTGATTCCGTTAATTTCAACTAAAGCTTTTCTTGCATTAATACCAATTTGTCTAATTTTTTTCATAATATAACAATATCATCTTTGTGGACTATTTCAGATTTACTAGCATATCCAAGAATATTTTCAATTTGGTCACTTTGTAAACCCTTGATTTTGTCAATTTCATCTGAGGAAAAGGAGGACAAAGCCCTAGCAACATCAATGTTGTTGTTATCCAAAATCAAAATATTATCACCTTTTTTAAAACTTCCTGATACTTTAGTAATTCCTGATGGCAATAAACTTTTACCAGATCTAAGTGCTTTGCAAGCACCTTGATCAATAAATATTTTTGCTGATGTAGAAAGAGAGCTTATAATCCATTTTTTTCGGGCAGCTAAATTTGAAATTTTTGGAATAAACCAGGTACATAGTTTTTCTTTTATAATTCTATCTATAGGGTTTGAATATTTTCCATTAGCTATAGACATAAAACAACCGGAGTTCATACAAATTTTTGCAGCCTCTATTTTTGTTAACATACCTCCTGATCCATAAGTATTCTTTTTTTTATCAACTAAAGAGAAAATTTTATTGTCAATCTTTCTTACTTCTTGTACTAAATTCCTCTTATTCAGTGACTTCTCATACAAACCATCAACATCAGAAAGAATAATTAGCAAATCTGCCCCAATTATTTGTGCAACTCTAGCTGCAAGTCTATCATTGTCTCCATATTTAATTTCAGAAGTTGCAGTTGTGTCATTTTCGTTCACAATTGGAATTGCATTTAATTTAAATAAATTTTCAAAAGTTCTCCTGGCATTAAGCGCCCTTCTTCTTTGTTCTGTGTCATCTGGCGTTATTAAGATTTGACCTATTTTTAAATTATTTCTTTCGAATAATTTTTGAAATTCATTAGTTAAATGTATTTGTCCAACTGAAGCAATAGCCTGACTCATTTCTATTTTTAATCTTTTTTTCTTTATTTTAAGATAATTTTGGCCTAATGCTATGGCTCCGGAAGTAACTATTACAACTTCTTTTTTATTTTTTTTTAATTTTTTAATGTCTTGAATTAGACTTAAAAACCATTTTTTCTTAAAGTTACCTTTATTATCAACTATTGTTGAAGAACCTAATTTAATAACAATTTTTTTAGCTTTACTAATATACATTTTTTAATAACAATCTTTTTATACTTGCCAAATTTTTATCTTTAAAAACAGAAATGATTTCAACCTTTTTTTTAATTTTTTTTTCAAATAAATTCAATTTCTCTTCTATTTCTTCTTTTTCAAGTAAATCAGATTTGTTAAATACAATAATTTCTTTCTTATTAAATAAAGTTTTGTCGTATTTTTTTAACTCTTTTCTAACTTTGAGGTAGTTTTTAGTCAAATCTATTTCAGATAAATCCAGCAAATGTAACAAAATTTTACACCTTTCGATATGACGAAGAAACTTATCACCCAAACCAGTACCCTCATGAGCTCCCTCGATTAAGCCAGGTATGTCAGCTAAAGTAATTTCTTTATTACCATATAGAGAGACTCCTAAATTTGGATTAAGAGTAGTAAAAGGATAATTAGCAATTTTTGGTCTCGCCCGAGTCAAAGCAGCTAATAAACTTGACTTACCAGCATTTGGCATTCCAATTATTCCAACGTCAGCGATAACTTTAAGTTGTAGCCATACCCAAAATTCTTCTCCTGGTTTTCCTTTAGTCTTTTTTGTTGGAGCTCTATTAGTTGAGCTCTTAAATCTTACATTACCAAGACCATGTTTACCCCCCGCAGCAACTAGGTATCTTTCTTTATTTTTTGTAAAGTCATAAATTAATGTATTATTATCATCTTCATAAATTTGCGTTCCCACGGGAATTTTAATAACTAAATCTTTACCATTCGCACCTGTTCTTTTTCTTTTGCTACCATCTTGTCCTTTTTCTGCTTTAAAATGTTGCATATATCTAAAGTCGATTAAGGTATTTAAATTTCTTTCAGACTCAAAAATAATTGATCCACCGTCTCCTCCGTCACCACCATCGGGCCCGCCGTATTCAATAAACTTTTCTCTGCGAAAGTGTGCAGACCCAGAGCCACCGCTACCAGCTTTAATATATATTTTTGCTTGATCCAAAAATTTCATTATAGGTTTTTTAAAATAAATTAATTAAAGGTTTTTTTAAATCTTAACTGGGGATAACAGATACTAAAGTTCTGTTCAATTTAGATTTTTTAAATTTTACTTTACCTTTTACTAGAGAAAAAATTGTATGGTCAGACCCCATTCCTACGTTTTCACCAGGATGTATCCTAGTTCCTCTTTGTCTTACAATTATATTTCCTGGCACAACTAACTGTTCACCGTAAATCTTAACACCGAGTCTTCGTCCTTTACTATCTCGTCCATTTCGCGATGATCCACCAGCTTTTTTTGTTGCCATTTATTATCCTATTTTTTTAAATTCTTTTTTATATCCGTCTTTTTTTCTTTTGTAGTTTTCTTTTTTTCGACTATTTTAGCCTCATCAACGATCTTTCCACCTTTAGATAAAATTTTAGTAATCTGAATTTTTGAATGAAGTTGTCTGTGTCCATTTTTTTTTCTAGAGTGTTTTCTTCTTCTTTTGTGAAATACTAATATAGTTCTATCTTTAACATTATCTAAAAGTTTAGCTT
>MDTD01066282.1_pt1 | contig 15369 bp, 13 predicted proteins | sample 811221 | NCBI WGS metagenome assembly MDTD01 (sample SAMN05326646, study PRJNA326480) | marine metagenome | isolation source: seawater | place: Pacific Ocean: South West | collected 2011
GTCTTCGCCCGAGCTTCAGCAACATGCTTGACGACGATTGGATCGAGTGAATCTGTTACCGCCATGGCAACAGTGTTGATGACCAGACCAATCCCGAAGGCGATCAGAAAGAAGCTGCACTTTGCCGTGACTACGAAGCGATTCAACATGAGACATTCCCTCGAGTTTCCCTAAGGTTATCAAACCTGGATTGATTGACGGCAGCAAGACACATCACAGAATTCCAAACCCCCTCACGCACCCCAAAACGCTCTCGTGGTTTCCTGAGAGCGACTTGTCAGGGAGAGAGCCACACGTTGCAACCACCAGGGTTACACTCCAGATCACTTCTGTCGATCTTGAGAACCAATTAATCCGGGAGGCAAACAATGCAGCATGAACTGAACGAACTTCGCAAGCAGGTCCGAACGCTTCAACGGATGCTCTTTGGCCTCCTTGGACTGGCGACATTGGCTGGCTTGCTTGCGGCAACAACCCTTCAAAGCCAGCCAAAGGGGATTCAGGCCACACAGCTTGAAATCGTTGACCCTCAGGGGAACGTCATGGTGGTCCTTGGAACGATGAAGGATGGTGAATCACACCATGGATACATCAAGACACTCAACGATCAGGGCAAGAGCCTGATCAGGCTTGAGGGCAATGCTCGAATGGGAATGATCCAGACCCAGAACAATCGTGGCCAGGCACTCGCAAGGATCACCGCAGACCCCACTGGCACCTGGGGCTCCATCAAAACGCTTCATGCCAGCGGACCTACGATGGTGACGCTTTCAGGTTCAGTCAATGGTGATGGGATCTTCCGAGTCAACAACGCCAAGGGCGGCAACCTTGTGGAACTTGGCGCAGACGTTGCCGGCGACGGGGTCGTTGTCACAGAGAATGGCAAAGGAGCCGTCCTGGTGGCGCTGAGCTCAACGGAGAATGGCGAAGGAGTTGTTGTGACCCAGAACGAGAAGGGCGCAAGACTGGTTCGGATTGCCGTATCAGATGATGGCAGCGGTGAAATCAAAGTTCACGACAAAAAGGGTGACGTCATCTCGACCTCCCCTTGAAATGTGACCCAATCTCTTGAAATGATTTCACATCATGTCCGAGCGCAATTCTGATTTGATCCTGAAATTTCCGAGGATTATTCAATGCCAGATGTCTACTACCTGAAACGTGGAGAAGAAGTCCGAGGACCACTCTCCAGACTAGAGCTGATGGAATTGGGAGAACGCGGACAAGTACTTGAAAACGATCTCATCAAACGCGAGGATATCGACCGGTGGATCCGAGCCATCAAAGTCAAGGGACTCAAGACCGGCACCACAATCTCTGCGGCAACTGATCCGCCCCCAGTTGATGCCGGACAAGATCAAGCTGGAACAGGCAACGTTTCGGTTTCTCACGAAGACTCCGACGCTGCTGGCGTGGATGCTGTTGATGAAGATCTGGACGCAGCCATTGATGAAGACTTCAAGGCTGCTGCTGGTCGTGTAGATGAAGATATAGAAATGAAGGGATTCGCTGGGAAGGTCCTCAAATACATTGCTTCTACGATCATCATCATCGGAGTCATCGATTTCACGATCTATAACACCAATATGTGGGATATCTATCTTGGGTTTCTCATCGGAAGCAGTCTGGAGTACTGGACCTACTGGATCGCAGTCGGTGTGGGTTTCGTATTGATGCTCATTGGCAGCAAGGATCTGAATTGCCCCAATGGTGTGATCTGGTCAGTCAACATCATTGCAGCAACCGCAGTAGTCGCACTGATCACCGCCAACATCATGACGCTGATCAACAACCCTAGGCTGAACAACATCAACCTGATCAGGGCATCCTCTCTGGAGCTGTGCCCGACCAGAACAATTGATGAAATGGTCAATTCCTTTTTCGAAGACCCGAAGTGGTCTAGCTACAGCGAATACAACAGAAGAAAACCCAAATCGGAGCGAGGCAGTTTCGTCATACTCACTGGCGATCTCATGTTCGACGGAATCCCCCAGGAAGCCGACATCACATTCAAGTTCACTGAATGGGAACAGAAAGGCAGAGGCAGATCATCCTATTTCGAGTTTGATTTCGAGTTCCACAGCATCCAGATAAATGGAATTGAACAGTCTGAAGCGGTCGGGCTGGATCTGCTCGATCTGATGTGTGAAACCAGATGAGAACTCCTTGAAGCCAGGCGATTCCACCGGCTTATTTCCACGAAAGAAACAGCCCCCTGCCAGAGGCCGGGGGCTGTACACCTACTGTTGATCAAGACACGACTGAATCAATTCAAGCCTTGACGGCCTTGACTGGATACCAATCGACCTCGTCAGGATCAATCCCGATCCCGTCCACCTTCTCAGTGAATCCATTCTCGGCCAACCAGTCGGAAGTCGTGTCCGAAATTGATTCTGCATCATCTTCATCAATTTCTTCATCACCAGTCAACTCGACCATGATGTTCACCTTGACGTGCTGGCTTCCATCACTGTCATAGAACTCTGGCTGGAGCTGAACGCCAACCATGGATTCAGGGGCAACTCCCACGAGCACACCTTTTTCCATGAGCGCATCTTCAAACTCAAAGCAGATCTCTTTCAGCTGTTCCATATCTGACATATCCAAACTCCTGATTTGGTAATTGAGTCAACTCCGGGCATCGCACTCACCAGCATAGCGGATATTAAAGCTTGAAATACAGGTCCGTTGATGCTCCCCCCTCATGAAACCGCAGCCAGCTTTACACCCCCAGGCCATGAAACAAGCCATCGCCAGAGAAACTAGCCGAATCCCAGAACAACCCGGATGATCTGAAACACGATCAACAGCAGCGGCAGCAATGGAAGAATCGACAGGCTGAGATTCAGCACGGCGAGTTTTCTTTCGCATTGATGTCGCGTGACGAACATGATGTCGTAGTTGAGTACCACTCCGAAGATTGCAATCGCAGCAACAGGCAGATACATGAGTACCAGCCCCATTCCTGCTGTTCCTCCGGAGAAGCCATCCGTCAGGAAGTCGGTGGCATAGAGAATCAGGCCAATCATGCACACAAAGGCGAACGCGGTCGCACAGAAAGAGACCTTGGCCGGAAAGAAGCGACTCATTTTCCAGGATGAAGCAAGTGTGTAGCTGTCCCTGAGCAATTGACCACACTCGGGACAGCACGCTTCCGGGGCCAACGTGTTCCTGTTGTAGCCACATCCACAGCGGACGTTCTCAGAGTGACCTTGATTTTCCTTGCTTGTCATGATGGCGACTCATGCCTCAGGCCATGGGTGTTCGGCACAACCAATCAACACTGCGAGTCGGATGATACCCCAGTCCATTTCCCGGGCTCCCGGCACCAATCGAATGGGCCTGCCCTAGCCCTCAGGCCACCCAACAGATCCCCCCACGCACTTGCCATCAGTGCACCTAAGTGAAGTCTCTGAACTGCATCTTTTTGCGTATCATCAGTCCATGCAAATCTTCACGTTCATCTGGATTACGTTGTGGTGTATCGCAGGAGCTGTTGGCGGCGCGATTCTGCTGGGAGGATTCACGTCCATCCCAATGAGTATCCTCGGCGCCATCATCGGCCTGCCCGTCGGATTTCTCCTCGGGAAGTACATGAAGATCTCAGACTGGCTCACGCATATTGGTTGATGATTGATTCAACCCATACTTATGCAACGCCAGTACTTCATCAGATCAAATGACCTTTGAACTCTTCCTCGGGTTCCAGAAGTACCTGTATGAAGACACCCCAGCCGCCTGATCATGTCTGACGAATCCAACAGCCCATTTACTGAACAGGAACGACTTCAGGCCCTCGCCAGCTACAAAGGGCGAGAAGAGGAGTTCAGCTTCGTTCAGATGTGCTACGACTACAAATGGGTCCAACCATTCGACTGGGTGGAATGGAAAGAGACGGATGAAGCGGCCCAGCTTCGAGACGACCCAGACGTGCTCGCCCGCGCCACGCCCCTGCAGCTTCAGCATCTGCTGACCGTCATCTTTCGACAGGATCGATTCGCCGAAGGCTCGGCCGCAGAGCACTTTGAATCAGGACTCATCGGCCGGATCATCGATCGAGCCGGGGTACTGGCCCAGCCCTAGCCTGCGGTGTCTTCAAACCCGAAGCTTCGGCTTCTACAGTGCTTCAATGACCGGTTTATAACTTGGCACCCCCATTATTTGGACCTAATATAAGGGTCAGGGGTGTTACCTGATTTCTACTGGAGAGAACGTCATGAAGCCCTGGTCCGTCATACTGATTTCTGCCTTCATCCTCGCTGTCTGCGGCGCCCCCGCCCAGGCTCAGCAGCTGATCAACAAGAACATCAACGTCGGCGGCACGAACCGAAGCTATCTGGTGTATCTGCCGGTCAACTTCGACCCTGCGGAATACATGCCTGCCATGTTCTTCTTTCATGGAGGTGGCGGTACCGCCAACGGCGGAATCTACGAATGTGATTTCCGACCACTGGCCAATGCCGAACGTTTCATCGCCGTCTACCCGCAGGCCATCGACAGCACTTCCGGCAACAACAGCTGGGACTGTCTGGGTGACTACCACGGCGGGATCGACGAAATGGGCTTCATGTCCGCGATGATCGGCGCCCTGGCTTCCGACTACAACATCGATACCCAACGTGTCTATGCCAGCGGATACTCCCTCGGAGGCAGCATCGTCTACGACATGGCCGCCTATCTCCCGGATCAAGTCGCTGTCATCGCCCCCGTTGCCGCCAACATGTGGGAATGGACGCTCAGCGATGTGAACTGGACCACTCCGATCGCCTGTGTGCACATCCTGGGAACAAACGATTTCTACGCCCCATACAACGGCAATGCCTACAGCATCTCAACCAGTGCGCAGAATGCTCACTTCGTTGCACTCAATGGCGCGGAAACAACGCCCACTTCCGAGAACCTTGGTGGCAACATCACCCGATATACCTGGGCCGCTGGCGAAGCCTGCCATGGTCATCAGCACTATGTCCGTCAGGGCGGCGGCCATGATGAACCCTCCGACTATCCCAACGGTCCGGAATGGATCTGGGACTACGCCTCCCAGTATTCACTGGATGGCCTCATTGAATGTGTTGGTGGCTGTGAAGGCGACTTCAACGGTGATGGCACCCGCGATGTCAATGACATTCTCACCGCCATCGGCGCCTTCGGTAATGGCGACGGTGGAGATATCGACGGAGATGGCGATACCGATGTCTCCGACATCCTCGCCCTGCTGGGACTGTTCGGCCAGGACTGCTGATCCGCACCCTGCAGGATTGACAGGAGATCCCTGGAACATCGATCACGATGCTTCGTGATGGTTCCGGAACTCATTCGATCCTGCTTCAGGAGATTCCCCGATGAAGTTCTGCATGCAGGCTGTCGCATCCGTGATCCTTTCGCTGATGCTCGGCGCCCCGACACTGGCACAGCAGGTCTCGAATCAGACCCTCAACGTCGACGGTCTGCAAAGAAAGTACATTCTGGTTCTTCCGGACAACTTCGATCCTGCGGAGCATCTTCCCGTCGTGATGTGGGCCCATGCTGGCGAGGGCACGGCACAGATCGGCATGGAATTGGAAGCGGACTTTCGTCCGCTCGTGAATACAGGGCGTTTCATCGCGGTCTATCCGGAAGCCTGGCCCGACTTCGAGCAGTGCCTCTGCTGGGGATACGATCTCGGACTGGGCGAGACGAATGGCAACTATGAGATCGATCTTGACTTCATCGATGCCTTGATCGACGAACTGGTTGACGCTCATGGTGCGGATCGCGATCGCATGTACTTCGGGGGTTATTCACTCGGCGGCAGCTTCACCTGGGACGTGGCCTGTGCCATGAGCGACAAGATCGCCGCCATTACTCCCGTCGCGGCGAGCATGTGGTACTCCACCTTTGACAATGGCTGTGACGCCGCGTTGCCGACGGCGGTCTGCCACATCCTCGGCACGAATGACTTCTATGCTCCCTATGAAGGAGGCTGGGTTCCTTCAGCTGCTGAACAACATGCCTTCTGGGTCCAGAAGAACCAGTCCAATCCGGTCCCCGACCAGACCAATCTCGGCGGCGGCGTCACCCGCTACACCTGGGCGGAAGTTCCGGACTCCTGCCACGGCGTGCAGCACTTCCGTATCCAGAACGGCGAACATGACGTACCTGCATTCACTGAACAGTCCATGTGGGCTTTCGTCTCCCAATACGCTCTGGATGGCGTCATCGAATGCGTGGGTGGTTGCGATGGAGACTTCAACGGTGACGGTACCCGTGATGTGAACGACATCCTCACCGCCATCGGGGCCTTCGGCAATGGTGACGGCGGCGATGTCGACGGAGACGGTGACACCGATGTCTCCGACATTCTCGAACTGCTGAATCTGTTCGGAGAGGATTGCTGAAACTTCACCCGTTCAGCAACCCCGACATCCAATCGATCCATGACATGGCAATGAATGTTGTCAGCTACTTCTTCAAGTCCCGACGAGTTCACCTACCGGGGATGCCTGTTTGAGCCGGCACTCAATGCCCAGATCACCGAGAAGATCTCTGGCGGTCGCCATCGCGCCGAGGAAGATCACCGGCAGACCCGATCCGGGATGGGTTCCTCCGCCGACCATCCACAGGCCATCGCAGGTCGGCCAGCGATGCTTGGGGCGGAAGATCGCCATCTGCTTGAGCGTATGAGACAGGCTGAAGGCCGCACCGAAGTGAATATTAGTATCCGCCCAGGAATCGGGGGTGTGATGGATTTCCGTCACGATCCGGCCTTCAAGATCGATGTCCATCTGTTCACGCAGTGTCTTCAGTACTTGATCACGCACCTTGGTGCGTGCTGTGGACCAGTCGATCCCCGACTTGGTATTGGGTACCGGCACGAGGACATAGAGTGAAGAGTGACCATCTGGAGCCATGGTGTCATCGATACGTGATGGATTGCAGACGTAGAAGCTGGGATCTTCGGAGATCGTTCCTTCCGCACCATTGCCACGACTGATGTCCTCGAGATTTTCGATGTACTTCTCTGCAATGCGAACCGTGTGATGAGGCAGATCGATCTCACCCTTCACACCGATGTACATCATCATCGTGGAGCACGAATAGTCGGCCTTCTCCACTCTTCGGTCATTCCATCTACCCTGAAGGTGCTTGGGAATCAGATTCTTGATGGCCCATGCCGCATCGGCATTGATGACCACATGATCATGTTCATGGACCTCATGGTCCGGACCGACTTCCACACCTCGGCAGGTTCGCCCATTGAAACGAAGCCCTGTGATTGGATGATTAAGCGCGATCGCTCCACCCATTTCCTCGAAGATCCTGCCCAGTTCCTGCATGAGTCCACCACATCCACCCTTCGGATGCCAGACGCCGAAGCCGTATTCGATGAAGTTGAGGATGGTGAACAGGCTCGGAGCATCCCAGGGCGACATGCCGAGATACTTGCTCTGGAAACTCACGGCGATTTCATTCACCGGGTGCTTGAAATACCGCTGAGTCACTTCCTTCATTGAATGCAGCGGGTCGAGCCGGAGACCTCCTCGGATGAATCCCGGCTTCATCATGTCCTTCATGCTGTTCAAGGAGTGCCGCAGTACGGGCTCGAAGGCCTGGATCTTGGAGTTGTTCGTATCGTAGAACCGGCGGAACGCAAGACCGTCACCCGGGCAGTTCGCCTCGAACTGGGCCTCCATTCGATCCAGATCACGCGTGGCCTCCATCACATGGCGACGACCATCGTGTCCGATATCCAGCCGATACATGGGCTCAAGTTCGTGCAGTTCAAGCGAATCTCTGATGCTCCGGCCCGAAACCTTCAGGATCTCGTCCAGCACGAATGGCATGAGGAAATACGTGGGACCCCGATCGAACTTGAAGCCATTGGATTCGATCGTGGAGCATCTTCCACCGACACGATCCCCTGCTTCGTACAGAGTGGTCGGAACACCATGAGAGGCGAGAAGAATTGCAGTGGCCAGACCACCCGGTCCAGCTCCGACAACGCCGACGCTTGTTTCTTGGCTCTGAATGTCAAAGTTCTGCTTGATCACTGTGGAACCATAGGCCTACTGTCTTTCACGCAATTCGTTCAATTTGGTTTTTTTCTACCAACACAACAGCGAGACAGACTGATGGATCAATATTCAATGACGTTTAAGGCACTGCAAGCCGGGCTGACCGTCGAAGGGGTGACGATGTACCTCTTCTGGCTCGGAATTGTGGGTATGGGAGCCGGGGCAATCTACCTGTGGATGATGCAGGGCGCCTTATCAGCAACCTACAGAAAGGTCGCCATTGTCGCAGGAATCATCTGTGGCGTGGCCTGCTTCCATTACTACCGCATGTCCGGCATCTACGTCGAGGCACTTGCCGCAGCCATCTCCCTGGATGCTGACGGCAATGTGGTGATCGGCGAACTGGCGGCATTCCCGACGGCCTATCGGTATATCGACTGGCTGATCACCGTGCCCCTGATGGTGCTGGAATTCCCATTGCTTCTGAACCTCGGCAAGCGTGGAGCCGGACTGTTCTGGGGACTCGGACTGGTCTCCCTGTTCATGCTTGTCTTCGCCTGGATCGCAGAGACCAGCGCCGTGGGCAGTGGCCAGTGGTGGGGCTTCTACCTCGTCTCCTGCTTCCTGTGGGTTGTGATGGTCGGCATCCTCTACGGACAGGTCACTCGTGCCGCTGCACACCTGCCGAGCGAGTTCCTCTCCACCCTCAATGTGATGAAGCTCTTCATCGCCGTGGGCTGGATCATCTACCCAATCGGCTTCCTTCTCGCACTCAGCGACAACGAAAGCCTTCGTGAAATCCTCTACAATATCGCCGACGTGATCAACAAGGTCGGCTTCGGCGTCGCCTGTGTGATCGCAGCCAAGACGTTGAGCAGATATGAATCCGAAGGCAAGCTTTCGGCCAAATAGAGTGATCACTACTCACAATCATCAGACGTCCCGTGCTCCGCGCGGGACGTCTGTTTTTTCGTTTCCAGTGCTTCAACTTGGACTCCTCGCACTGTTGTCACTGATGACCCAACCCACACCTGCCCACGCAGCCTGGATCTGGATCGTGGCACTCTTCTGGATGGGGATGCCGCATGGCGGACTGGACCTCCATGTCTTGACCTGGACGCATGGCGGCCCATTTCATCCTCGGGCGTGGGGCCGATTCGGAATCTATTTCGCGATCATGGTGGCCGCTGCGGGCTTCTTCTGGATCGCACCGCTCTGTGCCACCATTTCATTTCTGATTCTGACCGCGGTTCACTTCGGAGAAGCAGACCGTATTTTCGCACGTGACTGCCTTGATCCGAAGGCCTTCATTCCACGAGCCTGGGGGCTGTTTCGAGGCGCACTGGTCGTCTCGCTGCCCTGCTGGATCGATCCCGCAGGATCATGGGAGCCCTTCGCACTGATGGCCGGCGGCCTGACCAGCGATGGCTACACCTCCGCTCTGCATGTGTTCGGAATCCTGATGTTCTCGATCTGCGCCATCACCGCCTGCTGGTCGACCGTCGTTCAGACCGTCAGTTGGCGATCACCCGCAACCATTGGATTTCTCATCGAAACAGGGTTCGTCGCGGCCTGGTTCGTGCTGCTGCCGCCACTCTGGGCAATCGGCGGCTACTTTCTCGCCATGCATGCCACCAAGCACATGATTCGCCTGGCCTGGCTTGATGAGCAATGGCGTGGTCGTACCAGATGGGTTCAAGGAGTCCTGAGACTGCACCTTGATGCACTCTGGCTTTCTGCCCCTGCCTGGTTGATGGTCGCCGCACTGGCCTTGCTGGTACCCGCCGGACCTGTACTGGCCCTTGCCGTTGCCTCGATAGGATTCTATCTGACCTGCACGCTGCCTCACCATCTTCTAGTGGAACGTCTCCCGGGGGCCTGATCACTTCAAGGTGCTCACTGCAGGCCCCAGAATGGTGGACATGACGCACCTGCATTCACTGAACAGGTCCATGTGGGCATTCTCCCAATACGCTCTGGATGGCATCACCGAACGTGTGGGAGTTTGCGATGAAGACTTCAACGGCGACGGAACTCGTGACATGAACGACATCCTCGAACTGCCGAGTCACCTTCGGCCGTTGACAGGACTGACCCGCTCCACCCTGGCCATCATGTCGAGCGGAGACCTCGCTTGAGGCCGGCGGAATGAGAACCTCAGCTTGATCTCCATCAGGTCGTGGATATACTAATGACAATCCATTGCCATTAGATCCAAGGGCCCCACGCTGATCTCATCATGAAGTTGAACTGGCTGATCATTGGTGGAGGGATTCACGGGGTACACATCGCGGCACGCCTTCTTGAGGAAGGGAATGTCGATCGCGAGGACCTCCGCATCGTTGATCCAGGCGAGCAACTCCTCGATCGATGGCGAAGCTGCACCGCAACCACCGGCATGACTCATCTTCGATCCCCTGCCGTACACCATCTGGGAATCGAATATGGATCGCTTCGGCGATTTGCAGGCAAACAAAAAAACCGAATGCCGAGACACTTCGTCCCTCCGTTCGATCGGCCATCCATCGCACTTTTCAATGCCCACTGTGATGAGCTTGAGAAGAACTTCGGACTGGCCGAACTCCACATCAAGGATCGAGCCACGAAGTGTTCCATCGACTGTGACAAGGCTGTCGTGACCCTGGCCAGTCGCGAACAACTGGAAGTCCAGAACGTGATTCTCGCCATTGGAGCAAGCGAACAACCCCATTGGCCTGACTGGGCTCCTCGAACCCATCCACAGGTCCACCATGTCTTCGAGCCCGGGTTCGACGACTGGCCCGACACGCCCCGCTCCGTGATGATCGTCGGTGGCGGGATCTCATCGGGCCATGTGGCTCTTCGCTTCCTGAAAGAAGGTCATGAGGTCCATCTGGTCTCGAGACATCCTCTGCGTGAACACCAGTTCGACAGTGACCCAGGTTGGCTCGGCGTGAAATACGCCTCGAGCTTCTGCCGAACGGACGACTTCGACGAGCGCCGTTCCCTCATTAACTCGGCACGCAACAGAGGCTCAGTACCTCCTGACATGGGCCGGGCACTGCGAAGAGCGATTGCACGTCAGCAACTTCACTGGCATGAAGACGAAGTCAGCGAAGTCATTGAAGACGACGAGAAACTCGAGGTCTCGCTGAAGACCGGAAGCGAACTCGCTGTTGATGGCATCTATCTGGCAACGGGCTTTACGCCTGGTCGCCCGGGGGGATCGATGGTCGATGAGTTGATTGAATCGGCCTCACTGCCGTGCGCCCAGTGTGGCTACCCCATCGTTGATCCTGCACTTCGCTGGCATCCACGCCTCTACGTCACGGGCCCACTGGCAGAACTCGAACTGGGACCTGTCTCACGGAACATCGCCGGAGCACGACGCGCCGGAGATCGGATCGTTGATTCGATTCGGTCAAAGAAGTGCACCCTATCGGGACCCCAGATCTGACCTCCGAGACCGCAGGCACTGGAGGCCTGATCTCATGTGGCTCCCCTCCCTTACATGTGCTGAATCGACAGGCCAGCTATTCGACGCTCCTCATTGAGTTCATGAACCATGTTGCCCTTGAACCACTCATCAGGGTACTGATGCCCTCATCAACCCCCTCCTCCACAGCCAGATGACCCTATTTGCAGGACTGCACAGGGCCTGCTTGGAACCCTGAAAAGCGATACTCTAGACAGAATGAACGGGGTGATCGCTGGCCACTGAACCACGTGGCAATCGATCGAGAAAGAGGGAGCGAAGGGACATGCACAACTCGGATTTTTCCGACAGCGTCTCCGTGACTGACGAGAACGCCACGACGACAACTTCTGATGCACTCAGCCCTGCACGAGATACCGGCTGGGGACTTGATCTTGGTATGACCGGCGTCTCAAGTCTGTCACTTCATCAGAATGAGATAGCAATAGTCGAATCCGTGACGATCAAATCGCCACTGAGCATGACGACCCCCTCGCTCACACTTGAAATCCATACCGAACCACCAAAGACGATTCCTCGAGTGATTGAACTTGATCCGCTCTCTGGCGGACATGGAGTCATCAGCCCGCTGAACGTGGAACTCTCGGCACAGGCCGCCTGGTCCCAGACCAGCAGCGAACGAGTCGATCTGATTGCCACCCTCACCACACATGGTCGTACCTTGGCCAAAAGCACTCGATCACTTGAAGTCCTTGCACCAGACCAATGGTCCGGTGCCGCAACCTACCCTGAGTCGATTGCCAGCTTCATCACACCTCAGGCCACCGAAGTCCTTGAATTCAGACAAGTCATTGCGGAAGAGTTGAAGCAACTTCAAGTGATCGACCCTTCTCTGGATGGATACCAGTCAAAGAACCCCGAGAAGATCGCCGCCTTGACCCAGGCAACCTGGAGAGCACTGGCCCGACAAGGCTTCACCTATGCCGAAGGAGCCCATGATCACCGCAAGCGTGGCCAGACCGTCATCACGCCAGCCGATCTACTCAAGGCCAGGACCGGCAACTGTGTCGATCTGACGCTGCTCTTCTGTTCCGCCCTTGAGTCCATTGGCCTGAACTCGATGATCATTCTCACCAAATCCCATTGCTTTGCTGCAGTGTGGCAGAATGACTCTACTTTCAGCGACATCGTTCACGATGACCCCACCCGTCTGATCAATCGCATCAACCAGTCAACCATCATTGCCCTGGAATGCACCCTGCTCTGTCAGGCCGCAAGCTTTCAGGACGCAGCGGAGGCTGGAAAGAACAAAGTCCAAAGTCTTGATCCAGGCGATTGCACCATCATCGATGTTTCCGCATGTCGCAGCTACGGACTGCGACCACTCTCCAGTGAGCGGCAATCACTGACCAATGAGGACAGCAGCAGACCAGAGGAACAACTCCAGCCGGCCAAACCCTGGCTGCCTGAGCTCATAACACCAGTGACAGGTGAAGAAAGCATCGATGGACGCCTTCAACGATGGCTTACCAAACTTCTGGACATCACACTCCGCAACAGACTGCTCGCCCATCGTGAACTCAAGAATGTCATACCACTGAGCACCAGCCATATCGACAAGCTGGAAGACTCACTGGCCAAGCCCGGAAGCCATGTCACGATCAAACCACGCCCGCAGGCGATGGAAGGCAACACCCTTCTGAATGATGAAGCAGAACCGCCCTTCGACCCTCGAGCTGCCATGAGTACGCTCACCCCTGCCGCACTGCAGCAACATGCAAAGAAGCTGGTCAAGGATGCCAAGTCGATACTCAGTGAGACCGGAACCAATGCGGCCTATCTGGCGCTTGGCATGCTCAACTTCACAGTAGACAAGAAAGCCTATCAGGCACCCATCATCCTGATTCCCATTGAAATCGAGCAGAAGAATGCTGGCGATTCCGTGCGATTCAAACGATCCGCTGAAGATCCAAGCATCAATCATTGCCTGATTGAATATCTCAGAACGAAACACGAGATTGACATCGAGGGTCTGGGCGAAGAACTGCCACTTGATGATGCAGGGGTGGATGTCCCAGGCATTCTGGCCCATGTCGAGAAGATCATCACGGAAGCGAACAGGCCGGGATGGCATATCACGCGACGTTCAGCACTGGGCATCTTCCAGTTCCGCAAGTGGAAGATCTGGCGAGATCTTCGCGACAATCCCGATTTGATCAGGGATTCAGCACTTTGCCAGATGCTGCTGGAGCGTGACGCAGGAAACCTTGGAAATTTTGACACGGACAAGAAACTCACTCTGAGAGAGCTGGCATGCCCGCTGCCGTTTGATTCCAGTCAGGAAGAGGCCATCACCGCCTCCGCATCCAAGAAGTCGTTTGTACTTGTTGGCCCCCCTGGCACCGGCAAGTCGCAGACGATCACGAATATTCTCGCCAAAGCCATCCACGACGGCAGACGTGTGCTGTTTGTCGCCGAAAAAGCCGTGGCGCTGGCTGTCGTTGAACGACATCTTGAAACCGTAGGCCTGAGCAGCTGGTGCCTGAATCTCCATTCGGATCATGCCAACCGCGCTTCCTTCCTGTCAAGCATCAAGGATGGGCTGGCTGCTGCCGATCGATACGAGGACAAAAGCAGAGATGGACGGCTGACCACGCTGACCGATCAAGCTCAGATGCTGATGGATTCAAGCCAAGGTGTCCGTTCCGATCTCCATGAGCCTCGTTCAAGCATGCCAGGGATCTGGGATGTGGCCGAAGAGGAATCGCGACTGCCTCAACTCGACTCGTGCCAGCCACCCGAACTCTCCGGCGAGCTCACCCCGATTCCATGGGAACTCGACCAGGAGAAACAGGCGTCCTACGAACGATCGGCACACCAGGTTGCACCGATTCCCGAGCATCCCCTTCGCGAGCTGGACCAGATGACCTCTGATCTTGTTGAATTCAGCGATCTCATCAACTCGACCTCGGAAGCATGCCACCAACTCAAGAACAAGCTGGAGAGCCAGCACGATTTCCAACCACAGAACATCAGCCTCATCAATCTGGCGGATATGGCAAAGGTGGATCGGGCTCGCGAGTCCGTCATCATCTCGCCACCAAAGTCTCTTGCACTGCTGCGCGAACCATGGGCCAAGCTTGGAAGCAAGTTCAAGGATCAATGCCGGATACTCATTGAATTCGGGCAGATGAAATCCGTCATTGAAGACACCTTTGCTGCGGATTCAATCCAGAGCCTTCAGCCCCAGACCATGCTCAGCAGCCTTCGGCAGGCACGCGTGGCCTGGGCACCACTTCGATGGCTGGCGACCTATCGTCACCGAAAACAACTTGCTCAGTTCTATCGAACGAATGTCCCCGGCAACCTTGCAGGCCTGATCAAGGATCTGGAGCAGCTGCTTGCCCATGAACAAGCCAAGCCTCAGGGCGAGAAGGCCTTCGCCAATCTGAAGAAGCTCTATTCCAAACTCAGCACCAATCTGGAACACGATCAGCTGAAGCGGATTCGACATGATCTACATCTCCTTGAAGAAGCTGCGGAATCACTGGAGAGACTGACAACCAAGGATGCCCGGCTCGCCGAAACATGCCTGGCCAGCGATGAAACAGGCAGGACCGCACCCTGGTCGAGTGAGATGGATCGCCTGGTCGGCTTCATCGAGAAACTTCAAAAGATGACTTCTCGAGTTCAAATCGCTGACATGAACCTGACTGATCTCTGGATGAAGATCGATTCACTCAAACAAGGATCTGACCAGGCCCGTGACTGGAAGCAATGGCAGGAAACCTGTCGTGAAATTCGCCAGAGTGACCTTGGCTGGGCCATCAAAGCTCTTGAATCCAATGAAATCACGCCCGATCTCTGGATTGACGGTTCAAGAGGCGGACTCATGAGAAGCTGGCTTCAGAATGAGGGACGCAAACTCACGTCTTCATTCAGCAATCAGCAGAAGCTGGA
>MDTD01098280.1_pt1 | contig 15369 bp, 18 predicted proteins | sample 811221 | NCBI WGS metagenome assembly MDTD01 (sample SAMN05326646, study PRJNA326480) | marine metagenome | isolation source: seawater | place: Pacific Ocean: South West | collected 2011
CCAAAGATTTTTATCTCAACCATTCTTTGTAGCTGAAGTATTTACAGGTTCACCTGGAAAATTAGTAGATTTAGAATCTACCATCAAAGGATTTGATGCGATCTGTAAAGGTGAATATGATCATCTACCTGAAGCTGCGTTTTACATGGTGGGAACAATAGAGGAAGCTATCGAAAAAGCTGAAAAAATGGCAAAAGAAGCCGCAGCATAATGAGCGAAAAGTTTAATTTAGAGATTGTCAGCCCTGAAAATTCCTTTTTAAAAAAAGATAATGTTACTGAAGTAGTAATACCAGCCTTTGAGGGTGAAATGGGTATTTTAAAAGATCATATTTCAATCATTTCGTTTTTAAAGCCAGGAATTATAAAAGTTAATTATGGTAACGAAGAAAATAGCTTTTATGTAGATGATGGTATAGTAGAATTTAAAGATAATACACTTTCTATACTAACAAGTAATATTTTTGACATTAAAAAATCTGATAAAAATAAAATTCTAGAGATGATTAAACATGCTGAGAAAGATCTTGGTGACGAAAAACTTGATGATCAAAAAAGATTTATAATTTCTCAAAAGGTTGATGTATTGAAATCTTTAAGTTTAAACTAAATTTTTTAATTCAAATTTAATTTTTTCATAAACATGCGACTTAAAACTTACAACTTTATCTGTGATATTATCTATATTTATCCATTTCCAATCTAAAAACTCAGGATGTTTTGTTTTAAGATCAATTTCTGTATCATCTCCTAAAAATTTCATAACAAACCATTTTTGTGTTTGTCCTTTATATTTGCCCTTCCAAATTATCCCTAATAAATTATTAGGTAAAAGATAAGTAATTTCGTCTTTAACTTCTTGAATTAATTTAACACTTTTAATACTTGTTTCCTCTTCTAATTCTCTAAACGCAGCATCTAAAGGCTTCTCATTTTTATCTATTCCCCCTTGTGGCATTTGCCAAAAATCTTTTGGGTTATCAATTCTTTTTGCAACAAATATTTTGTTATTTTTATTCAACAATACCACCCCAACGCCTTTTCTAAGGGGCAAATTACTAAATCTCTTATCCATTAAGAAGCTTTAAAGCAAATTCTAATTGATTATCTGTATCAGTATCAATTCTAAATTCATCTGAACTTTCGCTCACGAAGATATCAGGACTTACACCAACCTCTGATATAGAGTCGCCAGAGGGAAGATAATATTTTGAGACAGTTAGTCTAATCGCACCGTTATTTTTTAGAGGTATAATAGATTGAACTGATCCTTTACCATATGAATTTTCTCCTAAAATGATTGCTCTTTTGTGATCTTTTAAAGCCCCCGCAACTATCTCAGATGCTGATGCGGAACCATAATTTATCAAAACTAATAAGGCATTACCTTCAATTAAGTCACCTTTTTTTGCAAACCATTTTCGATTATCAAATTTTTTTTTACTTTTTGTAGAAACAATTTCACCATTATCTAAAAAGAAATCTGTAATTCGAATTGCTTGATTTAACAAACCTCCAGGATTATTTCTTAGATCTAAAATATATTTATTTATTTGATTTTTTTTCTTAAAATCATTTACAATATCTTTAAGTTGATCTGAACTATTGTCATTAAAAGATGTTAATCTTATATATCCTATATTATTTTTAAGTACTTTTGATTTAACAGACTTAATTTCAATAACATCTCTTATAATTTTGAAGGTAAGAGCTTTTCTTACACCTATCCTTCTAACAGTAATTTCTATCTCACTGCCAATTGGTCCCCTCATTAAATCTACAGCTTCTGATAAAGTTTTTCCTTGTACTTGTGTTCCATCAATTTTTACAATGTAGTCACCAGCCTTAACACCCACTGATTCAGCAGGGGATCCATCTATTGGAGATATTACTTTAACAACTCCCGCCTCCATACCAACTTCTATACCCAATCCACCGAACTCTCCCTTTGTTTCAGTTTGCATTTCTTTTAACATTTCTGGAGACATATAAGATGAGTATGGATCTAAAGATTGCAGAACCCCATTAATTGCAGCATCCATTGCTTCACTTTGATCTACATCATCTACGTACTCTTTATTTATTTTATTTAAAACTTCACTAAATAAGTCAATTTTTTTATATATGTCCGTTTCATTTGCTAATACAAAACGATTAGCAAACAAAAAGAATATTAAAAAAATTAAATTTAATAATTTTCTCATATTATTACTCTTTCTTTTGGGATTAGTTCGGACCACATTTTTTCTAATTCATAAAATTTTCTTTTTTCAGGGTTAAAAATATGAACGACTAAATCTATACCATCAACTAATTTCCAATCAGCAGAATCTTTTCCTTCAATTTTACAATTAATAATTCCATTATTTTTTAATTCCTCACAAACCTGTTCTGACAAGGATTGAATATGTCTTGAAGATGTACCGCTTGCAATTATCATATAATCAGCAATTGAGGATTTTCCATCTAAATCAATAGATATGATATCAAGTGCTTTATTTGAATCTAATTTTTGTATGATTTTATTTTTTAAATCTAGAGACTTATCCATTAATTATATTTACACTATCAAATTTTTCTTAATTGAGAAGATGAAATATTTACTTTTTTGAATTTTATAAAAATTATTTCCCCATTATCAATTTGTTTAAAAGCTAATGATTTCAGCGCTTTATATTTATATGGGTATCTATCAAATACAAGTATAGTACACATTTTTTGAATACTTTTCCACTTATACCATTTATGAAAAGTAATCAAGTTGTCTGCTCCTATTATTAAGTACAATTTAGTATTAATTAATTTTTTTTTTAAATATTTTAAAAGATCAAAAGTTCTATTTGACTTAATGTTTTTTTCTAAATGATCTACTTTTATATACTTGTAACTATTTGTATATTTTTTTGAATTTATTATTCTTTCTTCTAAATTAGAGAAACTTTTTTTTTTAAATGGATTTTTTTTTGTTATTACCCAAATTATTTTTTTTAATTTAAATCTCTTTTTTGCTTCTTTTGATATTGCTAGATGCCCTTGGTGGCAAGGATCAAAGGTTCCACCTAAAATTCCAATTTTTTTAATTCGTTTTTTCAACTTATTTTCTTAATTGTCCATTACCATAGACTTCATATTTATAACTTACAAGCTGGTTTAAGCCAACAGGTCCCCTAGGAGGTAAATTATTTGTAGATATTCCAACTTCAGCACCAAATCCAAATTCACCGCCATCTGCAAACTGAGTAGAAGAATTTAAAATTCCAATTGAACTTTTTATATTCTTTAGAAAATATTTTGCTGCTTTTTTATTAGAAGTAATTATTGCATCAGTGTGCATAGTTCCAAATTTATTAATATGTTTAACACTATCATAAATATTCTTAACTATTTTTGCAGATATTTTTGATGATAAATATTCTGTAGACCAACTTTTTTTATTAGCTGAATTTATTTTACCTTGATATATTTTTTTTACTTTTTCATCCCCGTAAATATCACATCCTTTTTTTTGCAAATTTTTTAAAACAGGATTAACAAATCTTTTAGCAATACTATTATGAAATAATACTGTTTCAGTTGCTCCGCAAATACCAGTATTCCTCATCTTAGCATTTTCTAAAACTTTTATTGCGATATTTAGATTTGCATCTTTATCAATATATGTATGACAAATACCCTCTAAATGGCCAATGTAAGGAATAGTTGATAATTTATCTACTTTTTTTACCAATGATTTACCTCCCCTGGGAATAACCAAATCGATATGACCTTTCATTTTAGAAAGAAGGTTATCTACTATTTTTCGATTTTTTGTTTCAATAAATTGAACATAATTTTGATCAATATCACAAATTTTTAAAGATTTTCTAAATAGGTTAGAAATAATTTTATTAGTATTAAAAGCTTCAGATCCACCCCTTAAGATAACTGCATTCCCCGATTTAAAACATAAACTAGCAATATCCGAGGTTACATTTGGTCTACTTTCGTAAATGACAGCTAATACTCCAATTGGTACGGTAACTTTTTTAATTTCTAATCCATTAGGTCTTTTCCATCTATCAAGAATTTTATCAGTAGGGTCTTTTATTTTGATTATTTGTTTTACAGATTTTATAATTTCATCAATTTTTTTTTCATTAATTTCAAGTCTTTTAATTAAATTTATATTCAAACCTTTTATTTTTGCAAAGTATATGTCTTTGTAATTTGCCTTCAAAATTTTTTTTTTATTTTTTAAAAGCAAACTAATAAATTTTTTTAAAACTTTATCCTTTTTAATTGAGCTCACATTACTTTCAAAAGCTGATCTTGATTTTTTAACAATTTTTTTCAAGTTATAAGACATATTATATTTCTACCATATCATCTTTATGGATAACTTCTGACTTTGATACATATCCTAAAATTACATTAATTTTACTCGAATGCTGCCCTTTTATTCTAAATAGCTCCTCTGAATTAAAAGAGCTTAATCCTCTAGCGTATTCTTTCATATTTTTGTCCAAAATTTTAACATGATCTCCTTTATTAAACTTTCCATTGATATTTTTAATTCCAGCAGCTAGAAGACTTTTGCCCTTTCTTAGAGCTTGGATAGCTCCGTCGTCAATTATCAATTCTCCTTTTGGTGAAATAGAACTAATTATCCATTTTTTTCTAGCATCTAACTTAGAAATTTTTGGTATGAACCACGTGCAGTTATTTGCGTCGATAATTTTTTTTATTGGTCTATTAATCAGGCCGTTTGCAATGGCCATATAACAACCAGATATTTGGCAGATCTTAGCAGCTTCAATTTTAGTTTTCATACCACCGGTTCCATGTTCACTAACATTTTTAGAAATATAATTTTCAATATTATTATTTATTTCTTTTACACTACTGATTAATTTTGCATTTCTGTTAAGTTTTGGATTCTTATCAAATAATCCATCTACATCAGATAGTAATATTAGACAATCTGATCCAGATATTTGAGCAACTCTTGAGGCCAATCTATCATTATCTCCATATTTTATCTCAGACGTAGCTATACTGTCGTTTTCATTTACTAATGGTATGAAACCAAGATCAAATAGATTATCCAAGGTACGTTTTGCATTAATTGCTCTTCTTCTTATTTCTGTGTCTTCTAAGGTTAAAAGAATTTGAGATAGATTTAACCTATGTTTTTTAAATATTTGATTAAAAAGATTCATAAGCTCAATTTGCCCAATTGATGCAACTGCCTGACTTTTATCGATTTTTAAATTTTTTTTATTTATATCAAGTTTTTTACAACCTAAAGCTATAGCACCAGAACTTACTATTATAATCTTTTTTTTATTTTTTATTAATTGTTTAATATCTTTAGCAAATTCCGATAACCATTTTTTTCTAATATTTTTTTTATCATCTATTAGAAGTGACGATCCAATTTTTATTACTATTTGTTTAGAACTATTTAAATACATATCCCAATAAACTTGATTTTAGTTTCGATATTAGATTTTTATCTATATTCGACAAAATAATAACTTTTTTTCTAATTTTCCCCTCAAAAAATTTAATTTTTTCTTTTAAATCTTTTTTTTCGATAAGATCTACTTTATTAAATACTATTATTTCTTTTTTCTTTATTAAATTTTTACTATATTTATTTAATTCATATCTAATTTGTTTATAAGATAACAATAAGTCCTTTTCAGTTACATCAATCATATGTAATAAAATTTTACATCTCTCAATATGTTTCAAAAATTTTATACCTAATCCAATTCCCTCATGAGCTCCCTCTATCAAACCTGGAATATCTGCTAAAGTTATTTCTTTATCATCGTAAATTGCAACACCTAAATTAGGATTAATAGTAGTAAATTTATAATTTGCAATTTTTGGATTTGCACTTGTAATCATAGAAAGTAATGTAGATTTTCCAGCGTTAGGTAAACCAATTATTCCTATGTCTGCAATAGTTTTTAATTGTAACCACATCCAAAATTCTTCTCCTTTAGTACCTTTTGTAAATTTTCTTGGAGCTCTATTTGTTGAGGATTTAAATCTTGTATTCCCCAAACCACCTTTGCCACCGATTGCAGCAACATACTCTTCATGCTCTTTTTTAAAATCAAAAACTAGTGTTTTATTATCCTCCTCAAAAACTTGTGTACCAATAGGAACACTTAAAATTAAATTCTCTCCTCCACGGCCAGTACGATTTTTACCTTTTCCATCTTCTCCCCTTTTTGCTTTGAAGTGTTGTTGGTATCTGTAATCTATGAGGGTATTTAAATTTCTTTCTGACTTTAAAATGATTGAACCTCCTTTACCTCCGTCTCCTCCGTCTGGACCACCAAACTCAATAAATTTTTCTCTACGGAAACTAGGTGAACCTGATCCGCCATCACCTGCTTTAATAAATATCTTTACCTGATCTAGGAATTTCATAGCACAACCATATATGATTTAGTTGTAAGTAAATTAATTGGGTTTTACAGAAACAAAGGTTCTATCTGATTTAGATCTTTTAAACTCTACTTTTCCTTTTACTAAAGAGAAAATTGAATGATCTTTACCCATACCAACATGTTCTCCTGGAAAAATCTTAGTTCCTCTTTGTCTTACAATAATATTACCAGGGTTTACTATCTGACCGCCGTATTTTTTGACTCCAAGTCTTCTACCAGCACTATCTCTTCCATTTCGCGACGATCCACCTGCTTTTTTTGTTGCCATAAATTATTTATTTTTTACTTTCTCAGTAGATGCTTCAGCAAAAATGCCACCATCTTTGTTAAATATTTTACTAATTTTAATTAATGAATATTGTTGTCTATGACCATTTTTTCTTCTTGAGTTTTGTCTTCTTCTTTTTTTAAAGACTAAAATAGTTCTATTTTTTCCATTTTTAACTAATTGTGCTTCAACCTTGGCCCCTTTGATAAATGGCGCCCCAACTTCAAGATTTTTATCATCACCATAGGCTAGAACGTCATTAAATTCTATTTTATCTTTTACATCCTTTAATCTCTCAATTTTAAGGATATCACTAGCTTTAACCTTGTACTGTTTTCCACCCGTTTGAATTACTGCAAATGTCATATTTAAATTTTCTCCGCAATATAGATCGAGATGTTAGATAGTCAAGTTATATAAGTTAAAAATTATCCTTTAAATCTCTCAATTTTGCAAAGGTTTCAATTGGATCTCCTGAATTTATATCTAGTTGTTTTTGTATTTCTAAATTGTCAGCTCTTAAAAAAATATTACATTCCAATTCATCTTTTAGGGTTGATGGGATAGTAGGTTTTTCATTTTTTATATTATTATTTATTTCATCAATTTTATTTATCAGAATAGCATTTTTAGAATCAATGCTTAAACAAAAATCTGAATTCCTTTTTGTATATTCATGTCCACAGTAAATATTGGTATCTAGAGGCAATTTTTTTATTTTATTTAATGAATTATACATTTGATTATAAGTTCCTTCAAAAATTCTTCCACAACCTAATGAAAACAAAGTATCTCCAGTAAATACTGCATTTATCTCCTCTATATAAATAGATATATGTCCAGATGTATGTCCAGGTACATGTATTATTTCACAATCAAATAAGTCATTTTTTAATTTTTGGTTATTTTTTAATTCAATATCAATTTGAGCAATTCTATCTCTGTCATCGCCATACGCTGCAATTTGACATTTATATCTCTTTTTTAATTTTAAATTTCCACCTATATGGTCGTGGTGATGATGGGTATTAAAAATATATTTTAAATTTAAATTATTTTTTTCAATTTCATTAATTATAGGATTTGCCTCACTTGGATCTACTACTGCTGCAATTAATGTTTTTTCATCAAAAATAATGTATGCATAATTATCTACAAGACATTTAACTATTATAATTTTCATCTATTTTTCTATCAAAAAAATTCCCAAATCAGAAAAAAAATTTTTTGTATTTAAATTACTTTTAGAGATATTTAAGACTTTCTCCTGACTTAGAGCCAAAGATTTAATGAATTTTATTTTTTTATCCTCACAAAAATTAAAAAAATCTTTTATTGTACACATGTGTAAGTTAGGTGTGTTATACCATTTATGAGGAAGACTCTCTGTTATTGGCATCGTCCCTTTAAAAAGAAGATTTAACCTAACTTTCCAGTGACCAAAATTAGGTATTGTAACAATAGCTTTTTTACCAACTCTTAATAACTCATCTAATACTTTTTCTGGATTAAGAAATGCTTGTAATGTTTGACTAAGAATTACAAAATCAAAAGATGAGTCTGGAAATTGAAATAAATCTTTTTCAGCATCACCTTCAATTACAATTAAACCTTTTGAGATACACTTCTGAACATTTATTTTAGATATTTCAATTCCACGAATATTATGACTAATGTTATTTAATATAAAACTCATTAATTCTCCATCTCCACAACCGACATCCAGGACCCTTGAATTTTTACCAACTAAATCTGCAATTATTTTAAATTCTTTTTTCATTTAATCTTTCGTACGATTTATTTAAAAAGTTTCCTAATGTTTGAAGAAAATCTGGAATATTTAATAAGAATGAGTCGTGACCTTTATCAGAGTCAATTTCGACATAACCAACATCTGCACCAATTGAATTAAGCGCTATTACAATTTCTTTATTTTCAGATGAAGGATAAAGCCAATCTGAAGTAAATGAAATTATGAAAAATTTTGTTTTACTTTTTTCAAAAGCTTTTGAAAGATTTCCTTCAAATTTCTTATTTAAATCAAAATAATCCATTGCTCTCGTTATGTATAAATAGCTATTTGCATCAAATCTATCTACAAAAGCAGAACCTTGATGTCTTAAATAACTTTCAATTTGAAAATCAGCATCAAAACTAAATTTTAAATCGTCTCTTTCTTGTAGCTTTCTACCAAATTTTTCTTGCAGAGCTTCTTTGGATAAATAAGTTATATGTGCGGCCATTCTTGCAACAGAGAGACCTTTATTAGGCGAAGACTTGGTTTCTTGATATTTACCGTTCTGCCAATTGGCATCAGCCATAATAGCTTGCCTGCCCAATTCATTAAGTCCAATATTTTGTGCTGAGTGATTAGAAGTACAAGCTATTGGAACAGCAGTTTGAGCAATATTAGGATAATTAGCTACAAATTGCAAAACTTGCATCCCACCCATAGATCCACCAGTTACACAAAATAATTTATCGATTTTAAAATATTTAATTAAAAAATATTGAGCATTTACCATATCGTTAATTGTAATTACTGGAAAATCGTTTCCATAATGTTTTCCAGTTTTGGGATTAATACTGCTCGGACCAAATGATCCCATGCAACCTCCTAGTACATTTGCACAAATTACAAAAAATTTATTGGTATCAATTGCTTTTCCTGAGCCAAGAGCATGTTTCCACCAACCATCTTTTTTCGTTATTGGATTTATATCAGATGCAAATTGATCTCCAGTAAGTGCGTGGAAAACTAAAATGGCATTATCTTTCTTTGAATTTAATCTACCATAAGTTTCATAAGCTATTGGAAAATCAGATATAGTTTGACCACAATCTAGCTTAAGTTGCTCTGTAATAATTAATTTTTTTATATTATCAAATTTTGTCATATTTTTTGGTGATTTATGAATTGTGAGGAAAAAAACTTTTTTAGCGGTTTTTTTATTGCGCTCGCAATTCAGATAAATCAGCGCCAGAAATTAGTACTAAATAGAATTTTATATGTCAAACATTAAAATATATTCCTGTTAAATATTTATTTTTTTAATATAAGCTTTAAAAATGAGTGTTCCAAAATTTAAAAATATTAATATAGATGCTTATAAGCCTGGAAAATCATTAATTAATAAGACTAAAAAATATATAAAATTATCAGCAAACGAGTCTCCACTAGGTACAAGCCCCAGTGTAAGAAAAATTTTTAGAAATAAAAATTTGTTAATTAATAGATATCCAGATGGTAAATCGAAAATGTTAAGAAAAGCGATTTCAAAACAAATTAAATGTGATTTTGATAAGATAATTTGTGGGTCAGGATCTGATGAAATTATTCAAATGATTTGTCAATTATATTTGAGCAAAAATGATGAAGTTATAATACCAGAGTATAGTTTTTTAATGTACAGAATTTATTCAAAAATTGTTGGTGCTAAAGTATTATTTTCTAAAGAAATTAACTTAAAAATATCAGTTGAAAATATTTTAAATAAAGTATCAAAAAAAACAAAAATTGTATTTATTGCAAATCCTAATAATCCAACAGGAACTTATTTAAATAAGTTAGAATTACTTCTTTTAAGAAAAAAATTAAATAAAAATATACTTTTAGTTATTGATGACGCTTATCACGAGTATAATCAAAAAAAAGACTATGTTTCAGGTTTAGATTTGTTCAAGAGAAAAAAAAATGTATTTATACTAAGAACTTTTTCTAAATTATATGGTCTAGCATCTTTAAGAATTGGTTGGGGCTATGGTGATAAAAAGATAATCAATGCTCTTTATAAAATAAAACCTCCATTTAATGTAAATTTTTTTGCTGAATTATGCGCAACAAAAGCTATCTCAGATAAAAAATTTATTAAAAAATCAGTAAGACATAATTTATTTTGGAGTAATAAAATAAAAAAAGTTTTTGAAAATTATAAAGTTTCTTCAAATGAGATTACAAGTAACTTTTTATTATTAAATTTTAAAAATTGTAAAATTTCATCAAAATTATTTATGAATAAACTTTTGGATAATAAAATTATTGTAAGAGGCATGAAAGAATACAAAATTAGAAATTGTCTAAGATTAAGTATTGGAAATTCATTAGAAAACAAGTATCTACTTAAAGTTGTAAAAAAAATATTTAAAAATGTTTAAAAATATACTCATCATTGGTTGTGGTATGATTGGATCTTCAGTTCTTAGAGGTGCAATAAATCAAAAAATATGTAAAAAAATTTATGTATTTGAGAAAAATTTAAAACATAGAAATCAAATTAAAAGAATTAATAAAAAAATCGTTATACTAAAAAAACTCGACAGCAAAATAAAAGAGATGGATTTTGTAGTTATTTCTGCACCAATGAGTGAATATAAAAAAATAATTTTTCAATTAAATAAATTTTTGAAAGCTAAAACTTTAATCACTGATGTTGGTTCTACAAAAGTTAATGTTGCAAAATTAATAAGAGCAAAACTATCAAAAAAATTAAATTGGATTATGAGTCATCCAATCGCTGGATCTGAAGTAAGTGGACCAAAATATGGTAGTAAAAGTCTATTCAAAAATAAGTGGTGTATTTTAATAAAAAGCAAGAATAAAAAATTATTAGAAAATAGAATATCTAATTTTTGGAAGAAACTTGGTTCTAGAGTTATATTTATGCAAGAGCAAGAGCATGACAAAATTTTTTCTGTTACAAGCCACTTGCCTCATTTAATAGCCTATAATTTAATTAAAACTGCTCAAGATTTTCAAAAAAGTAATAAAACAAATATAATTAAGTACAGTGCAGGTGGATTAAGAGATTTTTCAAGAATAGCAGCATCAAATGAAATAATGTGGAGAGATGTATTTTTTAATAATAATAAAAATATGTCAAAAATAATCAATTTATTTGTAAAAAATTTAAAAGGTTTTAAAACCGATATCAATAAAAAACGAAATTATTTATTACTAGATAAACTTAAAAAATCAAAAAAAGTAAGGGAACAAATTTTGATATTAAAACAAGATATTAGCAAACCAAATTTTGGTAGAGAAAACTAAATTTTAAATACTTTTTTTATCTTTAAATTAGCAGTTCTTTGTATTCTTCTTATAGTCATTTGTATTGGCATTATGACGACCTTTTTTTTTGGTCCATAGGCATGAATTAAATCTTTTGAATTAATACATATTGCGACATGTCCTTTCCAAAAAATAATATCTCCAATTTTAAATCTTTTCTTACTTTTTAGACCTTCCTTTTTCTTTACCTGATCAACTGTATCCCTTGGAAAAAATTCATTATTATATTTATAATAATTTTGAATTAACGCCGAGCAATCGATTCCTTTAAAAGTTTTTCCACCCCACTTATATGGACAATTAATAAATAGTTTAAATATTTTAATATAATTTTTATTTTTAATTAAAATTGGCGATATTTCTTTTAGTTTTATCCATTTATTTTTTTCAAACATTAAAAATCTTTTTTCTGTTTCCAGAATTTGTATTCTACTTCCGAATGGCAACCATTTTTTTGACGGTTTTTTTTTCTTATTATTTAAACCAATATAAATTCTTGATTTGAGTACTTTAATTTTATGAGTTGGTATAAATTTACTGTTAATTTTAGCTTTTTTGCTAATATAACCTATATAATTATCATAAAGGGTTTTTATTTTATAAAATTTTCTATTTTTAGATAAGATCTTAAACTTTTCTCCATAAATAATTTGAGAACTGATATTAGAATTTCTATTTGGTTTTTCTAATATATCTATGATTTGCGTTTTACTAAAATAATTACTTTCCACCTATTTTTATTTTATTTCTTATAAACCATAAACATACTAATGATGGAATAACCATTACAGTTGTTATTATAAAAAAAGTACCCCAGTCACCATTTAACCAATCCACCAATGCGCCTGAAGATGATGCTAGAGTAGTTCTTCCCGCAGTACCAATAGACGCAAGAAGCGCATATTGTGTTGCGGTGTAGGTTCTGTCCACCAATAAGGATATAAATGCTACAAAGGCAACAGTTGCGAATGCTGCTGATATATCATCAGCTATTACAGCTAATGCAAATAACCATTCTGATTTACCTGTCCATGCAAGGGCTGCAAATAAAAGATTGGTTGCAGCCATAAAACCACCTGCCACAAACATTGTTTTAATTGTCCCAGCTCTCATAGCAAATATTCCACCTATTAAAGTAAATACCACTGTTGTGATCCAACCTAGTGTTTTTGAATAAATTGCAATTTCACCTTTGGAAAATCCTACCTCTTTATAAAACACAATAGACATTCGTCCAAGAAATGCCTCGCCAATTTTAAATAAGAATACAAATCCCAGAATACCGATTGCAATTGAAAATCCGTTTTTTTTAAAAAAACTAATTATTGGTCCACCAATTGTCCCAGTAATATAAGCAATAAAAGCTGTAATTGGATTGCTAGAGCCCAATTTGTTTTGAATCATTTTATCTGTCTCTTGCTGTTTAATTTGTCTTTCATTTCCAAGTGGCTCATGAACAAACATTAAAGCAATATTCATTAATATAACAACTACACCTAAAATTAAAAAAGTAGTTTGCCAATAATCCTCTACTCCAATATTTTCAAAAAACTCTGCTGTAAATAGTGCAATAACTCCACCTAATTTATATCCAGTCCACCATCCCACAACCGCCATTGCTGCTCCTGCAGCCATTGATTTTCCCTCGTTAGAGTTAATTTGTTCAATTCTTAATGCGTCAACCGTTATATCTTGTGTTGCTGATGCAATTGCAATTATTAGTCCGACTCCAATTAATAATGCTAAATTTTGAGTTGGATTAAGCATACTCCAAATTAATAAACTAATTAAAATTGTAATCTGCATCAAAACTATCCAACCTCTTCTGTGGCCTAGTTTTTTTGTTAAAAATGGAATTTGAATTCTATCTATTATTGGTGCCCATAAATAATTGAAAGCATAAACACCAAATATTAAACCTGCCCAACCAATTGTTGATCTACTTAAACCTTCCTCTTTCAACCAAAGACTTAAACTGCTAGCAATTAATACCCAAGGAAATCCACTTATTGCTCCTAAAAGTAATATTCTTAACATTCTAATATCTTTATAAACCAATATTGATTGCGACCAGCTCTGTTTTTCTTCTATCATAGTTATCTTCTCCAAAATGATGGTATGAATAATACTATTATAGCAAATAGTTCAAGTCTACCTAAAATCATTCCTAATGTTAAAATCCATTTAGAAAAGTCAGGCAATAGTGAAAAATTTCCATTTGGACCAATCATACCTCCCAAACCAGGTCCTACATTTGAAATAGATGTTGCTGCACCTGAAACAGCAGTCACAAAATCCAAACCACTAATTGATAATAGAGTAGTAATAATAAAAAAAATTATAATATATAAAAATACAAAAGATATTATTGAAGATATGAACTTTTCGTTAAGAATATTATCTCCATATTTTAAAACGAAAACACCTCTGGGATATATATATTTTTTTAATTGCATAACAAAAAATTTATATAATATATGAATTCTAAAGATTTTTAATCCACATGCTGTTGAACCTGCACAACCACCAATGAACATAAGTACTAAAAAAAATATTAATGGAAATCCACCCCAATCACTATAATTTGTAGTCACATAGCCTGTACCAGTAAGAATTGAGACCACGTTAAATATAACTTGTCTTAATAAAAATTCATGAGTGTCATAATTTTTAAATAATAAAAAAATAAAAATTATTAATACAGATATGAAGATAGTTTTGATAAAAAAACTGATTTGTGCATCTTGATAAAATATTTTTTTATCTCCATTTAAGTATTTTATATATGTAATAAAAGGAATACTTCCTAAAATAATAAAAACAATTGCATTTATTTCTATTAAAGCGTTATTAAAATATCCAATTGACTCATTATAATTTGAAAATCCCCCAGTTGCTATTGTAGTCATAGAATGAGTTAGGCTATCAAAATAACTCATACCAAATAATTTATAAAATATAGCACAAACAAAAGTTAATAATGAATAAATAACTATTAATCTTAATGATACCTCTTTAGATTTTGGTAAAATTTTTTCTGCATTATCGTTCGAAGATATTTTAAACAATTGCATTCCTCCAATATTCATTATGGGCATTAAAGTTATGGCCATAAGAATTATACCAATGCCCCCAAGCCATTGAAGTATAGCTCGCCATAATAAAATACCTTTAGGCGCATTATCTAGATCAGTAATAATAGTCGATCCTGTTGTTGTTATTCCAGACATGCTTTCAAAAAATGCATCTGTAAAACTCAAGTTTAACTCTGAAAAAATAAATGGTAGAGAACCGAAAATTGCTACCGATAGCCATGAAAGTGCAGTTAAGATAAATGCTTGAGGAAGATCTATATATTTATTGTGATCTAAATTAGATAAAAAAAAGAGCACACCAAAAATTACTGTAATTATTGATGCTGAAACAAACCCCGAATCTAGCTCATTATAAATTAACTGGATTATTACTGGTATTAGCATAAATACCCCTAAAATAATCTGTAGCGTTCCAAGTGTATAAAAAACTGTTTTATAATTGTACATTTTGCATGGACATTATTTTATGGTAAATAAATTTCAACATTTTAAC
>MDTD01013712.1_pt1 | contig 15368 bp, 7 predicted proteins | sample 811221 | NCBI WGS metagenome assembly MDTD01 (sample SAMN05326646, study PRJNA326480) | marine metagenome | isolation source: seawater | place: Pacific Ocean: South West | collected 2011
TGCCCGCTGAGAAAAGAATCACTATCGGAAATATGCCAATTATGGTTCGTTCAGAAAGATGTAATGTACACCCAAGACATGTCTTCAAGGCAGCTAATATCGGCACTAAAGAAAATTTAATTCTTGAACCTCATAAAACTCAGGATGATGCAGATAAGTATGAAAAATTACTTCGTAAAGCAGGAGAAGATCCTCTAGATCCTGGTGGATATTTTATCATAAACGGTACTGAAAGAGCATTGATTTCTGTCGAAGACTTAGCGCCCAATAGAGTTACCGTGGAACTAAACACTCGTTACACAAAAAACACTGAAGTTGCTAAAATCTTTTCCCAAAAAGATGGTGTTAGAAAACCATTGACAGTCGAGAAACGTAGAGATGGTATGCTTTTAGCTAAGATTTCAACTGTAGGAACAACTGCAATTCCAGTCGTATTATTAATGAGGGCACTCGGAATTACTCAGGACCAAGAAATATTCAGGGCAATTGCAGGACCTCATGAAACTTTCAAATATATTGTAGCAAATATCAATGAAGTTAATGATCAAGAAGAATATGGACAGTCTAAAGACATGGAATCCGCATTAGATTGGTTACAAAAGAAATTTGCTGCTGGTCAACAACGCGAGTTTAGGGAGGCAAGAGTTCAACAATTATTGGATCGAGAACTATTACCACACCTTGGAGACACCGAAGACGCCAGAATGAAAAAAGCGATTTATTTAGGAAGGATCGTTCGTCAGGTTTTAGAAATGGCTATTACTGATAGAAAACCGAATGATAAAGATCATTATGCAAACAAAAGAGTACGCTTAGCAGGAGATCTAATGGAAGATTTATTTAGAGTATCAATGAATCAGCTTGCTAGAGACTTGAAATATCAATTAGAAAGGCATCATAACCGTAAAAGAGATCTGAAAATATCTAGTTGCCTCAGACCAGACGTACTTACTTCCAAGATTATGCATGCTCTAGCAACTGGTAACTGGGTAGGAGGCCGTAGTGGAGTTAGCCAACTTTTAGATAGAACAACTTTCTTATCAGCATTATCTCACATGAGAAGAGTAACAAGTCCTCTTGTTAGAAGTCAACCCCATTTTGAGGCAAGAGATTTGCATCCTACCCAATGGGGGAGATTATGCCCTAATGAAACACCAGAGGGACAAAATTGTGGTTTGGTGAAAAATGCTGCACAAATGATTGACGTTTCTGAGGATGTTCCTGTAGAAGATGTTAAACTACAACTAAAAGAAATGGACGTGTTCATGCCCGAAGATTGGTCTGACGGTTCCAGAATTCACGTTGATGGAGATATATTCGGTTTACACAAGAGGCCAAAATCTCTGGTAAATCAATTCAAAAATGCTAGAAGAAGAGGAAGAATAAGGCCAGAAGTTTCGATTAGACATGACTCTGAAAATAAAGATATTTACATTAATACTGACAAAGGTAGGATTCTGAGGCCACTGTTGGTAATTGACGGTGGAACTCTTAAAGTTAATAACGAAATACTAGCAAAACTTTCCAGTAGAGAACTAGAGTTCAAGGATTTAGTGAGTAGAGGTTACGTTGAATGGATTGATGCTGATGAGGAAGAAGATCAGTATATCGCATCTAGACCATTTAATATGCCACAATTATCTCCAAAGTCAGGATTTCCAATTTCACAAGCCAATATGAGATGGACTAACTTAGGAGAGGAACGTGCTACAACAGCTAAAATTTCAGTTGACGTAAGGTTACCGTCTGGAGAATTTGTCGAAGAAAATCATGAATTTCCTTTAACTTGGTCTAAGGCTAATAGTGAAGGGGAATTAGAGCTTAACCAAGAGTTCACACACCTTGAGATAGACCCACAGTTAATTTTAGGTGTCTGCGCAAGCTTAATTCCTTATCCAGAGCATAATTCTACACCAAGAGTAACTGGTGGTACAGCTATGGTAAAACAGAGTCTTGGTCTTCCATCATCTAACTACATGCTGAGGCCAGATACTCGGTTACATGTTTTACATTATCCGCAAAACTCATTGGTCGGAACCAGAGCAATGGAAACTACAGGCTTCCTGAGAAGACCTGGCGGGCAAAATTATGTTGTTGCAGTGATGTCTCATCATGGTTACAACATGCAAGATGCAGTAATAATGAACAAGGCCAGTGTAGATAGAGGATTAGGTAGATCAACCTTTTTAAGGACTTATAACTCCGAGAGAAGAAGGTATCCTGGAGGGCAATTCGAAGAAATCGAGGTCCCAGGAACAGGTCTAGTTGAGGTAAAAGGCTTGAGGTCACCTGACGCTTACTCACATCTAGAAGGAGATGGACTTTCGATACCTGAAGTTCAACTAAATGGTGGAGACGTGATTGTTGGAAAGACAAGCCCTCCGAGATTTTTAGAAGAAACAGGAACAGGTGGGTTTTTACAAGCCCATGAAAGAAGAGAGTCTTCAATGCTTATCAGACACGGAGAGAAAGGCTATGTTTCGAATGTTTTTGTTACTGAATCATTGGAGAGTGGAAGATTAATTCGTTCGGTGGTTAGGACAAACAAAATCCCAGAAGTAGGTGACAAATTTGCCAGTAGACATGGTCAGAAGGGTGTCATTGGTCGATTAGTTCCGCCAGAAGATATGCCTTTTACAAGAGACGGGGTAGTTCCAGATTTGATTATTAACCCTCATGCTATTCCAAGTAGAATGACTGTCGCTCATGTAATGGAAATGATTGGAGGTAAGGTAGGATCAATGGAAGGAAGATTTGTTGATGGTACTGCATTTGTTGGAGAAAAAGAATCATCTTTAAGAGATGGATTAGTGCACAACGGATTTCACCATTCTGGAAGAGAAACAATGTACAACGGAGAAACTGGAGAGATTTACCCAGTAGATATTTTTGTCGGAGTAATTTATTATCAAAAATTACATCATATGGTAAGTGGTAAGATACATGCCAGAAGTAGAGGAAGAGTACAAATCCTAACAAGGCAACCGACTGAGGGTCGTGCTAGACAAGGAGGATTAAGATTTGGTGAAATGGAGCGTGATTGTTTAATTGCACATGGAGCTTCAATGGTAATCAAAGACCGTCTACTTGATGAGAGTGATGGAATAGAAATGTTTGTTTGCGGACAGAGTGGTCATATTGCATGGTATGATCCTAAGAAGAGAACTTATGTAAGTCCGATACACGGTGAAGGGGCTGAGGTATACAAAGTTCAAACATCATATGCTTTCAAGTTATTACTTGATGAAATGAAGTCACTAGGAGTGGCAATGAGACTAAAACTGGAGGATAGAAAATGAGCAGAAACCCACAATCGATGATACCAAAAAGAATAGGAAGTATTGGATTTACCTTAATGGATCCACAAGAAATCAGAAGAATGAGTGCTGTCGAAGTTAAAACAGCAGATACTTATCGAGACGATGGTAGGGCATTCAAACAAGGATTGATGGACCCTAGAATGGGAGTAATTGAACCTAATATGGTTTGTCCTACTGATAACTGCAAGTACGACACTTCACCAGGCCATTTCGGTCACATTCAGCTGGAATTACCTGTGATTCACATTGGTTTCATTAATAACATTAAGACCGCCTTAAAATCCACATGCAACACATGTGGAAGAATTTTACTTCATGAGAAGAAAGAAACGCATCCATCCAATCCAGAACTATCTGAACAAGATTACTGGAGGAACCGAGTTTCGGATACGATGCTAAAACACGGAGTTGGATCGTCAGAATTTACTAAAGTAATTAAAATGATAGAAAAGGTTTGTTCTGGAAAGAAGGCAAGTATTTGTATGCACTGCCAAGCAGAACAAGGAAAGATAATGATCGATAAACCATCGACATTCAAGGAGCGCTTCGAAACAAAGACTGGAGCAAAATCAGAAAGAAAATTGAATCCAAGAGATATTAGGGAATGGTTAGCATTAATTCCAGATGATGATTTAATTTTCATCGGAATGGATAAAGCTAACCGTCCAGAGTGGACGGTATTAAGAGTTTTACCTGTACCTCCAATCACTGTTAGACCATCTATCACTCTAGACAGTGGTGACAGAAGTGAGGATGACTTGACTCACAAATTAGTTGATGTATTAAGGATTAACCAAAGACTTAGAGAAAATCGTGATTCTGGAGCGCCACAATTGATTGTGGAGGATTTATGGGAATTGTTGCAATATCATATTACAACATACTTCGACAATCAAACTAGTGGAATTCCACCTGCTAGACATCGATCTGGAAGACCCCTAAAGACTCTAACTCAGCGTTTAAAGGGTAAAGAAGGAAGATTCAGAAGTAACCTTTCAGGAAAACGTGTTAATTTTTGTGCACGTTCTGTCATTTCTCCAGATCCTTACTTGGGCATTAACGAGGTAGGGGTTCCTGAAAAAGTGGCTATGGAATTATCCGTACCTATTAGAGTAAACAGCAGAAACAGAGAGCAGATGAGACAGATGATACTTAGAGGTCCTAACAAGCATCCTGGTGTAAACTATGTCGTACGGCCAGATGGTAGAAGAGTGAGAATCACCGACAGATCTAAGTTTATCAACGCTGGATTTAGATGTTTAAACCCTGATTGTTTGCCTGAAAATAGTATGCGTCCAGATTTAAACGCTGCTATGTCTGCACCAAATTTTCTACCTGGATTAGCAGTCAAGAAACAAACTACAAAAAATTTAGACGGATCTGTAGATGAAACACACGTTGTAGATCTTGAGAAGACTCTCTTGAATCTAGAAGGAATAGACATAAATGGTAAACCATTGAAGGAAGATAACCCAGATGGTATTTTACAACAAAGATGGATTTGGGAGAGAGAAACTAACATGAGTCCTTATCCAGAAAATCTCGAGATAGAATGTCCTCATTGCGGTTCTCCAATAAATGAATATGACGAAAGAACACGTTCATTTGACAGATTAGAAACTATCGACTCTGATGGTAACCCCAAAGAAGGACAGGTAGTTGAAAGGCACTTAATTGACGGCGATGTGGCTATTTTCAATCGACAACCATCACTTCACAGAATGTCAATGATGGTTCATGAAGTTAGAGTTATGAAAGGTCATACTTTTAGATTTAATCTCGCAGTTTGTACACCTTATAACGCAGATTATGATGGTGATGAAATGAATCTTCACGTCATTCAAGGTGAAGAGGCAAGAGCTGAAGCTAAAATCTTGATGAGAGTCCAAGAGCATATATTATCTCCTAGATATGGAGGTGCCGTAATTGGTGGGATTCACGACCATATTTCTGGTGCATTTATGCTGTCTAGGGATGGAATAGGTGTTAAGAGAGCGCATGCTTTGCAAATTTTAAGTTCTGTAAAATGGGTTGGAGATTTACCTGAAGAAATTGAAATGTGCTCCAAAACAGGAGCAATCATCGATAATGCTTCCAAGAAAGGTTTCAAAGGAGAATTAGTTAAAGGATTTAGAGGTCACGATTTGATTGCACTTCTGTTACCAGAAAATATTAAAATTCAGTTTACCAGTAGGTCAAATGACTTAGTAGACGTGCATGATGGCAAAGTTTCAGGTACCCTAGATAAGCGTTCGATTGGTTCTGAAGATGGCAGATTACTCGATGCCATTGTTCAGACTAACGGTCCAGAAGTTGGTGCTAAATTTTTAGACGATTTTACCAGACTTTCTATAGCTGCATGTACCTCTCTAGGTTTCACGACAGGAATCGATGACGAAGACTTGACCGAAGAAGCCATTGAATTAATTAATGCAGAAAATGCAAAAGCTAGTGAAGAAGTGCAACAATTCCTACAAAAATTTGGTAAAAATGGTAAAGGATATGAGGTGAGGCCAGGAAGAACACCAATTGAAACATTAGAAGAGGATATTATGATTGCTCTTGATCAAGGAAAACAAAGAGCTGGTGATATTGCTAAAAACGAATTGTTGAAGGCTGGAAGTGATAATGCAGCTGTGAATATGGCTATTTCAGGAGCAAGAGGTAGTATGGATAATCTAACTATGATGGCGGCTTCAATCGGTCAGGCTAAAGTGCGTGGTAAAAGACTGGAAAGAGGGTACAAAGATAGGGTACTTTCACACTTCCCCAGAGGGTCGAGAGGGGCGAGTGCTAAAGGATTTGTATCATCATCGTTTAAACACGGATTAGAACCAACTGAGTTCTTCATGTTATCTGTATCAGGAAGAGAAAGTTTAGTTGATACTGCTGTAAGAACATCTAAATCTGGATATATGCAAAGAAGATTAATTAATGCTATGGACGATTTGAAAGTTGTTCCTGATAATAAGCGTTCTGTTAGGAATACAGCTGATAGAATTATCCAGTTTAGTTACGGTGAAGACGGAATAGATCCATGTCGTTCCGCTCATGGTTCACCCGTAAATATTGATGTAATTGTTGATACTGTGTTAGGTACATTCGGAGAACTCACCAATGTAGATTCTTATTCCGATCATGGAGATAAAGACTTCGAATCACTATTAGACGGAGATGGTTATGATGTTGAATCTGCAGATGGAGGTGATTTCTGATGGTAGTGAAGAGTGCAACTAAGAAGAAGTTAATGGATATGGGAATAGATGAAGAATATGCTCATAACCTAGCAGATGATCGTAAATGGGACGATGTTAAAATCTTGGATTCTGAAACCATTGCTAAAATTTGTAAAACAGGTACTGAAACTGCCGAAAGAATACACGAAATGATCACAAGTTATGCTACGGGCAGAAGGGGAGATTCTGGAATTGACGGTGGAGAAACTACTGTAGTAAGAAGGAAAGTTAAAAGAACCTCAAGAAAAAAAATCATCAAAAGGGACCTTGATTTATTCAAATCAGAGGAAAAAATGGATAAGATAAAAGATTTTGAACTAGGTGAATTTTATGATGCAATCGAAAAAGCTAATCAACAGGTTGAAGGTATAACTTTAACAGCTCGAGTTATTTCAGATTTATCCAATGCACTGGTTAAAAGAGGTAGAAAGAAGGTAACTGCCAAAGAAGCCAAAGAAATGGTTAGAATGGCTAAAGATGCATTTGTATCATCACAAGTTGATCCATTTGAGGCTGCTGGAATAATTACAGCTCAATCTCTTGGTGAACCAGGAACACAAATGACTATGCGTACATTCCACTATGCTGGTGTTGCAACAGTTAATGTTACTCAGGGTTTGCCAAGGATTATCGAAATTGTTGATGCTAGAAAGAAACCTAACACTCCGACAATGATTGTCCATTTAGACGGTGATTACAAAACTAACGAATCTAAGGTCAAAAAATTAGCTGCAAGTCTTGAAGTGACCACAACTAAGAATATTGCAGATATTGAAACAGATGTTACACAGAGAAGATTAACACTGAAATTACTACCTTCAATTTTGAAACAAAAAGGTATGTCTGCTGGAGAAGTTGTTGATAAATTGGGTAAAGCATTAAGATTATACATAGATGTTGATAATGAGGCAAAACCTAGAAACATTACAATTATACCTGGAATCCAAAAAAAGGAAGATATGGAGAACCTGGACTCAGAACCTCCATCTTACACTGAATTGTTACAACTCGAAGACAAGGTCAGAGATTTAAGACTAAAGGGAATTCCTAATATCGAAAGAGCGAATGTTCAAAGAAATGATATTACTGACGAATACTACATATCTACAATTGGTTCCAATTTAGCCAGAGTTAGTGAAGTTGAAGGAATTGACAGAAGCAAAACTTACACAAATAATATTATAGAAATTTATGAATACTTGGGAATAGAGGCAGCAAGGCAATCAATTATGAATGAGTTGCAGGCAACTTTAGATGCTGCTAGATTAGATGTTGATGTTCGACACTTATTGATGGTTGCTGATGTCATGACCAGTGAAGGAGCTGTTAGAGCAATTGGACGTCATGGAGTTAGTGGAACTAAACACAGTATTCTTGCACGTGCTGCGTTTGAAGTTACAGTAAACCATCTACTTAAAGCAGGAGTCATAGGTGAAACTGATAACTTAACTGGTGTGGCTGAAAATATTATTGTAGGTCAACCAATCTCATTGGGAACAGGGAGTGTTGACTTGTACTATATCCCTGAGGAATAAAGAGGTGAAATTATGGATGTACTTAGAGAACTAAAAGACGCTTGTTCTACTGGAAAATTAATCTTCGGACAGAAGCAAGCCAGAGCTAATTATTTAGAAGGAACTGCGAAATTAATCGTATTTTCGATGAACTGTCCAGAAGAATATGTAAATGAGATGACGAGTAAAAATTCAGACGTGACTATGTATAGGGTTAATGTTGTAAATAGAGAACTTGGAGCAGTTTGTGGAAAGCCGTTTCCTGTAAGTGCTATTGCAGTTTTAGATCCAGGAAGGAGTAAGTTACTTTCATTGAAATCCAATTTATAACTAGTTAGCACTAAAATCTTAATTGGCCTCGGATTACCGATGCTAACCAATATTAGCCATATTTTTTCTTCACTAGGTGTAATTTTTGAAGAAAATCACAGCTATAATACAATTTCAGAGGTAAAATGCCTTGGTAGAATAAAACATCTACCAGAACTTTTGAAGAAATTGGGTGCCAAAAAAGGTCAACTCTTTTGGTCTTCGTCCAATAGCTGGATTGGTTTTAATAATAATGATTTAGAATCTTGGTTAGTAGATGCACCACTTGGAGATCACATAATTTTGATTGAAAACGGGTCAAATCTTGATTTTCATTTTGAATCACCTGATGGAATAAATGTTGAATTATGGGGTCGTGATGAGTTAGCATTAATTATTGGTTATGGTTTTTTAGAAGGCATATTAGTTGATAATTCAAAAAATATAGAAGAACCAAAAAATAATCTTAAAAATAATTTAGATATTAACGTAATTGAAGAGGCAGATCAATTTTCAGAAATTAATGGTTTAGATGTTATATGTCTTAATTCAAAAGTAAACCCTAATGAATCTCTGGAATCTTTGGGTATTTCACAAATCCCTTGTCAACCTATTTTACTCGAATTAGGATTATGGTTAATTAAGGGTAAATTAAAAGGTCCAGATAATTCCTTTGAATATAATAATTGGATAATTCTTGAAGACTTTTTTAGGAATAAATTCACAGTTGAAGAGGATTTAAATTTAATTCATAAGATACCTAATTTGCCGATTTTATCCTTGGGTTTTTCAAACTCGGATGTCAATTTAAGAAATAATTTAAACAAATTATGCGATGTAAGGAGACATGAGTCAATTAGCACTTCTGAACTTAATTCTGGAAAATTATTAAGGTGGTGGAAACTGGAATTAAATTCTATAGAACAAGTGCATAAAAGGATACTTATACCTTCATGGTTTTTCAAATCTCATTTAGAAGGAGATAAAATAATTCATGGTTTAACTGGTGAGGTGCTAAACTTTGAAGGTGAAATGAAAGGGATTGATTAAAGTGGGAGTTCTACTCACACCTATACATGAGCCGTCAACGCGTATTGAGTCGAGCGAAAATTGTGATTAGTTTAGTAGTATTATTTCTACTAGTCAATTCAGCATTTTTAGCTTCGATTAATTATGAAGATGATAATGATAAAAACTCTAAAAAGAACTTAGAATTATTTCAACCAATTAATGAAATCCGTAATATGAACTCTGCCAAAGCACCATCTGGACACGCAGTTTTTACTGCATCTCAGGATTTCCCTTCACTTTCTCAGGGAACAATCGTTGATGGAGATAACATTTACACATATGCATTGAATTATTTTTCATACGATTCTACAGCAACGCTTGGAGCACATTCAATTACTTACGATGATGGTGCTTCTGGCGAAGGGTCTTACTGCTATAATTCTGGAATGATTGGGAAAATGGATTCAGATGGTAACTGGGTTTGGATTGCAGGGATTGATTGTGGTTATTTTAACACTGGTCAAGACACTGATGCTGACGGAGAAGATGATCTTTTTTGGGGTCAGGTTTTCATTAACGATGTAGCATTAAGTCCAGATGGAGGACTAGTTGTTGTTGGAGAGGCATACACATCTGAGAACATATCATTTATCAGCTCCGCAGGTCAAACAATCAGAGATACGGCTGAAGTTGGAGTACCTTTTGGTTTTGTTGCAAAGTTAAGTTCTACAGGTTTCTGGGATTGGGTTGAATATCTGCATACTGATGCTTTAAACACAGGTTCTCAGCTGGGAGCGTTACAAAATTGTTATTTTCCTGCTAATGCAGTAGACGTAGATTCAACTGGAATTTATGTTGCAGGTTCAGTTTCAACAGAAGCTGGAGTGGGAGGACCTATTCCAGGTTCTACAGATTGTGCAGATTCTAATGTGGGAAGCACAGGAGATAGTTCGGGAGACGGTTTCATTACCAAATTTAGCTCACTAGGTCAACAAGGATGGGTTACAAATACAGTAAATTCTGCTACGGATAATAGTGTGAATTCACTTCTGATTGATGATGAAGGTTTAATTCACATAACTGTAGCATTCGTGACATCAGTTACCATGGGAAGTGATACTCATCAGGTTTCAGGGCAACAAACAGCGGCATACGCACTTGGTGCATTAACTAATTCTGGGAGCTGGGATCATTCAATGAAAATTGAAGGTGGAGATATTGAAGAGTCGAGAGATACCGATGGAGATGGAATAGATGACACAACTTTGTATTTTGGTCCCCAAATAACAGGACTTTTAATTTCAGATTCTGAAGAAATGATAATCCACGGTTTTTACGGTTCTACTATTGACTTAGACACACAGTATTCCTCAAATGGAGGTAGTGCAGACGTATTCCTAGGAAAGTTAGATACTACAGATTACACTTGGAAAATGGGAATGTCTTACGGTAGTTCAGTTTTACAATCTTCAGAAAATATTTTTGACGTAGCTATTGGACCAAATGGAGAAATAGCCATGACTGGAATCTACAACGGTACATTTGACTTAGGTGGAGTTACCTTGCAACCAAGTAGTTCAACATATTATGAGCAACCATCTGGAGAAGGTTATGCTAATTACTTAGCTTTAATGCAACCAGATGGGTCCTTTTCAATAATCAATGCTATGAAACCTCTTGATGGCACAGATTCAACTGTAATAGGTGTCCAACCTTTCTTCCTTCCAGGTGATTCGATGCCTAAAGTTGCGGGGTGGTATTATGGTGACGTTCAGCTAGTTGATAATGGAGATACTACAACTCAGATCTCAAGCGTTGAGACGTATGAATGGTTCCATTGGTTCCCAGATTTAGGCCCGAAAGACTTTGATGGTGATGGACTTTTAGATCAAGATGATAATTGTCCTACGATAGCAAACGAGAATCAAGAAGATTATGACGGAGATGGTATAAATGGTGAAACTCCCAGTGCCGATGATGTTTTTGGTGGTGATGCTTGTGATTCAGATGACGATAACGATGGTATTTTAGATGAATTAGATAATTGTAAACTTGGAGTTTTAGATTCTGTACCTCCTTGGGTGTCTACAGAATCTGAAGATTACGATGGTGATGGATGTAGAGATCTTGATGAAGATAAAGATGATGATGGAGATAATATCTGTGATGTAGGTGGACCAGACAGTTATGGTAATGACATGTCTATAATTTGTTTCGAATCATATGCAGGTTCAGACTTATGTCCAAAGGGGGACAAAGGATGGATTTCAGGGGCTGATACTTTAGATTCAAACGGATTAACAGTGAGTAATGACCATGATGTTGATGGATGCAATGATGAAGGTGATCAAAATAATAACTTTGGAGAAGATACTGATGATGATAATGACGGAGTATTAGATCCTAATGATGCATGTCCTAAGGGAGATATAAATTGGACTTCAAGTGTTAATATTGAACCAATCACTGATTTAGATGGTGACGGTTGTCAAGACTTATTAGAAGATTTAGACGATGATAATGATAATGTTCCTGATGAAATTGATGATTGTCCTAAAGAATTTGGCGTATCAAATAGAGATAGAACTGGTTGTGTTGATACTGATAAAGATGGTTGGTCAAATCCTGACGATACATGGCCTGCCCACCCTGAAGGTACAGCAGATGCTTTCCCAATAGACCCCTCTCAATGGGCTGACACAGATAGTGATGGTTATGGAGATAATGTAACTGGTTCAAATTCAGATGATTGCATGACAGTTGCTGGAGATTCAGAATTTGACAGAAGAGGTTGTCTAGATACTGATTCAGATGGGTTTTCGGATCCAGATGAAGATTGGGGTGTCGAAGGTTGCTCTAATCAGTACGGACTTTGCGCTGACGCCTTACCAAATGAACCTACGCAGTGGACTGACTTCGATGGAGATGGTTTCGGAGATAACTTCGGAAATAAATCATGGGAAGATTCACGCGATGAAGCATGGCCAGGAAGTTACATGTTCCTTGCGGTTAACCAAGACGCATGTCCATTAGAACCTGGTACCTCTGGGATTGAAGGTAATGATAATGTTCCAATGGGCTGTTTAGATACTGATGGTGACGGTTGGCCAGATACAATGGATCAGTTCAAAAATGATGCAACTCAATACAAAGATTCTGATGGCGATGGATTCGGAGATAATCAGTCTGGAAATAATGCTGATGATTGTTTACTAGCAGCAGGGACCTCTTCGGAAGATAGGCTAGGTTGTCCAGACTCAGATGGTGATGGTTATTCTGATCCTTCGTCAAACTGGCTTCCAAATGATTGTGGTGAAGATAAATGTGCTGATGAGTATAAAGATGATGCAACACAATGGAAAGATACAGATGGAGATGGCTTTGGTGACAATACAAGTGGAACATTACCAGATCAATGTATCGATGAGCCAGAAGTAATCAACAATTTTGAAGATGATGATGGTTGTCCAGATGAAGAACCTATTCTTGGTGGTGCGTTGTCATTAGAGGCTGCTAGTGGAGAAAATCTACCTATTGCTTTGGCTTTAGTCGCAGCTATTCTAATTGCAGTTGTCGTTTCAATTCTCGTTCTCAGAAGAAGAAGTGATGCAGATGAATTTGCAATGGGTTACGATGACCCAACAGGAGGACAAATGGAGATGTATGTGCAACAAATGATGGCTCAAGGGTATCCTGAACAAACTGCTCGTGCTTATGCAGCACAACAATTTGGTATTGCATCAACCCCACAGCAAATGTCACCTCAAGCATCTGTGACTACTACCTCACCAGCTACAGCTTCTAATCCTAGAATGGAAGCTTACATCCAACAGTTAGTCCAACAAGGATATACTGAAGAACAGGCCAGAGCTTATGCCATGCAATATGCCGATAGATTTTGATTAGATTTGAAACATTCTATTAAATCTGATAAATTATTGGCTGTTACATGCGTGGTTTAGTGACTGGTGGAATTATATTTCTAATTCTGTTGTCAATTAGTTCGGTTAGTGCAATGCAGACTGAAGAAGTTGTCGTAACTGTAGATAGTTCAAATTTACGTTTTAGCCCCTCTGAGGTTACTATTGAAGAAGGTCAATCTGTGAGATTTTTCTGGTCAGGAGAGTTCCTACCTCACAATGCAGTGCATGATGCTTCAGAAGGTGAGAAAGCATTCGATAGTGGAGATCCAGAAAGAGAAGTAGATTATATTGTGTTTTTTGAAATTGGAATGAATGGGACTTATAATTTTATTTGTGAACCTCATGAATCGTTCGGAATGGTAGGTACAATTACCGTTTTACCAACTACATCAGATAATCTAACTGAGGATCCCAGTGATGCGGATTCCTTTCCTCAAACCCAATCAGAGGTGAATAATTCTGAATCACTTTTGGAGCTTTTTTCTCACGGATTCCTGTTGATGTCTTTATTATTTTCCGCTTACGTAATTGGAAAATTAAGTGGAAAAAAGGGAGTAGATTTATTGCAGAGTGAAGAAGAATAAAATTTAAAATTATGAATAGTTCAGATAAATAAAGTGTTCAAATTATTTATCAATTTGCATACAAAGTTTCGCTAAGATATTTTAATCCTGAATCACAAGCTATTGCAACAACTGTTTTGCCAGGGCCTAATTCCTTAGCCAACTCAATTGCTCCTGCAACATTCATTCCAGTTGATGTCCCTCCAAAGATTCCTTCTTCTCTAGCTAATTTAACCGCAATTTCCCTTGCAATTTTTTCATCAACAACTCTTGCTTCATCGTAAAACTCCTTCTCCAATAATTCTGGAACAAAACCTAGTCCGATTCCTTCGACAGTATGAGAGCCTGATTTCCCAGTAGTAATAATTGGTGAAGTTGAAGGTTCTAGTACGACAATTTTGGTTTTTTGATTGGCCTTTTTTAGTGCTCTTGAAACCCCCATTAGTGAACCTGCAGTACCCACAGAGTCGCAAAAGCCATCTATGGGCACATCTAATTGTTCAAGAATCTCTTTTCCAAGGATTTCAAATCCATTAATTAAATCACTATTTTTTAATTGATTTGTAAAAAATATGTTTTCATCTAAAGCAATTTCATTTGTATGTTCAACCATTTTCTCAATTAAATCTCTTGTAATCTTACCACCATCACTTTCAATAATATCTAACTCTGCTCCTAAAGCAGTCATTGTATCTAGTTTTTCTTTGGAGAATGCATCTGATGAAACCACATGAAATTTGTAGCCTTTAACAGAACATACGAATGCTAAACCAGCTCCAGTAGATCCTCCAGATAATTCTACAACTTTCATTCCTTGTTTAAGCAGACCCTTTTTTTCTGCACCTTCTATCATCGCAAGTGCCATTCTATCTTTTTTTGAACCTGTGGGATTAAAATATTCTAATTTTACAAAAATATCAGCACAATTTTCTGGAATTATTTTATTGAGTTTTACCAAAGGAGTATTTCCAATACAATCTAATGTATTCTTCGATTTTTGTCGCAAATCATCTTTTTCAAAATACATTTGAAAAACACCTGCATCAAGTTAAAACTTCTAGTAGTCTATCTTGTTCTGCAGCTAACCTAATTTCTTGAGCAATTCTTCTGCCTGTTGACATTGGTTTTCTCCATAATGAATTTCCATAAGGATGTCCAACTGAAACATGCACATTTGTTCCTCCACCTATTCTTGGCGCAACATCATAAATGTAGTAATTCATATCTTTATCAATACATGTTTGTAAGCAGAACGGACCAACAATTCCTGGAGAGTAATGTTTCTTAGATGCTTCAATAAACTTCTCACCTAACTCAAACGCACTTTCTAGTAATGATTCTCTGATTGTTGCTGTATTATGTCCTACAACGGTCATTTCAGGGATTTTTTGAGATTCTGGTAGTGTAATTTGTTGTGGCGCTGGAAGTCTAACATGACCATCTAAACTTGATTCAAATCTCCAATCAACACCTAATAATTCCAATTTAGGCA
>MDTD01059493.1_pt1 | contig 15366 bp, 16 predicted proteins | sample 811221 | NCBI WGS metagenome assembly MDTD01 (sample SAMN05326646, study PRJNA326480) | marine metagenome | isolation source: seawater | place: Pacific Ocean: South West | collected 2011
ATGACACAATTCCCTTTAATTAAAAAATATCAAATTGAAGATTAGATTAAAAATTGTTTTCTTTCAGTGCGATAAATCCTGGCGATTTATTTCCCTCAAGCCACTCCAAAAATGCTCCACCAGCTGTAGATAAATATTTAAATCCATCATTGGCCTCAGCTTTTTTTATTGCCGCAAGTGTATCTCCTCCTCCAGCTAGAGCATCTAATTGAGACTTACTCGAATAATTTTGTATAATATTTGCAACTGAAATTGTGCTTTTATCAAATGGACTATACTCAAATGCACCTAAAGGTCCATTCCAAAGTAAAGATTTTGATTTTAAAATTTGATCTGAAATTAATTTTGTAGTTTGTTTACCAACATCTAATATCATTTGATTATTAGGAATATTATTGATTGAATGAGTCTCAATATTTTCTCTATGTTCTAAATTTTTTGAACAAACAACATCAATTGGTAAAAGTATTTTGCAATTTTTTGATTCTGCTTTTATTTGTATCTCTTTTGATAAATCTATAAAATCATTTTCTACTAAAGATGATCCAACTTTATAATTATTTGATAGCAAAAATGTATTAGCCATTGCGCCACCAATTACTATAGAGTCAAATATTTCAACTAGATTTTCCAAAACTTTTATTTTTGTTGAAACTTTTGAACCACCTATAATTGCTAGATTTGGTTTGTTTGAATTATCTAAGAACTTATCTAAATTTTCAATTTCTTTTGAGAAACTCAATCCTGCATATGAAGGTATATATTTAGTAATACCTGTTATAGATGCGTGATTACGGTGAGACACAGAAAAGGCATCATTTATGTATACATCAAAACTAGAAGCTAATAATTTTGAGAAATCAGAATCATTTTTTTCTTCTTCAGAATTAAACCGAATATTTTCTAATAGACAGATTTCCCCAAAGTTTATTTCAGAAATTTTTGTTTCAATTATATTTTGATCACAATTATCTAAAAAATGAATTGTATCTATATTTAAAATTTTTTTTAATACTGGGCACAAAAACTCAGTGGAATATTTTTTATTAATCTCTCCTTTTGGACGTCCAAAATGAGTTATCAAGAAAACTTTATTTTTATTTTTAAGTAATTTTTCTAATGTTGGTAAAACAGAATTAATTCTTGAGTAATCTGTAATTTTGTCTTCAAAAACAGGTACATTCAAATCTACACGAACAATAATTCTTTTATTTTTAAAATCTGAATTTTTTAATTCTTTCATTTCTATTCACATCTATATAAAAAAAATACTGGAAATCATTGATTTTTTTTAAATAATCCCAGTTTATTCTTTTTTTATGCATATATTTAGTATATTAAAAGACCATTATACTACTAAATGTAGATCAAAGGAGTTTTTAATGCCTTGGGACGAAAATAATGTTACGAAATTAAGAGAGCTTTGGGATCAAGGTCTTCCGACTGCCCAAATAGGTAAACTACTTGGATTTACGAAAAATGCTGTGGTTGGAAAAGCACACAGAATTGGTCTGGAAAGACGTCCTTCGCCAATAAGAAGAACCGCAGTTAAACCTGACAGAAAAAAGGCTCGTTCTCCTGTAATGCCAAAATTAAATTTTGAAAATAAGCAAGAAGAAACGAAATCTTATAATGAAAACTCAACATTCCAGCCTGTAGTAAAAAATTTATTTAATTCCTTTGTTAAAAGAGGATGTGAATGGCCTCAAGGTCATCCTGATGAAAGTGACTTTCATTTTTGTGGTAAAGAAAGATTTGAGGATAAACCATATTGCTTAGACCATTGTGCAGTTGCTTATGTAATTCCTGAAAAAGATGAAAACGAAAGACAAGAAGCAAATAGTAGAATTTAATAGAATTTTATTTATTAACTGATATCACAATTTCATTATGAAATATAAAGGTGATTCAACCTTATTTAATCCAATTCTTATTGCAGGTAGTCTAATACTTTTAATTAGTTTCGCAATTAGATCAACTTTTGGTCTTTTCCAAATACCAATAGCCGAAGATTTTTTATGGGCTCGATCAGAATTCTCTCTTGCAATTGCTATTCAAAATTTAGCTTGGGGCATTGGAACTCCTTTGTTTAGTGCATTTGCTGAAAAATATGGAGATAGAAAAGCTATAACACTAGGATTAATTTTATATGCGTTAGGTGTATTTATTAGCAGTACAGCAAATACTCCTGAAGCTCACCAATTTTTGAATGTTCTTATTGGATTTGGAATAGCTGGTAGTGGTTTTGGACCAATTTTAGCAGTTGTAGGAAGAGCATCTTCAGATAATAAAAGATCAATAGCCTTAGGCATTACTACTGCGGCTGGCTCAGCTGGACAAGTAATAGGGCCTCCATTTGCTGCAATATTATTGTCATTTTTACCATGGAATTCTATATTTGAAATATTTGCTATTATAAGCTTATTAACAATTATTTTAGTTCCACTCCTTAAAACTAAAAATAGACTAGCTTCAAAAAAAACAGAGGAACAATTAGGTAATGCATTGAAAAATGCAACTCTAGATCCAACATATATCATGCTATTCTTAGGTTTTTTTTCTTGTGGTTTTCAATTAGCTTTCATTACAGCTCACTTCCCTGCTTTTATTGCAGAATCAAGTAGTCCAATTATACAGGGAAGTTTGATATCATTGGTTTGTAATTCTGTTGAAGGCTTAGGAGCACTTTCAATGGCCTTGATAGGGATATTTAATATAATTGGTTGCTTATTAGCTGGATCTCTTGGTAACGGTAATAATAAAAAATATTTACTTTCATTAATTTATACAGGAAGGACTATTGCAGCTATAATTTTTATTATACTTCCAATAACACCTATGTCAGTTGCAATTTTTTCAATAGTTATGGGATCATTATGGTTAGCTACGGTTCCGTTAACTTCAGGTATTATTGGGCATATTTATGGAGTTAAATTTATGGGTACACTTTATGGTATAGTATTTTTATCACATCAGATTGGTTCTTTTGTTGGGGTTTGGCTTGGTGGAGTGTTCTATGATATGTATGGTAGTTACGATATTGTTTGGTGGGTAGGTATTGGGGTAGGTGCATTTTCAGCTATTATTCATTTACCAATTAAAGAAATGCCATTAGTAGATAGAAAGATTGTGACAGTATAATTATATTTAGTTTATAATTAATAAGGATTAAAAATGAATGAAAAAAATATTGTAAGAAATTTAATAATTGTAATCTTTCTTTTAGCTATAATATATTCTTTACTTAGGGTTGGAGCAGGACTTGATTTAAGTTTTGGTCCATACATTAAATAGAAATTTCAATATGGTAAATTTTTATTTTACAAAATCATTTCATATTTATAACCAAATCTAGATTATGAAAAAGATTGCTGTTTTAATTGCTGCAGGAACTGGAATGGGTGCAGAAAGCGCTAAAATGTTGGCTAATAATGGTTTTAAAGTTGCTATTATGTCTTCTTCTGGCAAAGGTGAGACATTAGCAAAAAAACTTAATGGTATTGGATTTACAGGTTCTAATACTAAACCTGATGATATAAAAAAGTTTATAAAGATTGTTTTAAAAAAGTGGGGCAGAATTGATGTTTTAGTAAATAGTGCCGGTCACGGTCCAAAAGGTAAAATATTGGATATTAGTGATGAAGAGTGGTTAAAAGCTATTGAAATATATTTTTTAAATGTAGTTAGAGCATGTAGAATTGTAACACCTATTATGAAAAAACAAAAAAATGGTTCTATTATAAATATTTCAACATATGCAGTATTTGAACCTGAAAAGCATTTTCCTACTTCAGGCGTTGCAAGAGCTGGACTATCATCTTTTACAAAGATATACTCAGATGAATATGCTAAATTTAATATCAGAATAAATAATATTTTGCCTGGTTTTATAGATAGTCTAAAAACAAAAAAAGAATTCTTAAACAGAGTGCCCTTAAAAAGAGTTGGGAAAGTTAGTGAAATTGCTGCGGTAGTTAGTTTTTTAGCATCAAAAGATGGTGCTTATATAACTGGGCAAAACATAAGGGTCGATGGTGGAATTACAAGATCAGTTTAAAATAAATGGATAAAAAAAAATTAAAATTGATTAATAAAAAATTTTTGAATCCAATTACCTGCTTAACAGCTTATTCACCTTCTATAGCAAAAATTCTTGATGGTAATGTAGATTTAATTTTAATAGGGGACTCACTTGGTAACACATTGTATGGGATGAAAAATTCTCAAAAAGTTTCTTTAAATATGATGAAAGTTCATGGTTTAGCAGTCACACGAGAAATCAAAAAAAGTATGACTGTTATAGATATGCCATATAAAACATATATTAGTAAAACAGATGCTTTAAAAAATGCAAAGATTCTATTAAAATATACAAAAGCAAAATTACTAAAAATAGAAATAAATAGAAAAAATATATCAATACTTAAATATTTATGTTCTAAAAATTTAAATATCATAGCACATATAGGTGTAACACCTCAGAGTTTTAAGGATTTTAATAAAATTAAAGCAGTAGGAAAAAATAAAAGAGAGAGTGAAAATTTATTAAAACTAGCAATAGATGCTCAAAATGCGGGGGCAAAAGCATTGCTTTTAGAGTGTATAGTTAAAGAAACTGCAAGAAATATTACGAAATCAACATTTGTACCAACCATAGGTATTGGTTCATCAAAGTATTGTGATGGTCAAGTTTTAGTATTTGATGATTTAATAAATATTGATCAAGATTTAAAATTACCTAAATTTGTTAAAAGTTTTATGAATTTTGCATATTTAGCAAAAAAAGCTGTCAGACAGTTTAATAAAGATGTTAAACAAAAAAAATTTCCAAGTAAAAAATACACTTATTTATAAATTATATTTTCGAAGGTTTTTGTTTCTTGGTTGTAAATCTGTAAATTAGCCGAACTAACCTCGTACCACAGTCCGTGAATTTTTAATTTATTTTTTTTAATTTTTTTATTAATTTCTGAAAATTCACAAAGATTAGAAATCGAGTTTACTATATTTAATTTCTCCAGTGTTTCAATTTGTAATTCTTCACTTTTGGAGTGTTTAAGCATTTTGAATGCTGGTTTTATATTTTTAATCCACTTATCAATAAATTTATTATTTCTAGGAATTTCTTGAGAGAAAATTCTATAAGCATGTTTTACTCCACCACAGTTTGAGTGTCCTAAAATTATTAAGTCTTCTATTTTTAGGATATTGATACCATATTCTATTGCCGAATAGGTTTCATAATTTATTTTATCATAATTTACAGAAGGCACAACATTGGCAATATTTCTATGAATAAAAATTTCACCATCTTCAGCATTAAAAATTTTGTTTGGGTCAACTCTTGAGTCGCAGCATGATATGATCATTACCTTTGGTTTTTGACCTTTAACTACAAGATTATTATAAAATTTTTGTTTTTTTGGAAAACTATTGTTTTTCCAGTCTTTATATCTATCAATTAAAAAATCTGGTAAATGCATTTTATTTTAAGTTAAATACTACTTTAAATTATATTTTAGAAATGAAAATGGAAGAAAAAATTAATAGACGTTTTTGTGTTGCTCCGATGATGGGATATACAACCCCTTATGCAAGAAAACTTTACAGAATTCTATCAAAAAAAACATTTCTATTTACTGAAATGATAGCATCAAAATCTATGCTATATTCAAAAAATAAAGATCTAATTATTGAAAATGATGAACACAATCCTGTAGCGCTCCAAGTAGGTGGATCTGATTTAGCTGACTTGAAGAAATGTTCAAAAATTGCAATACAATATAACTATGATGAGATAAATCTTAATGTAGGATGTCCAAGCAAAGCAGTTCAGAAGGGGAGCTTTGGTGCATGTTTAATGAAAGATAAATTCCTTGTTAGGCAGTGTTTAGAATCACTTCAGAGTACAAAAATTAAAACATCAATGAAATGTAGAATTGGGCTTGGAAAAGAATTAAATTATGACTTTTTTGAAGAATTTATTGATGAGGTATTAAAGAGTGGAATAAAAATTATTTATGTTCATGCTAGAAATGCTATTTTGAGTGGAATTAGTCCAAGTCAAAATAGAAGCATTCCTCCGCTAGATTATAACTTTGTAAGAAAAATAAAATTAAAGTATCCAAAAAAATTATTTATACTCAATGGAGGTATTGATAGTTTAGATAGCGCATTTAATTTATTAAAAACTCACGATGGTGTAATGTTAGGTAGATTAATACAGAGTAATCCTTTTTTACTTAAAAGAATAGACTCTAATGTCTATCATATGAAAAATAATACTAAAATTAGTGAAGAAATTATTTATAATTATTTTAATTATATTAAATTAAAAGTAGATTCCGAGTCTATTTTTAGGTTATTAAGTCCATTACTCCATATTTTTTTTGGAGTACCAAATAGTAAAATTTTGAAACAAAAGGTTCATGATTATATGAAAAATCATGATTTAAACTCAATAGAGAATTTGTTTATAAATTTTGTTAGAAAAAATAAATTAATATTAAATTAATAAGGTATTTGATAAGAAATGCCTAATATTTCTACACCAGGATTTTTATTACCTAAATTTGCATTTGATATATGGCCAAAAGAAATTCCTATTCTATTTTTATTTTTAAGTTGGTAGCTAAATTCTAATGTGGTTCTAAATTGTATATTATTTCCAAGCTTTTTTCCTGATCCATCATCGTAATATCCAAATCCAAAACTTGGAGTGAATAGCAAATTATTTTCCTTTCCTTTGGTTAATTGGCCTAAATTATCTTCTAAATATATACCAGTTAAAAAATAAGAGGCTGAGTCACCAGTATATTCTAATCCAATAAAAGGTTTTAAAAAGAAAAAGTTATCTTCTTCTGGGCCAATATCAAAAATTGGTTTATCAAAACGCTTCTCATACCTAAAGTCGGTAGTTTGATCATCTTCTGAACCATCAAATTTAATATCATATATTCCAATACCAAAAATATCTACTCCTTTTCCCATTAAAGTAGTTGGCAACAAAAGAGTATATACTATTACTATTAGTGTTCTCATTTTATTATATTATTTAATAAAATAAAAAGGATCAAACAAAAAATTCTTTATCTTGTTGAGAAATATCCAGAATTGCTTTTTTTAATTTTTCTAATGCTTTTGTCTCAATTTGTCTTACTCTTTCTTTGCTAATTTTGAGCATTTGACCAAGCTCATCTAGAGTTATACTTTTTTCTTTAAATTTTCTTAGGCTAATAATTGTTTTCTCTCTTTCATTTAAAGTATCTATAGCCGCAGAAATATATTGTTTCTTTATTTTATTATCGTTAAATTCTTCATAAACTTCTTCAGGATTTTCTCTTTCATCAGCAAGGAGCGACATTAGATCATTTTCACTTTCATTATCTACTTTTTGATTAAGATGTAAGTCTCCTCCAGTTAGACGTGATTCCATATTTTGGACTTCTATTGACTTAACATTTAAAATATTTGAAACTGTATCAATTTCATTCTGACCCATATATTCTCTTGATATATCATTTATTTTTTGTTTTATTTTCTTTAGGTTAAAGAAAAGTGCTTTTTGAGATGCAGTTGATCCAGTTCTAACTACAGACCAATTTTTGAGGATGTAATCTTGTATAGAGGCTCTTATCCACCATGAGGCATAAGTTGATAACCTAAAGTCTTTAGATGTATCAAATTTCTCTAAGGCGTGCATAATTCCCAAAACACCCTCGTGAATGAGGTCGTCTATAGGAAGACCATAGCTAGAATACTTTCTGGCATAAGAAACAGCCAATCTTAAATAAGCATTTAAAATTTTTTGCAGTGACCTTGGATTTTTTTTATCTTTCCAATCATTAATCAATTCAAATTCTTCACTTTTTTCTAAAATAGCAGCTTTCTTTGAATGTTCTATTAGATTACTAGAATAGAAGTTTTTAAAATAACTCATATACTATTATACGTACAAAAAAGATTTTGGATCAGTTTGATTCAATTAAATCCAAAATATCGCCATTTTCTGCAAAAATTCCTGCATAAATAGTGCCATTTGAAAGAGGTTGCTTGAAAAGTGTGCATATTACCTCATTTTTAGAGTTTTCAAGTCCGTTATAATTAGTTGATTCATAACCCCTTACTATTCTAATAAATGAATTATAAGGTTTATCAATTTTAGAAAAGTTCTGATAGCCCCACCAAAAACAATCATTTTGGGCAGATAATGGTCTTGTTATATCAACACCCCTATTAACAAAAAGTATTTTTTTTGAAGATGAATAAGCTGCGTGTTTCAAGTTTAAAAAATATTCTTTGTGACCAGGATTTTGAAGGATTGATTGATTAAGTTTAGTGGTCCATTTTGATATAGAAACGGTGCCTGAAGAAGCAACACTAATTACTTCGTCATTTGAAAAGCCATAAGAATTAAGTGTTTTATCAACACCATGTTCGAACATCCAGTTTATAATTTCAATAGGATTAGGAGCAATCTGCAGTTGAAGGGCTTTACTAAACATCTCTTCTTGAGCCCCTCTAAGAAATATTATTTCGTTTGGCTTAATTTTAAATTTTGACATTAAGTTAAACCTCAAATTAATAACACTAGAAACTGTCTCCTTAGTACTACTCCCTAAACCAATAACATTGCCTAAAAATATTAATTTATCATTTTCCTTAAAATTTTTAAAAATAAATTCTTTTATTGAATTAAAAGATTTTAAATTTGAATGGATGGATCCAATTGCCCAAATTCTTGATGATTTGCTTAACTCGACAAAATTACTTTCTTTATCCAAGAGTCTACTTTTTATTTAATATTTGTTCAATCTTTTCAGTAGATTGAAAGTAATCTGTTTTTTCAACGGCAGCTACTTCTCTGGCTAATCTTTCAATAGCTACTTGAAACATTTGTCTCTCACTATATGATTGTTCAGCTTGACTATTTTTTCTAAACAAGTCTCTTACTACTTCTGCAATTTTAATAGGTTCACCAGAGTATATTTTAGCCTCATACTCTTGTGCTCTTCTACTCCACATTATTCTTCTAATCTTAGGTTTTAATTTCAAAGTTGAAAAAACCTCATCTATAGTTTTTTTTGAAGAAATTTTTCTTAGCCCTACTTCTTTTTGTTTATCAAGTGGTACTCTTATAGTGAGTTTAGATTGTTCCATTTTAACAACATAAAACTTCGTTTTTATACTCGAAATTTCCATGTTTTCTATTTTGATTATTTCTCCAACGCCATGTTTGGGATAAACAACGATTTCACCAATATTAAAACCTGTAATTTTTTTTGTCATTTAAGTTCCTGATTTTTCACTAAAGTATTTCTCAAATTTATTCTCTACTCCTTGCCATTTTTCAGCATCTCCTGGAGGTTGCTTTTTTTCATTAATATTGGGCCATATTTCAGCATACTTTCTATTTAGTTCAGCCCATTTTTCAGTACCATCTTCCGTATCAGATAATATGGCTTCTGCCGGGCATTCTGGTTCGCATACACCGCAATCTATGCATTCATCTGGATGAATAACTAACATATTCTCTCCTTCATAGAAACAGTCAACTGGACATACTTCTACACAGTCCATATGTTTACATTTAATACAATTTTCATCTACAACGTACGTCATTATTTATTTGAAATTTTATTTAGGGCTCTTTTTCTAGCATTTCCAGACGCAATGTCAGATATATATAATAATCCAGACAGTCTTCTTATCAAACTTGATTCATAATCATGAATTTCACCATCAGAAAGTACTAATTCCCACAAAGTTTCAATTAGAAGTATTTTCTTTTCTTCTGAGTATTGTTTGTTGATTTTTGAAGTATAAAAAAATAAAGATTTGGAGTTATCTTTATTTTCAATTGCTTTATTTAAAAACAAACTTACTTCTTCAGGCTTTTCTTGAAATACATTTATTAATATAGATTTAATCTTTTCTATTTCACTATTATCTATCTTACCATCTGAATTTGCAGCCTCTATCATCAAACCACAGAGTAATTCTAGATTATTATTAATATCATCAATACCAGATGACTTTTTTTCAAAAAATTTTTCAAGTATATTTTTCATCTAAAGAAGTTTCTCCAAAACAGCAAATGGTGAATTTGGGTCATGTTTCTTTTTTTTACTTTCTAATTTATTTATTTTTTTTGTTTTTTTTGTTTTTTTTGTTTGAATTTTATTTTGATTAGTAGATTTTGTATTATGCTTAAAGAAATAAATTCTTTTTTGACTAGACAGGAAAACAGATTGATAACCACAAAATGAAAGTATATCATTCAGTTGATCACTATTGCAACCCAGAGGATTCATAAGGTCAGCAGACTCCAAAAATGGTCCATATTTAATTTTTCTTCTAGCTAGGTAAAAAATTTTTTCAAACACATCAACTCTGAATGCAAATTGATTAATGCAAATGTATCCAATGGATTCCCAGTAGGATAGTGGCATTTTGACTTCTGAAATAAATGAAACTCTTCCATCAGAAGGTAGGGGTAAAATTTGTTCCGAAGTAGATTTGTTAAATACATTCCATAATAATGATTTTAGTTCTAATGGTTTTTTTTTCAAAAGATTTGGCATAAAAAAATAACGTGCACCAATTCTTATCCCTAATTTTGAAAGTTGTTGTTTTTTATCAGTTTTAATTTCATTAATAAATTCTTTAAAATTATCAATTTTCAGTGTGCCCAAATTTTCAAAACAATTAAATGCTAAAGCTCTGACATTGGAATCTAAAGTATCATCTAACTTACTTTTAATTGGATATAAAATATCGCGTATTTGAATGTCTAACCAATTCTGTAATTTGGATGAAATTAATAATTTTTTTTCTGATGATACAAGTTCTGAGTTAAAAGAATCAGCTATTGGTGAGTAAATATTAGATCCTTTTTTGATTTTTCCAACTATCTCATCACCCCAAAATATATATACATTCTCATTTAATTTTTTTTCAGAAATACTTCCAAGATTAATTGCATCATCTGGTGCTAATAAAAATTTATCAATTTTTTGTTCAATCATATTTCTAATTGATTTTTTAACATGACTAAGAGAAAAAAGTGAGTGAGAAATAACCTTATTATCAAAAACTAGATCAAACCCTTTAATAACTCCATATTTTTCTCCATCTAAAATAACTTCATTCTTCTCATTTATATCAACTTTATTGATATTTTCATTTAAAGAATAATTTGTGAAATACCTAGAGGAAACATCTATAAATTTGTTTGTTAACCGGGTATGTAGATTATCTGATAAGTCATTCTCAATTTTTTGAGTCTTTTCTTGCCAATATTTAGGATTTTGGAGCCAAGAATGATGATTTGAGATATATGTCCATGTTCTTACTTGTGAAATCTTTAATGATAGCTCTGGAATATCACCATTGAAACTATCTAACTTTGAAATTTTTTTATTTATCCAATCTTCTGGAATTTTATATTTATTTTTAGCTAAAATTAGAAATATACTTTTTAGGAATATTAAATAATTATCGTTAAAAATTTTCTCAAAATCTGGTATCCTGCAAATCTCCCATAATATTTTTATATGATATGGAGATAATAAGTACGCTCTAATATCTCTGTCATCAATTAAATATCTAAAATTTATTTCATCAATTGCATTTTTTTTATGTACAAAAAAGTTTTTGATTGGATATTGCTTTAAAGAACTTAGAACTGTTTCTATAGAATTAAAATTAATATTAGAATTTCTCCAATAAATTTTTTGTAATTGAGGATATGTATGGTTTTCTATAGAGTTTATTATAAGCTGGTCAAGATTACCTGCTTCCCTTGTAAAACTAAATGATCCATCATTTTTATATCTTCCAGCTCTCCCTGCAATTTGTCCAATTTCACTGGGAGTCAAATTGCGATTGTATCTACCATCAAATTTTTCAAGTGATGTAAAGCAGACATGATCTATATTTAAATTAAGACCCATGCCTATTGCATCTGTTGCAACTAAATAATCAACTTTGTTATTTTCATAAATATCAACTTGAGCGTTTCTTGTACGAGGACTGAGAGACCCCAAAACAACAGCGGCTCCGCCTTTGTGAGTTCTTATGTTTTCAGCTATTTCGTAAACTTTGTTTATATTGAATGCAATAATTGCAGATCTAGGTTTAAGTTTAGATAGATTTTGCTTTGGTTTAAAAGATAAATTAGAAAAACGCTCGAGTTGTTGTATTTTTATGTCTGGAAATAATTTTTTAAGAATTGATTTTATAGTAAGTGAACCTAAAAATATGGTTTCATGAAGACCTCTTAGATTTAAAATTTTATCAGTAAAGATATGTCCTCTTTCATAATCACTTGCTAACTGTATTTCATCTATTATGACACAATCTACATTCTTATCTTCAGGCATTGATTCAACTGTACAAAAATAATATCTAGCCTCTTTTGGTACTATTTTTTCTTCTCCAGTTATTAAAGCAACTTTATTAATACCTATTTTTTTTCTTGCTTTATCATAATTCTCTCTAGCTAGGAGTCTTAAAGGAAAACCAAAAATTCCAGAAGAGTATGAAAATAATTTTTCAAATGCTAAATATGTTTTACCAGTATTTGTTGGCCCTAAGATTGCTAGGAGATTATCACTTTTATGAAACATTTAAATTAAGCAGCGTTTGTTATAATTTCGTTTAAAACAAAATTTAAAATCCCTCCTGCTTTAAAATACTCAAGTTCTTTATTGGTATCTATTCTACATTTTAGATTAATTGATTTAATATTCTTTCCAATAATATTACACTTAAGTATTTTGTTTGGAACTAAATCTTCTAATCCTAAAATCGAAATCTTTTCATTTCCATTAATCTCCAAATTTTGTCTATTATTATTTTCTAAAAATTCTAAAGGGAGGACACCCATTCCAATTAAATTTGATCTATGAATTCTTTCAAAACTTTCCGCAATTACAGCTTTTACTCCTAATAATCTAGTACCTTTTGCAGCCCAGTCTCTGGATGAACCTGTACCATACTCTTTGCCGGCAACTATGACTGTGTCTACATTATTTTTAATATATTCCTGAGAAGCATCATAAATCGACATAGATTTGTCTGTTATAAAAGATTTAGTTACACCACCCTCCGTTCCTGGAAGAATTTCATTCTTAATTCTAATATTTGCAAATGTACCTCGCATCATTATTTCATGATTGCCTCTTCTGGAACCGTATGAATTAAAATTTCTTGAATTAACCTGCCTGTTGTTTAAATATAAACCTGCTGGGCTATCTTCTTTAATATTTCCTGCTGGAGAAATATGGTCTGTTGTTACACTATCACCTAAAAGTGCAAGGATACGAGCATCTTTAATATCTTTAATTTCTTTTTTATTTTCATTGTCAAAAAAAGGAGGATGTTTAATATATGTGCTTGAATCATTCCAATTGTAAGTCAAATTTTTTTCACTTTGGATAGATTTCCAGTTCTCATCACCCTCATAAATTTCTTTATATCGTCTTCTAAACATTTCAGGTGTTAAGCAAGAATTTAATAATTTATTTATTTCAATGTTAGCTGGCCATAAATCTTTTAAATAAATTTTATCTCCATTGTTTGAAATTCCAATTGGTTCTTTTGTTAAATTAATATTTATATTACCAGCTAACGCATAAGCGACCACAAGCGGTGGGGAAGCTAGAAAGTTCGCTTTAACGTATTGATGGACTCTACCTTCAAAATTTCTATTTCCTGAAAGTACGGAGCAAACTGTTAGATCTTGTGAATGAATTTCATTTGATATCCATTCATCTAAAGGACCAGAATTTCCTATACATGTCGTACAACCATACCCAACTGTATTAAAACCAATTTTATCTAAATAACTTGTAAGTCCAGCTTTATCTAAATAATCACTTACAACCTTACTCCCTGGTGCTAAACTAGTCTTAACCCAGGGCTTAACTTCTAGGTTTAATTCAACTGCACGTTTTGCGACTAAACCAGCAGCCAACATAACACTTGGATTAGAGGTATTTGTACAACTAGTTATCGCGGCAATGACAATATCTCCTGTGTTTAATTTATTTTTATTGTTAATAGTTGATTTATTATCTATCTTCTTAAATTCAGTAGGAACATTTTTTAAAAGAATTTTATCTTGAGGTCTTTTTGGACCTGCTAATGAAGGTTCAATCGTGTTTAAATCAAGAAGTATTTTATTGTGGAAATCTGGTTTATAATTTTCATCGGCCCACATTAATTGTTTTTGTGAATAATTTTTTACAACCTGTAAATGATGCTCATCCTTTCCAGTTAGTCGAAGATAATTTATTGTTTCTTGATCCGTAGGAAAAAAGCCACAGGTAGCTCCATACTCAGGCGCCATATTTGAAATAGTAGCCCTATCAGCAAGTGATAAATTGGAAAGACCTGATCCATAAAATTCTACAAATTTTCCTACAACGCCAGTTTGTCTCAAAATTTTTGTAATAGTTAAAACTAAGTCCGTTGCTGTTATGCCCTCTTTTAGTGATCCCTTAAGCTCAAGACCTACTACTTCAGGAATATTCATTGAAATTGGTTGACCTAACATAGCAGCCTCCGCTTCAATACCTCCAACTCCCCAACCTAAAACTGATAAGGAATTTACCATAGTAGTATGACTGTCAGTTCCGACTACAGAGTCTGGAAAAAGATATTTACTATTTTTGTAATCTTTTACCCAAATTGTTTTGGCAATATTCTCGAGATTTACTTGATGACAAATTCCTGCGCCAGGAGGAACTAAGTAAAAGTTATCAAATGATTTTTGTCCCCATTTAAGAAATTCATATCTTTCTTTATTTCTCTCGAATTCTTTTTTTACATTTTCTTTAAGAGCGTTATTATTTCTATAATTATCAACCATGACTGAATGGTCTATTACTAAATCTACCCTTGAAAGAGGGTTTATAATTTTTGGTTCTAAGCCTCTATTTTTAAGAGCATTTCGCATCGCAGCTAGATCTGCAACCGCAGGCACACCCGTAAAATCTTGCATTAAAACCCTTGTTGGAAAAAATGCTATTTCCAAAGCTTTATTATTTTTCTTTCCAACATTGCTAAAAACAGAAGTGATCATGTCCTTGTTAATTATTTCACCATCTTCATTTCTAAGTAAGTTTTCTAATATAATTTTTAGAGATATGGGGATATTTAATAGATTAACATTAAATTGATCAGAAGCTGTTTTGAGATCAAAATACTTATAAATTTTGTTATCTACCTCTAAAATTTGTTCAGAATTAAAAGAATTTATGTTTTTCATGAATTATTGTGAATTTAATTATAATTACACAAATAGTATGAACATAAATTTTTGTATAGGAAAATGTTAATTTATTATAAGATTTCAGCCAA
>MDTD01107806.1_pt1 | contig 15362 bp, 12 predicted proteins | sample 811221 | NCBI WGS metagenome assembly MDTD01 (sample SAMN05326646, study PRJNA326480) | marine metagenome | isolation source: seawater | place: Pacific Ocean: South West | collected 2011
GAACGTACAGTCACCTCTGGAGAATTTCCCTATGATGAAAAATCAAATGCAGTCATGAAGATGAAAATTGATGGCAGTGTCATGTTCTTGGCCATTGTTGAAGGCGTCCTCACTAAAGATTACGGTGACGGAGAGGTGTATGAATACGACTTGACGGAGAACTCTGGTGAATCCTGTGTTGCAATGGTCAATAAAGGCCGATTTGATTTTAGTGGAGATAACTGGAACGAAGATGCTCACGATACTTGGTATTCGATGGTTAATTCAGTTGATGTCCCGAGTTGGTGCGACAATGAATTCAAGAACGAATACAGTTTTTCGTTTCAAAAAGATGATTCGTTTTTCGATCTAACACTTGAAACCAGCAAATGGGAAGAACTCCGCATCTCCGAATTGCAATTTTTCATATCCGTCAACGAAGGTTCAGAAATTGAATGCTTTTACGATGGATATGATGGAGTCTGCTCCTATATACCTCAAATGGGAAGTGACAAGGTTCGCCCAGGAAATTCAATTTCGTTTGGACGAGCAGAAGCCTGGGATACCGATTGCAGTTCAGGTTGTGATTTGTATGTTCGAATTGTTCAAAACACAGGTTCTGATCAGGTTCTCATCGATGAATTCACAGAAAGCGATCTCATCTGGGATTGAATCGGTAATGCCAAGCCCAAATCCCTTGTTCAGAGAATCACATTGTTCCAGCAGAACTTCCTCTCCCATTGCATTTTACCCATGTGTTCATGCATCCTCACGGATTCGAGGAATCCATGAGCGACCAATCTCGGCGACCCTCCTTCGGTCGTGACAGTGTTTGGTTGGCTTCTGCAGATGTTGTCGCCGTCTTGCTCGCCTTTGTTGGGCAATTGATTCTTGCTCGTGCATTGCTCTCAGAATCGTACGGTTTGTTCGTAATTGCAATCGATCTGTTTGCGACATTGTTTCTTCTTCTCGACTTGGGATTACCAACACTTCTTGCTCGAGATGGTCCAAGAAATCCATCGGCGATTTGGTCGGGAATGGTTCGGATCTATCGTTTGCAAGGTCTTGCAATGCTTCTTTTTGCACCGATTGCAGTATGGATTGTTCTCACCCAGAGTTCACACGATACACTGATGTTGCTTGGAGCAGGTGTTGCATTAGTGCATATTGCTTCGTATGCTCCACGAACAGCATTACGTGCTGCTGGTGATGCACGCTTTGAATCGTTGACAAAAGTGATCGAACGCATTGTGACAACGATTGGCTATGCTCTACTGTTCTCTCTTGCTTCAACCGATGTTGTCGCCTATGCAACGGTCTTCCTTCTTGGCGCGATCGTTGGCCTTCTTCTGGCCTTGATTGGAGCGTATCGAATCTGTGGAAGTAGTGATGAACGTATTGAATCATCGGTACTCGGAAGTGTTTGGGTGAACAACAAAAGCATCTTGCTTGCAGCGCTTCCGTTTGCGATCACACTCGGCGTTTTGCCGTATGTTATTCGAATTGAGAAATTTATTCTAGCCAATGAACTGGGGTATGATGAGGTTGCATTATTCCATGTTGCGCAACTTGCCTGGTTGGCAGGATTGCTTGTTCCTCAAGCGATGAGGTCCGCATTGCTTCCAGTACTGGGAGCATCTCGAAACGACGCACTACGCTTTAACCAACATCTTGATCGTGTTGAACGGATTTGTTTCGGTCTTGTTCCTGTTGGTCTTGTTGCAGGAGCAACCATCGTTTGGATCCTCTTGCCTGTTGGATTTCCTGCAGAATATTTTGATGGAACCTTGGGCGCATCCGCTCGAGATGTGTTCATGCTTCTACTGATTGGTTGGGCCATGACCGTGCTATCAGTTCCTTCCTATACGGCGCTACAAGCTGGAGAGCGACCATGGTTGTTCACGCTGTTGATTTTCACCGTGGTTCTCTCTTCGACTGTTTTCGGGTTGTTCTTGATTGGGCGAGGAGCAGAAACAAGTGCTGGTTTGGCGATTGAAATGGCTGCCTATGCATCTGTCGCTTCTTCATTCGTGATGCTGATGGGTGGCATTGTACTCAGTCGGAGATTCTCAGCGTTTATGCAACGAGGCATCCAATGGTGTGCAACACTTCTGCTTGTTGTTGTGACTTGTGTTGCACTTTCACAACAATCCTATTGGGCGTTGACAGGCCTTGGTTTGTTCATTCTTCTTCCTCAAGGCCTTGAAGCAATGAAGACCACTGTTGCGACACCTTCTCTGCTGAAACCCGATGAGGCAGAATGATTGGTGACGAACTCCAATCGGTTTCCAAGGCTGCTTCACACGCATCAGCCAACGCTTCTGGTGTTGGATCATCAAGAACGAATTCGCTTGGAAGATAGGTTGCTACATCACCGACATTGGTCGAAACGACAGGTGTTCCACACAGAATGGACTCTCTTGCAACCAATGGTCCAGATTCGCGATGTGAGGTGATGAGTGTTACATCAGCGACGATCATTCGGTCCCAGACGATGCTACGAGGTTGTTGTTTGAGCGTTGTCATGCCAACAATCCATCCGCGTTGTTCAAGGATTTCGCCTGTTTGTAATGCAAGGTAGTGGTTCTTTTCGGGGCGACGAGGGTCGGCTGGAAAGAGGATGTCAATCGACTCTCGTCGCCATCGTCCCTTCCATTTCTTCATTGGTCGTGCCCATTCACCGTCCATTTCGCTGTGACAGGCAATGATGTAGGTTTTCTTTACTTGAACACCAAGGTCCTGTGTCGTCGTTCGTAGCCGGTCGCTAACGAAGACCATCGAATCAGCTGATTCCATGAGCGATTTGATGCGTTTTCCGGTGGTTGAATGCGTGAGCCCAACATCAACATCATGACCGTGAACCACGCCTGTCCATGGAGCCTTCCAGCGATTTGCTAGTGAACGAGCAAGTTCGCCAACCGGCCAAAGCGTGTGAGCAACGATGTGGTCCGGTCGCCAACTTCCAAGCCATTTCTCGATGGAACGTTGACGATTTCGTATGCTTCTTGATGTCAACCAAGGGTAGGGATGATCGGTATAGGCAACATATCGAGGTGCGTAAATTTCGAAGTCATTATGTTCGAATGTTTTTGGCGCCTTTGATACACCTGTTAATGTGGAACGACTCTGTTCCATATACTTCAGAAGTCTTGGAAGAGGATTGATGATGCGAACATCATGGCCCATGTCTCGTAACAATTGGGCATGATCGGCTACAAATGCCCCTCTGGCCGCATTGGTTGGCAGAGGGTGAAGAAGCGTCACCAAGAGGATCTTCATCAAATCACTCAGTCATTGAGGGCTTGATGAAGCATTGTCAAGTTGTCAGCAACACTCGCCTTTGCATTGAACAATCCTGAACCAACAACGGCATTGGTCACACCCCATTCTCGTAGCATAGCGATGTTGTGGGCTTTGACGCCTCCATCGATTTGCAGTTGGACGTTGCGTCCACCAGCAGCGACTTGCTCGTCAATGGCTTTTCGCAATGTTCGGATTTTTGATTCAACCGTTGGAATAAACGATTGCCCTCCAAAGCCAGGATTGACGCTCATGATGAGAACGAGGTCAACATCAGGCAGCACTTCAAGTGCAGCTTCAACAGGTGTACCTGGATTGAGGACGACGCCTGCGGTTGCTCCAGCATCACGAATGGCATGCAAGAGGCGATGAAGATGCTTGACCGCTTCAACGTGGACGGTGAGATGATTGCAACCAGCATCAATGTAGTCTTGATACATTGATTCAGCATTCTCAACCATCAGGTGTGCATCAAAAATAGGACCATCGCCAAGGTGTTGGCGAAGTTGCTTGATGACTGGAGGGCCGAATGTCAGATTTGGAACGAAGTTGCCGTCCATAACATCGAGATGAAGCCAATCAAGACCTGCTTCAACGGCTTCATCGCACGCGGAACCAAGAGCTGCAAGGTTGGCTGTTAGGACGCTTGGTGCGATAATCATCAAATCCCTCTCAACATAGCGAGGCGCTTGAGACTCATGAGGCTTTTCTTAGCGCTTCTGGACTGAAATGACATCATCCCATTGTCGAGCAGAGCCTCTTCGGAAGATGTTGTTGTGAAACGATCGATGTTGATGGTGAACACATCGAGCCAGTCGTCCACGATGATTGTAACATCCCTGACGCGTGTGGAGTGGTGTGAAGATTTCCTCAAGAGGAAGTGCAGGCCCATCGAATGCAGGTCGTTCAATTTCAACACGCTCGCTTTCCCCATCCCACACCAAATCATCGATGGTTGGTGGAGCAAGGGTCGAATCATGCAAGACATGCAATTGACCTTCAGCGAGTTTACCAGGTTTCCATTTTCCTCGTGAACCATCCTCAAGATATTCCATCAGTTGGCGAATCTGAGGCATCGTTGCAAAGCCAAGATGGGCTGCTTCCCACCAACCATGCGTACGTGCAGCAGTGACATGATGAACACCAGGATTCATCATTCGTGGGTCGAGCGTATCGGTCCACGTTCGACAGAAATCATCGATTCGTACATTGATGATTGGTACTGGACCTGCCCGAACATCGGCAAGTCTGCATGGATTGGCGAGTTCTCCGAGAAGGAGAATCATTCGTCGTTCCTGCATCAAAGGCGCTCCTTCTTGCTGAAGGATTGCATCGATGGTCATCCCAGAATCCGTCTTCCATCCAGCAACGGCGGACTTGAGTTCATCCGCAGACATTGCATCTGCATCGATCTGTTCAGCATTGACCCAGTACAATCGTTGTTGGGTAGCAACAAGTGGCTGTGGAGGTAGAGGAAGCGGCGAATTAGATGGCTCATATGGCCACATTCGTGGCGTATCCGTAAGGTCCATACATTGTTCACATGAACCCAATAAATCAATGCTCGCATTCAATGATAGATGGCTTCATGCAGGCATTGTGGACATTTGATTTTGATCGGTCGACGACTCGGTATTCCGAGTGCTACGCCACAGCCAGGACACACGATGGCTTGATTGACTTGTGCGCGCTTATCCTTTGCTCCAGCAGTTGGATCGTAATCGAAACGTAATCCGTCCATTGCAATGTGACGTGGCTGGGTTGGAAGTTGAGGAACGGTTTTGCTTGCAACAGGTTCGAACGGTTGTTGTGATGGCTGTTGTGGTTGACTGAACGCACGGAGAACCGTTACAATCTGCTCAGGACTCATCCCATACTTTCGCGCCATTGCATCGATTTCGAGCGTCAAATCGTACCCTTGCAATCCTGCCAATCGTTGCAAATCCTGCGGCGAGATGGTACTCATGGTCGTGCGTTATGCTTCCTCAATTTGAGGTTTGAGGATAGGTGCGTGCGAATTGCTTCGACTTAGATACCCCAGTAGCGCTCGGATTGTGCTTGCTTTTGTCGCAATCCTTTGATGACGGTCATCGTAACCCAAAGCACAGCAATCCATCCGAATGGAACGGAGAGCGTGTTGGTGATGTTCTGAACGTTGAATTCGTAGGCATTTCCTTGTAGGATATCGATGGCGATTTGCAACGACGTGTTAACAAAGGAATAGACGACCATGCCGAAGATGCTCAAGACGATCAACGAACCTGAGAAACTTCCACGCTTGAGACGTAGTAACATGAAACCAGCTGTTGAAGTCAGGAAAGCGATAACAATCCATGCGAGCGAAGAGTTGGCAACTTGCATCCAAAGGACTGATTTTGTTGTCTCGGTATCGACGAGATCATCGAAGGTTTGCCAACCTTCAGCACCAGCAAAGATCGCACTGAAGACGGTCGCCGTCCACAACAACGATGAAAACATCGCCGCATCGGCGTTTTCTCGCATTTCCTGAATGACTCTGTTGACCGTTGTTTCGATTCCAGCACCTTTTGCAAAGATGAACAAACCGAGAAGCAGTGGAAGGCTGCCGATAACAATGCCACCAATTTCGTTCGGAAGCATAATTCCAAGGCCAAAAATGGCGAGAACTAGACCGAGTGGAATCATGAATCGAGCACGCCATTTCGGGTCTTCAAGCGCCTTGACGATGTAATAGTAGGTTCCTTCAATACCCTTGGATTGCTTGACGATAATCTTCTCGACATGATCGATTCGAACTTGCGATTGAATGATTGGGAGAACCGATTCATCTTCTGCACCATCGGTGATGAGAATGGCCTCGTCCGGTTGGTAGGCTGAAACGACTTCCTCGAGTTGAGCAGCGATTGCACGGTCGGAACGAACACCGACCTTCTCATCTCCGGTGAGAATTGCAACTTCGACCTCATCCTCATCTGCACCGTTTTCAAGGAGTGCATCGTGCTGAGAAAGTGCGCCGAGAATGGCGTTGGTATCGCTCTCTTCGGGGTCAGCAATGCCGAGTTTCAACGCCGCTGTAAGGACCTGCCTGCGACCAACAACAGGACCGCGAATTGAGGTCTTAATCCCGAGATCGTTGTCTCGGTCAACCGTCAAAACTAGAACTCGTGCCATGCTGCTCCCTGTATGATGGTAGACACTCCTCCACTTCAAACTCTTGCTTCTTCAGAGGGTTCTTCCTTACGTTCTTGCGATGCTTCGGCTTGTTGTTGACGGTGTTTCCTACGCTGTGTTGCTCGGATGTATTTCAGCGGATGATCTAGCCATGGTTGGTCGCACAATCGATCATCACCAGGCAGGACTGGACAGTTGTGATTGACCTTGAGTTTTCCACAACCTGAAGGCGTGTATCCATGCTGATAGACGTGACCAACTTGGTAGGTTGTAGTTCCTTCATCAAAATCCGGAGCACCGCGGAAGAAGTCCACACAGGCTTCCTGTGGTAAGGCAAGCGTTGATGCCATCGATGCGAGGAAGAGTCTTCCAAAGTGATTGACGTTGACACCAGCGGAAAGATCTGCAACCGCTTTGCGCATGCATGGAGGCCAATCGTCTTCTTCCGCTCCAACCAATGCAATCGCATCGCTGGTTTTCTGAGCGAGAAGATTTCGAACCATACCGACAGGTTCAGCAAGGCGAATTGCAAGGTCGGTTGTCACCTCTCGCATTTTCTCAAGACCTTCTTGTTCAACATCGGACTTGATGTGTTCACGCAACAAACGAGCGAGTTTTGCCGTCGAGGAGTATTTCTGTTCATTGTGCAAACGGACCATGCCCGCATCGATGTCACAGTTTGGTAATCGCCATCGATTGCCCGTAATCCGTGGACAGACTTCGATAAAATCGGAGAGGCTTAACTTCCATTCGAGACCATCCTGACTTTGACGCAATGATTGGATATCGGTTGCAACCATCCCTCGTTGTGACGTTTGGCCTCCACTGGATTGTTCAAGAACTGAGATGTAGGTGTTGGCGATGGTGTGAAGATTCTGACTGTCTCGAATCAGGAGATGTTCTGCACGTGCTGCCTCAGCTTGTGCCCATCGAGCGAGGAGCCGTTCATCTTCGGATGCACAGATAACGAGACGAGCGTAGTAAAACGAGAAGGCTTCGATCAATCGCCCCTCTTCGGTATGGATGTCGCCTCCACTCAATTCCACCCCATCCTTCGATTGAACACTGTCAACAAGTCGAATACGGGCGCGTTTTCGTGCAGGTTCCATCAACGATCCTTCGAGCAGGTCGTCAAGACTGATGTTGTGTTTCGCAGCCATCTGTTGAATCCAACCGCTTGCCTGTGGCAAAAATGGATAACGCGCCAGCGTTATCTCATCGGTGATGGTTGGTTGCGTGGTTGGCTTCGGCACAATCTATGAACAAACCCAATATCATATGAACTTGACAATCCATATCTTTCTTGAACAACGTCGAAGTGGAAGGTTTGTGTTCAATCCTGTTGCTGAGGATGTACGCGCATTGCAAGAGGAGGTGCGATCAGCCTTTGGTTGGTCGTTGGAAGCCGATGAAACATCAGCTCGAGAAATGGCCCAACACTTCTCCGAGCCAGAACCCTTTGGACATTCTGCATGGTCGATCGCATCTCGTCATTTGCAACTTCTTCGCCTCCAAGAGAGGATGCATTCAGCAAAACGGTTGATTGTGGTCGGTGCTGGAAGCGAATCGATCGTAGCACACGAGTTTCCAGATGCGTTGTTTGTTGCTGCCGATGGAGCCGTTGGAGCGATTGATGATCAATCAAGAATTCTTTGTGTCGTTAGCGATGGCGATGGAGCAGAACACCTTGACATCGCTGCCCAATCTGGCGTTCATATCGTCCTGCATGCACATGGTGATAATCGTGATATTTGGAGGGAACTTGTTGCGACCTGGTCGGCCTTTGAACAACCTCCATCGTTAACGCTCACGCATCAATCGATGACCGACTATGATGGCATGTTCAATCCCGGTGGATTTACCGATGGCGATCGTGCGCTCTGTTTCATTCAAATGATGGGTCGTTCGTTGGATTCTGTTGAATGCATTGGCTTTCGAACCGATAGCGTTGGACCTTGGTCGGGCTCAACAAATCCAGTCCGCAAGTTGGAAAAATTAGCGTGGATGCGAGAGTCCATGCGACGCTTGGGCGTTGAACACTATCTCATAAACTCAGAAGGAGAGTAAATCTCATGGAACGGAAGCGAATGCTCAACATTTCGTTGTGGGTTGTTGCGTTCCTCCTCATCAACATTATTTGGGCAAATGTTGCCACAAATGAGGCATCAAAGCAATTGAACGATCGTGGGTTTGAGTTTCAATCCGAACGAGATGTTTCGATTCAGGCCGTCTTCGGTAGCGATACGGATCTACCGATTTCGATGACGACAGAATTTGTACATCGAGATGACCCGTCACGAGAGGCCAACGTATCGTGGGCATTGCTTGATGCCTCAAACAACGTTGTCGCCAGTTGGTCGGGTTCAACCAACGAAGTTGTGACCATTGAGAAGGAAGTACCTCCGGGTGAATACACGCTCAATACGACGATTGGGGACAACATCATCGCCATACAAACGCTCGATATTGCTCCATTTGCACCCGTTGCAACACTTGGGCATATCCTTCTTTCAATGCTGTTGGTTGTTGTCGCCTTTGGAGAAACTGCTCTTCGAACGTTCATCGCTAAGAAAATTGAAGATTCTGAAATCAAGGACGATAAGCCAAGAGAATTCCGTAAAGCACGCATCGGAATGCCTGAAGTCGATGGCCATGAGGAGATGGATGAATCTCCTTGGCGTGAACCGATTGTGTTGTAATCACAGGAAATCTGTCAATGACATTTGACGAGCACGATCGTTGTTGAACAGTGACTCAACACTTCCAGCAAGCCATTCCATGTTTTGACGCGTGTATGTGTCAACACCGTAGGTATCCATGACGTGCTTGGTCACTTCGATGTACTTGCGAACCGCTCCTTCGGATACGGTGAGGGCGAGACGACCATTGCAGAGACCACCCTCGCTCTTGGCAACACCATGAGCGGAAAGTCCGCGACCAGCCGCTTTCTGTGGTTGAATGCATTGACCAGCGAGTGGCATGCGACGATAGGAATGGCCACACTTCAAACAACGGACTTTTTGTCGTCCATAGGCGTTGAGATTACCACGAAGATCGGGGAGGAAGTGCGAACGAATAACAGAGGATGCTACGGTACGAGCATCGATGGCTCGAAGGCGCTGACAAAGGTTGAGTTGACCGTTCATCTTGTCGATCATGGTTGCAAGCGTCTTGTAGGCGGACAGTTCAGGGCCTTCATCGATGCGTTCGCAATCGTGCGTGTAGCCATAGCCGCGAACGGCTGCAATGGTTCCAAGTCGTCGCTCAACGAAATCCATTGAATCTGCAATCTCCTTTGGATGTGGTTGTTGCAACGTCGCTTCGTAGAATTGACGTTCGTAGAACCATGCAGAATCGACGTTCAATGCTTCTTTGTCGATCTCTGTTGGATTGAGTCGTGTGGTCAAGACCAGTGGAGCATCCATTTGCCCACCTCGATTTGCAGGCAAAATTTCACGACTGAAATTCAACAAACCATCCATCAAGAGCATAATGGCATCCTCATCACCATCGCAATTCCGTCGCTTTGCAGCATGGAAGAGTGGATGCGCATAGCCGCCTGAACAATCCGCCCATCCGATGATTCGCGAAAGCACACCGCCGGAGGTGTGTGGAGCAAGAGCGCAGATGAGTTGGCCAACCAAATCATCCTTCGTCGTCGCATTGTAGTAGGGCTCCAAGCCATAGAATTTTTCGAGAACTTCGTCAACGAATTGTGCCGTCCTTAGGAAATAATCAGCAGCATTTTCAGCAACGATGAAATCTTGTGGAAACAATTCCAGCATCTGATCATCGCTTTCCAACGGATTGCCTTCCCAATCATGTGTGTAACCGAGGGCGTGCAATCGTTTCCAATCAACATCGATTTCCTTCGGTTTGAAGTGTGTAACAGGAACATCACTCATGTCGAAGCGAATGGTTCCATCTCGAAACACTGGAAGGTCATACTTTGCTCGAATCAGACCCTTTTCAATCGGTTCAGGTGTTTGATTTCGACTCTTCAATTCCTTCACACACTTCACTTGACTTGGTAATCGGCCCATGCCGATTTTCAGTTGTGCATCTTCAAGGATTGAATCGAGTGGAACGCTTTGCATTTCACCTCGACGTCGACTTTTTCCGGACGACTCTTTCATGTCGGTTCGCCCTCCACATGTTTCTCCAACCTTGGGAATACCAGATTCATCGACCAGGCGGTGATGACATCGAATGAACGGTGATTCCTTCCCACACTTGGAACAAATTCGCTTGCCCATTTGAACGCGTATCGAACCTTTTGCAGATGCGTTGGAAATCAATCGTTGATTTCCGCCTTCCAATGCGATTGGGAACAAGGTATGGGAGCGAGGCGACATTTCACGTGGTGCTGACTTTTCTGGTCGCCCCATTCGACAACCAACTCGTTGTGGTGCGGCATGCTCCCACCGAACCGTCGATATTTGTCGAATCAGCGGTAGGATTCCATCGACCACATGGTCATCATGAATGCGGAGTGATGAGGTGTAAAGGGCAGCATCTTCTGGACCAGGGTCTTCAACAGAATCTGCTGCTTTTTGGCCGACTTGGTCGGTCTCTGCGATGCCTAAGCCTTGTTGACGCGCTTCGGTTTCAGCAGCGATGCGAACGGTCGCACGTTGCTTCTTTAACTCGTTCAAACGTGTAGCTTCGTTACGAAGGACGGTGTTGCAATTACGTAGTTCAACGATCCGCTGTTCGACCAAGGTTTTCAAATCAACATTCTGATGCAAGTTGCCGTTTCGAACCGAATAGCCAAGAGCATTGACCATCGATTCCCAGCCACACGTTGCCACAATGTCGTCACCATCATGATGATGTGAAACGCCGAGCAGCAACAAGGCCCCTTTGACCAATCCATGTTGCATCAATGTCCAGCCTTCGGGTATTGCATTCTCAAAAATGGGTTCTTCTGGCAAGCGATCAAGACCAATCGGGTGAATCTCGTTCAGTGGCGGGAGTTCTTCAGGTTGCAATTTGTCCATGGCCGTGGCATCCCAACCTTTTGCAGCATCCTTGAATCGAAGCCAGGAGGAAGCATCGTACGGATGTTCAACTTCAACGTTGAGTGCGGATGAGGCTTCGATTGAACCCTGTTTTATCACGTCCAAGAAAGCAGGAACCCATTCGATCGGTAAATCGAGGAACCAAGGATTGTGTGGTGGGGGGAATGCTGTTCGCCAACGTTCAGCAACAGCAAAGGCTTGATCGAAATCAAGGGCCAATCTCGAGAGATATCGATGCCAACGGCGACGGACATGGAATTGTGCATTGGCATCGGGCACGTCCTTCGCACCGGGAACGCCATCAGGACAAGGCCCTCGATCCTTGCAGATTGTTGCAAAAGCATCCACGTCATCTTGTGTTTGCAACGCATCGATGAGGTCGCTTGCCCACCAATCGCTGGTGTACCCAGCAGGAACGAGTTTCTTGTTGTTCTCCATGAACTCTCCATAGCCAATGACAATCTCGCCATTGTCCCAAATCGAGCGAATATCTGGGCGTATTTTTCGCAGTTTTTCGCTTTCATCAATACGTAAAAACTGCCCTGATGACAGAACCACCCATGGCCCTTCTGAATCAGCACTTGGAGTGACAGCACATGCTTTTCCTGGCCGTTCAATTTTCATCTGTGTTCCAATGGTGATGAAATCGTCAAGGACCAACATCGAGGCTGGGTTGAGCGACGCAGCAGCAAGTCCTGACGGACGACCTCGTCCATAGCGCAAACGGAAACCACCTGGTTGCTGAGGGCCACCAAAGATAGGCCGACCTGCGATGATATCCTTCATGAATTTGTCAATTGGAGCGACTCGACGACTCTTGAATCCATCCTTCTTCGAACCGCCTTTGTCTTCTTTTCCTTTGGATGCAAACTTCGAGATAAAATCCCATCCAGGCACGTTCAATCGCTCGGTATGCTTCTGAATTTTCGGCGCTTTGAGACACATTCCTTCACCGATAACGAGCAAAACACCACCGCGAATTCGTGCTTCATCGATGTTGCGAACACGACCATATCCAGCACATTCAATCGATTCGGTCGATTCACCGTTGATCATGACTGGACAAGCACGGACAATCTCTTCGATTTCTGCGGGTGAAGGACGGTACTGAAGATTGCCCCGATAGAGGCCAAATTCTTCCTTAACTCGCTCAACTTCTCCATCACTTGGAACGTATGGTCCAACCTTCAATTCGCGTCGAATCATATCGGCGATCAAAACGGCGAGGGCTTGCGCTGTACCGCCTGCCGCACGAATCGGTCCTGCGAAATGAACCGAAACAAATGGCGACCCATCGACATTGTTGAGCAATCGCACCTCGCTAATCCCTTCGAGCGGTGCAACGAGAACCGCTTCGGTGAGGATGGCAAGGCCCACTCGAAGTCCAACATCGATCGATTTGACCATGTCGTAGCCTTTCTCGCGAAATCCTTTTGCAACCCGTTGGGCCATCATAATCGAGGTAGTTTCACGGTCATGTTCAGCGAGTAATGCACGAATATCGTCGGCGACTGGATACGATTCCAGATGTTCGATGAGAAGTTTCTCAGTTCGTCCAGCCAGATCGTTCGCTCGTGGAATTTCAACGAAAGGTTTTGGATCAAGACCAAGCTTTCGAGCCTCTTCAGCAATTCTGTAGGCATGGTCTGCGTGTTCATCGAGAAGTTGTTGATAGCGTTCCATCTCTTTTTCGAGACGAGGTACGTCGATACCGAGCAAGGGGTTCAGTTCATTGGTCGACGGTTCTGATGACATACGACGCGACCCCCAATTGGACGTTAATGTCGAGACTTTATGATGCAATCGGCGGACACGTATCGTGTTTTCAAACCCAACATTCATTCATTGCATGCTTCACCGTTGGTGCATGAGCGTTCATGAATCAATAAGAGCACTTCCGGAATGGAATCGATTGGTTGAGATGGTTCGCGAACTTGCTTTCCTCGATGGAGGCTCTGATGATGCGTTTACACTCGCCTCGGGACGTCACTCACGTTGGTTTTTTGACATGAAACCGGTCATGATGCATCCCGAATCGTCCAAACTTTTGGCTCGATTGTTTAATCATCGATTGGATGCCCTCAACCCCGATTTTGTTGGCGGCCTTGAGTTGGGTGCTGTTCCACTCACGGCCATTGTCATCACTGGCTCCGATTCGGATCATCGTAAGGGATTCATGGTTCGAAAATCGCCAAAGGGTCGCGGTGGTCGAAAAACCAACAATCCACCAGGCATTGAGGGTGCATCGATCGCTTCAGGAGGAAGCATTGTCATTCTCGAAGATGTGACGACGACTGGAGGTTCATCGATTCAAGCGGTTGAGCGAATCCGAAAGACGACATCCTGTGAAGTCCTTGCAGTCATCAGCATTCTCGATCGAGAAGAAGGTGGTGTTGAAGCCTTTGCAGAAGCCGGTATTCCGTTTGAAAGCATCTTGACGCGTTCAGATATTACCCAGTAGGTGACACGATTGGACGTATTGGTTCCATCCGAGCAGGTTGAAACGGGTCAAGCCGTTCCCGATGCTTCGCTCAAGGAACTCTTGTTCTATCATGCCCGTGAAGGAAAGCCACTTGCAACACCTTGGCAAGTTGCGATGACTCGTGCTGAACATATTGCACGGTTTCATCTGCCATCCGGATGGCTCTTGGATTGTGCGTGTGGTTCTGGAATCCAACTCGCCGCCTATGCGTCTCGATTGAAACAACCAGCGCTCGGAATCGAACTTGATCGTGACCGAGCCATTGCCAGTTGTCTGAACCTCAACACCATTGCACATCGCTACTCAACGTTCGAACAGGGATGGCATCGTCGATCACTTGTTCTCGCTACTGATGGAACTGCGAGTGACGAAATCGCTTCGACTGTGGGGCTTGAGGCGAACAGTGTTGCACTCTTGATGTTGGATCCAGCCCGACCTCGTAATTCTCGAACGCATGGTTTGGATGAAATGCAACCGAATCTTCCGAGTGTGTTTGAAGCTTGGAAGCCCTATTTAGCCTCAACAAAACGTGGACCATGCATCGTTCTGGACCTGTCGCCCCGATTGACGCAAGAACTCCGCGATGGTGTCGAAGCCATCGTCGAATCGTTCTGGCCAGGCATTGGAAAAACGTGGACATGGATGTCTCGAGGTGGTGGACGAGTCGACCGACTCGAGTTGTGGCTTGGGGGCGTTTCAACACCCGATGTATCCAAGCGATTTGTTCGACTATCACGTACCTTTGGAGGCGAAGATGCTGTGATTCAAGAGCATGAATCCATCGAACAAACGCGTATTGGATTGCAAACAGCTCGGCGAAATGAATGGGTTACCATCATCGATGCAGCCCTTGTCGAGAGTGGACTGGTCGATGCATGGCTGGCTGAACAATTGAGTTCTGCTGCTGATGTTCGCTGGGCCGAATCATCCCCTCGTCGTCCACGAATTCATCACAATGGGCCACTCAAGGACGATATGCATCCATTTGTTGTCGCTTCAGGACGGGTTGTCGACATTCTCGATTTGCCCCTCGATGAAGCTAACATCGATGCCATTGTTGCAATCGCCCTTGAGAACGATATTTCGGCGTTAACGATTCGATGTGGTCTCGATGCTGCACTTCAACCTCGATTGCAAGGAAGCATCGATCGACAACTTCGCAACCGACAAGGTCGCAGGAAGGCGTTTTTGACCCGGCATACGACCTCAAATCATCTGCTCCTTTGCGTCCAATATCCTCAGAATTCTGATACCTGAAATCGGACCCCTGCATCGCGGTCTTGATATAGGGGAGGTTGGTCGGAAAACTGCTCGACATCATGTCGCAACGTTAGGTGGACAACAATGGCAAAAGGAAAAGAAGAGGAACTCGGCGACGATTTTTCATACATTCTCCGAATGGCTGATACGGATATGGACGGTCTCAAGCC
>MDTD01035489.1_pt1 | contig 15361 bp, 11 predicted proteins | sample 811221 | NCBI WGS metagenome assembly MDTD01 (sample SAMN05326646, study PRJNA326480) | marine metagenome | isolation source: seawater | place: Pacific Ocean: South West | collected 2011
CCGGACGGTCTTGCTGTGGTGCTGCTCATGCCTTCAACGCTCGCTGCTGCCCCTGTGACCATGACATGGGATGACCATGGCACCAAGGTGTTCAATCAACTTCTTGCTATATCGTCCTTGAGACGATCGATCTCCGCCTTCGTTTCAGTATCGGGGGCCAAATCCTCGGCCAACCTCAACTGCTCGCTGGCCTTGCCAAGCTCGCTTCTGCTCATAAACACCTGTGCCAAATGGACATGCGCAGAAGCGGTGGGTGCCAGACGAATGGACTTGCGGATGAAATCCTCGCCCTCCATCACATTGCCGGTCCGATAGGTGGCCCAGCCCATGGCGTCCAGGACCCGCGGATCCTCCGGCTTGACCCGCATCGCGAGTCTGGCGAACTCTGCCGCCTTGGCGGGATCCTCCATGTGACGCTGGTACGAATCGCAGATCGCCAGCAGGGTGTTCAAGTCGGCAGGATAGAGCTGATGCAGACGAAGCCGGCTCGACAGGGAGTCCTCGTGGCGGCCCAGCATCTGGTAGATGGTCGCCATGGTGTCGAGGATCTGCAGCGACGACGAATCCAGCCGGACGGCCTTGACCGCATACTCGAGAGCCTCCTCGGGCTTGTTCATCGAGGTCGCGAGCACGTAGGCGTAGTTGTTCAACGCAACGGCGTTCCCAGGCTGGAGTTCCACGAGACGCATGAAGGTCTCAAGCGACTCATCCTCGAGTCCACGACCAATCTGGAAGCTGCCAAGATTGGAGTAGCTCATCCCCAACTCGACCTCTCCCAACTCGCGGGCCATCTCGACGACCTCTTTTTGGAGTTCGATGGCGCGATCGAGATCTGATTTGCCGCCCCGCAGCGACCAGTATTGGGCAAGGCCGGCCTTGTTCCAGTAGTCCAGATCCGGGCCCGCCATCTCCATGGCGAGTTCCTCTCCAAGGCGACCGTCCCGCGCAGCGAAGACCACGTACAGATCGTCGTACCATCGCGTTGCCATGGATGGATGCACCGACCCCACACGAATTTGATTGGCGAGAATGCCGAACTCCTTGCGCAGCTGAGTCGCCGCGCGATCGTAGGCCCCCTTTCCTGCCAACGACCTGGCGTAGAGACCGATCGTCATCGGATCGTTGGCCACACCGAACTGCGGTTGCTGGAACAGATCAATCATCGCATCGAAGTCCCAGTCGCTTGCGGTCCTGGTCACGCCGTTGATCTTGAACAGCAAGGCACGCGATGGATCTCGCCGGTAGGCGTTCAGGTACGCCTCCGTCGCCAGACCGATGTTGGGCGTCGGGATCGAACTGTAGTAGTCGCCCAGTGCTTCGAACCACGTTCCTTCACCGGGCATCAATGCGATCCCGTCCGTGATGGCCGCCTGGGCCTTCTCGAGGCTGTCCGTCTTCAGATACGCCAGGATCAATCGCTCCCGAATCGGAACCGAATCGGGATACTTCCGACTCATCTGCTCGAGATCCATGATCGCGGCGTTGAGATCGCCACGTGCCTCGAGGATGTCGGCCCGCTTCGCAACCAGCGACGCCGATTCCGGAAGTCGATCGATGCCTCTGGAAACGACGGCGAGCGCCTGGTCCAGCAATGCCGGCTCACGCCGCATGCTGTAGTCCTCCAGGAGACTGTCGGCGAGCGAGATGTACGGCGTCAGTCTTTCGGGATCGAGGACATTGGCCTGCTCCAGATAGGAGAGGTACTGCTTTCTGGCCTCCGCTTCGACCTCGGAATCACCGACCGCGATCGCTGCATCCACCCTCGCCTTCTCGAGGATGGCGGTCAGCATGTAGGTCCGGTAGTTCATCCCGACATCGGACTGGATCCCTTCGAGGATCTGCCTCGCTTCCTGGAACTTCTGGGTTCGGACCAGGGCCTGCACCAGTCGATCCTCCACGAGTTCCGAACTCCGGGCCTCGAGCACCGAGCGGAAGTACGGAATGCACTGCCGGATGGTGCCCGAGTTGTAGTGCATCATCCCCAGTGCGTAGTCGACCTCGCGTGAGTCATCGTTCTGGAACCTTCGGGAGGCCAGCAGCAGTTCGGCCGCCTCCATCACGCGGTCCAGACCGATGAAGAACTGGGCCGCGACCAGGACTTCCTCGATCTCCACCGCCTCACGCGATTCCAGATAGCCACGCACCACCCGAACCGCGTCGTCGGGCCGCTTCAGATCATCGTAGACCCGTGCGTGCTGCATCGCTTCCATCATGTCGCGGTCTTCGTACTCGTTGATGCCGACCAGCAGCGCATCAATCTTCTCCGTCCATGCCGCCTTCAATTCGCGCAGCGCCATGGTCTGGCGGTCGCTGGGCATGGCATTCCACTGCCGGAGGGTCATGGGCTCGTAGCCGCTGTCGAAGATGTACGTGTAGTCGGGCTCCAGATTCGCCAGCAACGACGCCAGACGAATCGCATTGGAACGGTCACCCGGCTTCCGATCGTGAAGCTGACTGCGACGAACGAGGACCACGCTCTTGTCCCCCACTTGTTCCTCCGCCTGCATCCAGGCATCCTCGATCAGGGGGTTGCCGATGTAGAGATCGCGCGCCTCACGAAGGATGCGAAGTGCCCGAAGCGGCTCGCCGGTGGTCGGATCGAGCAGTCGACGACTGTAGTTCAGGACGGTCGACTGGCGACCGGGGTTTCTCCGGTAGGCCTCTTCGTAGGCCTCCATTGCCTCTTCCTGGTTCCCCAGTTCGTCGAGCATCCGGGCCAGCATCGACCAGGTCATGTCGGACCATGCCGACACTTCGGTCGCGGACCGTGCGGACTCCGCCGCGTTCACCAGTTCGGCGCGGGTCCCGGCTGCGTCGCCCTCCTCACGGAGGAAGGAGGAACGCTCGCGGTGGTACCGTGCCTTTGTGAGATGACCGCCGGCCTCGTCGAGGTTGTGCTCCTTGCTGAGTTCGACCAGCTCGTTGGCGAACTCCCAGTCACCGCTGTCCATCGACTCCTGGAATCGGTATTCGAACAGGGCCGGATACGATTCGACCGGGAAGGAGGCGATCTCCGTTTCGATCGCATCGGCCGCTTCGTTCGCCTCGACGGCGAACGCCCTGGCCTCGCCCGCCTGGTCGGACAGTCTCGAACGATCCAGACGCACCGCGGACGCCTCCTGCTGGGCGGCCAGCGTGCGCATCGATACGTAGAGGTTCACCTTCGCCTCGTCGGGCGACAGCTCCTGCTGCTCGATCTCCATCCGAACCCGATCGATCGGACTGGTGTTCCGACAGATGTCGCGAATCGAAGCCAGGAGCGGACTGCCGGGCTTCATCTCCAGCGCCTTGTCGATCATCTCGTTGGCACGCTCGAACTCGCCCAGCATCGCCAGAGTCTGGGCGTATGCTCCCATGACCCGATAGTCGGATGACGCACCAGCTTCGAGGGCGGCTTCGAGGACCAGGCGAGCCTCCTCGTACTGCCCCTTGCGGATCATCGCATCGGCCGTACGCACGACCCGGAGCGACTCATCCGTGATCTGGGACGGATCGAACTCGTCCCCGCGCACGAGCATCCGCAGGGAATCCTTCAGAGTGCGCACCTCGTCGTTGTCCGCCTGCAGGCTGGGCGGCAGCGACTCCAGCGTCGCGATGCCCTGCATCGGCCGACCCATGCGGCCTTCGAGCTTCGCCTTGGCGAGGTAGTGTCGAAGCGACATCGGATCCCTCGCGATCGCCTGTTCCATGCGTTCCAGTGCCAGTCCGGACTGGCCGGACTTCTCCAGACTGAAGGCTGCCGCTCGCAACGTATCCGCCGTGGGATTTCCGTCGATGAAGATCTGCTGCTCGAAGAGCCTTGCCGCATCGCGATACCGACTCTGGCCCATGGCGATGCGAGCGTCGGCGTTGAGCGCGACCACATTCTCCGTGTTGCCGCCGAGGAAGCGATCGAGCTGCTTTCGCGCCTCCAGCACCCGCTCGAGCTGCAGTCCCTCGACCTCGACATCCTCTCCGGACTCGCCGACCCACCGCTCGTACTCAACGTCGAACAGCAGGTTCGCAGCGTTGGCCCGCATCCCGAACTGTTCCATGGCTTCGAGACTGATGGGCTTCTGCTCCGCATCGATGATGAGCTGGGCGTTCCTTCGGGCGGCGTCGTAGTCCCCCGTGGAGCGGTGGGATTGGGCGAGCATGATGCGCATTCGATCGTCGTCCGGCCGGGTGGCCAGGTAGTCCTCGAGCAGGACGACCGCCCGAGCGTGCCCGTTGTCCCGATCGACCTGGCTGATGAACGAAAGCAGTTCGAACAGCTTGGCTTCATGGGCAACCGGATCCGCCGCGATGATTGATTCGGCGTGATCCAACGCCGCCTGCATCCTGCGATCGAGCGCCTCGATCTCCTCCAGGGTCACACTGGCTGAATCGCTCTGGATGTCCCCGTTCTGGATCACCTTGCGGATGTAGAGATCGCGCAGGACCATCAGTGCAACCGCCGGCCCGTCGGGGGACCGTTCGAGGGCGTTCTGGAACGCACCCTCCGCGATCACGAGATTCTTCTGCTCCTGACCGAATCGTCCCTCCAGCCCCAGCTTGCGTGCGACCGCAAGGCGACCGAAGGCCAGACCGGCCAGCCCCTCGTCGCTGTCGGGGCGCAGGGCCAGATGCTCCAGCAGCTCCGCTTCGCCCGGAAACTTGATGTTTCCGTCGATGTCGATGTTCTCCGTCATCTCGCCGTCGCGCAGACGGATCTGGCACAGCCCCAGATACAACTTGCCCATCGCATATGCATCGGAGTCCTTGGCAAATCGCCCGGGAAGGACCATTTCCTTGGCCACGTCCTGGAGACGTCCCCAGAAGACGGTTCCGTTCGTGAGCCGAGCCGCCCGGTAGGCGTTGGCGGCCATGTCCAGGTAGTTCTCCTCGCGGACTCCGGTGTTCTTCGCACGCTGCATCAGCGCGGCCTGCTTCTCCCCGTAGAACTCGCGGGCCTCCTCGATCGTGAGCGGCACGATGTTGTCGTAGGCGGCGAGAAGCTTTTCGATGACGGCGGCGTTGTCCGGCTCCCGGTAGACGACGCGTCCGTAGTACTTCCTGGCCTGGTTGAACTTGCCTTCGGCGAAGGCCTGGTCACCGGCGCGGATGTTGCGTGAGTTCCTGGCCACGTACTGATACGTGACGAGACCTCCGACCACGATCGCAAGCACCAGCGCCGACGATGCGATCAAGGCGATCATCTTGACGTTCAGCTTCTGCTTCTTCTTCTTGCGCTTCTTGCTTTTAGCCATCTGCTGGAATCCTGGTCAAGGGTTGAGGAAAGGCGTGAGGAGCATTCAATCCTGCTGCTGGACTTCCGCCCAATCGGGCAGGCATCGCATGAGATCGGTGATCATCAAATCGAGAAAACCACTGGTGATATCGAGAAATCCGTCGACTTCGAGGTCCTGGTCGCCGTTGATCGTGAACTGCACCTTGCAGTAGTAGGCGTGGCGATCCTTGGGCTGGTACGCGAGAATCCGCACCCCGCCGGCTTCGGGCGTGAGCCTGCCGTTGGCGATGAAGAAGTAGCCCGCGTAGATACGCGAGTTGGGCACCTTGGGATCGTGGAATTCCGTGGTCCGCAGTTCGAACTCGCCGTGGGGCATCCGCACCAGCATCTCCTCGCCGGTCAGCCAGTTCCTGGAACCGCGGACGCGGAACGGCTCGTCGTCGATGCTGTGCACCGGATCCAGCTCCCACTGGTCGCGATCGATCCGGAGGGGAAGATTCGCGGGCGCGGCCCGCTTCTCGAGCCCGCCCGCCACCATGCAGCGGTCGGCCACGTGCGGAACCATGTCGATGGTCCCGGTGTAGTAGGCCAGATGGAAGTGCACCACCGGCCGGCCGGGCATGTCGTCGGCACGGTAGGTGCGGGAAAGGTAGACGTCGGTCCCGAGTTCCTCCACCCCGGTCTCGGGCAGACGGTAGTCCTCGATCATCGTCCAGCCATCCACGCTGGACGGGAGATTGGCGAGGGAACTCCGAAGCTCGACCGGTGCCTTGCGCAGGTAGACGTTCATCGCCTGCATGACGAAGGTGAGGCTGACGCCCCCACCGACGAGCACCAGCACGGCGGCCACGAACGTGACGCGTATCCTGCCGCTGAAGCGGACGGAAAGCGGCTCGTCGTCCACCGCATCCGCTTCGGGCTCGCCGTCGTCTTCCCCGATCATGATGTTCCGAAGCAGCCACATGACGCCCAGGTAGATGAAGAAGGCGGGAATCAGCCACAGCAGCCCCACCATGGAATGGAAGTCGCCGTCGGCGAGATTCGAATCCCAGGTCGCGAGCACCCCCAGGGTCATGACCCGGAGAATGTTGACGAACAGCGCCGTCGGGAAGGCGGACAGCACCAGAATGACCCGCTGCCACCAGAGATCGAGCCCGCGGTACGACATCGCGACCCCCAGCGCGAGGAACGCGACCACCATCCGCATGCCCGAGCAGGCCTCCGCGATGTTGACCGGAATGACCTCGCCCCCTTGATGGATCCGGAGGGTGTTGCCCTCCTTGGCCATGTCGAATCCGAGCGTGGTGAGGCCCCAGTAGGAACCGTGGGCGGCAATGTCCTGGAGGAACTGCGTGAAACGAAGCACCGCCGTATCGGACAGGGTCTGGCCGAACACCACCAGGTAGCCCAGCGGAAACCAGAGCCATCGCATCGGTCTCCAGCCGAAGAAGAAGAGCGCGAGTCCGAAGATGGTCAACGCGACTCCGAAGCCCATGAGATTGTGATGCTTGAACGCAGCGGGCCCAAGGGCGATGAGGCTGTACCACGACACCCCCAGCACCAGCAGGACCAGACCGGACCATGCCGGCTTGAACGGCTCGGCGAGGATCGCCCGTCGATTCAGCCACACGAAGTAGCCGGCGATGAAGGGGATGACGACGGTATGCCCCCAGTCCGCCTGCTGGTTGATCGCGAAGCGGCCCTGCTGGACGAAGAACTCCCAGAACAGCCAGATCAGACAGCCGAGTACCACGAACGCGCCCAGCACGACCCGGTCCTGGGGCACGACCTGAAACGAGTCCCGGGTTTGATTCGAGATGCTCCTACTCACGCCGGACACTCCCCTGGACGTGAACGCCGCTGCGGCATGATGGAGAACGATGGTGTCATGCTCGATCCAAGCCCACCCGGATCGGTCGTCCCGGTGCCGGGATCAACGACCAATGTTGGTCGGGGGCGGTCCAAATACGTCGTTTCCGAAGTTCCGGTCGAGCAGGAAGCCGAATCCATAGGTCATCCGCAGTCCGTTGCGGAAGACGGCCAGCGGATAGGCCATCCAGTTCGTTCCGACAATCACGTGATCGTTCGCCTTCATGTACACGTCCGGTTCCGTACGACGGCGGATGGCGGCGAGATTGAGGCGAATGGTGGCTTCCCGATTGTCGCCGACGATGCGAGTGAGGTCGACACGATCCGGAATCGCGAGCGCGCCAAGACCGCCCGCAGCGGCGATCAGCCGGCTTAGGGTCAACTGATCCGACTGCGGCAGCGTGTAGACTCCCGGCCGTGTCACCTCGCCGTCGATGTAGACGATCCCCACGGGGGGCCCGTCGACGTAGATCTGATCGTCCGGACGGATGATCGCGTTGTAGCTGTTGTCACCGTGCAGCAGCGGCTGGTAGGGAATCTCGATGACCCGCTCGAGCACCAGGTCCGGTGCTCGACCGGGATCACTCCGTTCCGCATCCAGTGCTTCGGCCACGACCTGCGGAACGTCGGACGCCTCGACCCGCACCCACTCCTTCTTCTCCGGCACGTAGATGAAGGCCGCGTCTCCCGCGGTGGGAAGTTCGCCGGCCGAGTCGAGGTCATCGACGTCCACGGCCTGGGGAGACCGGAGCTTCGGTGCCTGCAGGTCGTCGATGTCGATCATCGGCTCGTCCGCTGCCCCGTAGGCGGCGGGAGACGGCTTGATGTCCGCATCGTCGAGTTGCTCGATAAGGCTTTCGATGTCGACGCCGGAACCGTCAGAGCCGGTCGAACCCGGCACGTCGGACCGGGTCGGCGTACGGTCGCGGTCGTAGTGCGGCAGCAGGTCATCCGACAGCGTGACCTTGCGAACGATGTAGAGCTTTCGTGTGGTCAGCGGCGCACCACCGGCCATCGCCAGCGCTTCGAGGACTCTGAGGTTCGGATCACGCAGCGTGAATCGTCCCGAACTCTGGATGTGCCCCTGAATGGTGTAGGTGAACGCTCCGCCGGATTCGATCGCCACGTGCACGGTGGGATGCGCCATGACGTCGCGCGCCAGCAGCATCTCCAATTCGTTCTGCAGTTCCTGAGCCGTCATTCCCGCCGCCAGAATGTCCCCCAGTTGGGGAATACGGATGTAGCCGCCTGCATCGACGTCACGGGTGAACGGATACCACTGCCCCTGCTGGTAGAGCTCGTAGATCTCGATGCGCACTCCATCGCCCGGATGCAGGCGATAACTCAGATTGCTGGGCACGAGGTCCTCGGGACGAACGGTCGTCGTCTGGCCCCAGAGATCATCGCTGGGCTCGATCACATCGATGCGATCGAGAATGGGCATGGTGGTGGGCGTTTCCATGAACCGGCCCGTTCGGGATGGATCGGCGAAGCTGTTCACATCACAACCGACCAGGGGAAGGACCGTGGTCAGAACAGCCAGCAGTGCCGCGGTTCGGAACCGCAGTGCACACATTCCATCTCGATGTCGCGGTTGCTCCTCCAACACTCGATTCTCCAAAGTCGCGGTACGAGCCGATCGGCCCGGGGGTTCGGGTGAATCCCCTGCAATGGACGCTAAATGCGGGGCGCAACGAGGAATGCCCCACGTAGAAATCCCCACCCCGAATAAGGCAGGCCTGTTGACATCGACTCGATCCGGTCGTGTTATTGAGTCCCAAGGCACCAAGAATGCCCATTTAAGTGGTTATGAGACCCTGATCGGCAGAAACAGCCGAACACCTTTGCCCCTGCTACCCACCCGAGGGCGGTACAATCAGAACATGCCATGCGGCCAAGGCATCTCACCCACCCTCGCACTCCAGGCAAGGCACCCACGCCCCCTGGGGGGTGACACTGCACGCCAGCATCAGGGCAAGGGACGCGTAAGCCTTGAATCCATGGTCCTTAACAACCATGGCAAAGCCGTACAGCAGCTGCACATTGGTAAAAAACCGGATTGGATCCGTGCCAAGGCACCCGGGGGAACCGATTTTCTGGAGACCAAGAGCCTGATCGAGGCGAATGGGCTGCACACCGTCTGCCAGGAGGCGTCCTGCCCCAACATCGGAGAATGCTGGAGCCGGGGCACCGCCACCATCATGATTCTGGGAGATACCTGCACCCGCGCGTGCGGATTCTGCAACATCAAGACGGGCCGCCCGCCCGTCACGGATCTCGAAGAGCCCAAGCGTGTCGCTAAAGCATTGTCCGCAACGGGCTTGCGCCATGTGGTCATCACCTCGGTCGACCGTGACGACCTCAAGGACGGTGGTGCGGCGATCTGGGCCGACACGATCCGGCGTGTTCATGCAGCCTGCCCCGACATGTCGGTCGAGACTCTGGTGGGCGACTTCAAGGGTGACCTCGATGACCTCCAGGTGGTCGTGGATGCCCGTCCCGAGATTCTGGCCCACAACATGGAGACCGTCGATCGCATGCATCCCGCCGTGCGGCCACAGGCACGCTACGAACGGTCCTTGAAGGTTCTCGCGCACATCCGCGAGCAGGGACTCGTTGCCAAGACCAGCATCATGGTGGGCATCGGCGAGCGGGACGACGAAGTGCTGGAGCTCATGCAGGACATCCGTGACATTGCGGATACCGACATCCTGACGATCGGGCAGTACCTGCAACCGACCAGGAATCACCTCCCGATCGATCGGTGGGTTCATCCCGAGCAGTTCGATGAATGGCGGCTGGCCGGCCTGGAGATGGGCTTCAAGGTCGTCGAGTCCGGACCACTCGTGCGCAGTTCGTACCACGCCGAGGAACAGGCGCAGCAACTCAGCCCGGCGGGCCGGGAGACGGCTGAAGCAATGGAAGCGATCCTCGCCCACGCCTGCACCCGGGCGTGACGTCACAGTCAACACGGTGCAAAGAATCGCAGTCCGACGTGGTATCGCCCGTCGATGCAGCGCGACCACGCCACCACGACCGACACGCGTCCCCCGTCACCCCGGGGCAGACGGGCACGAATGCGTCCCGTCATGCCCTCCAGCAGGGGCAGGGCGCTGTTGATCAGGCATCCGTTTGAACTTTCATTGACCAGTCCGTAGCGAGCCGGCAGCCCCGGCATCATGTGCCAGTCGATCACCACCTCGTCCGTCGTACGAGTTCGATCGTCGGACCGCCGGTCGAGGGCGTCGGCCTGGAGCATCCTTGAAAGTGACTGATCGTTGAGCATTGTCGCCACTGTTCAATTCCGGGGTCACGGGTTCAAATCCGGATGTTCGACATGAACGATCCCCGTTCCGTCTGTGCGGGTCGTGCGGCCTGCACGCCCCCACGGCCCCCGTCGAGGATCCATTGCATGGCTTGGCGTCCCGGAGGCAAGAGTCGATGGCCGAGAAGAAGGGCATGATCAGTTCACCCGCCGCCGGCGTCTCTCGACTCGACAAGAATCAATCACCGTCGTTCGATCAAGCGGACCGCCGACCATCCGGCCGGCCGGCTGCGGTGGAAACTTCACGATTCAAGGTGGCCACGCCACTCGTCGAACCTGCACACGAAGCGCCGCCGAAGACCGAATCCGGTCCCGAGCAGCCCGAACCGGCGTCGAAATCCGTCGAACCGTTCGTGCAGCCCCCCCCCGTCGAACCGGGGCCCTGCGACGGGCCGACCGTATCGCAACGGATCCTGCTGATCACAGCGCTGACCACGCTCTTCTGGGCGCCCCTCGCGTGGATCCTGAACTGGATGGTTTAAAAAAAGGGACACCGCGCTGGCAGTCGCGGTGTTCCGGGAGGAGAGAAGAGAGAGAGTCGTGTTCAAGGCCGTGAGCCTTGGAAGTGTTCGTGTGTGTCGTCCGGCTTCTGAAAGGACAACCCCCCGCACACGAATCCCTTTCGGTTCCACGCCTTTTTTTTCTGGGTACCGCCAAATGCCTCATTTCGGCCCCTTCCACCCACATTCATTGGAGCACCATTGATATAAGAAACCCTATCCGGGTCACATCACCCTTCCGATCCGCGGACCGCGTGGCATGAACGAACCAGTCAACCAATCCCTGCCGTCCGTGGCCCCCGAAACGCCACCCACATGGAAGGCCCGCGTGCTCGATTTCTCGACCTGGAAGCGGCACACCATCTTCGTACTGGCCGCCATCGCGACGGGGATCGCCGCGTGGTACCTCCGCGGCGCCGAGAACTGGGGGCACCGGTGGTTCGAATTCCTTCAGGGGCACACCGGCTGGTCGGAAGACAGCGAGTGGCGCATGCCCGAAGGTGCGGGTCTCGTCCTGCCCATGCTGGTCATCACGCTGGGCATGCTGCTGATCATGCAGCTTCGTGATCGACTCTTTCCGGGCACCGATGGAACGGGCATCCCGCAGGCCATCGCTGCACTCAAGACCCCCGTGGGCCCCGTTCGCTCCCTGATGCTGTCATGGCGGATCGCCATCGGCAAGATCCTGCTTCTCACCCTCGGTCTGTTCTCCGGCATGACCATCGGCCGCGAGGGGCCTTCGGTGCACGTCGGGGCGTGCCTCATGTACCAGATCACCAGACTGACCAGATTTCCGGCGCACCTGGTCCGCCGTGGACTGATCCTCGGCGGTGGTGGCGCCGGTATCGCCGCGGCCTTCAACGCCCCCGTGGCGGGCACCATCTTCGCATTCGAGGAGATCGGACGTTCCTTCGAGAAGAACAATGCGGGAACCATCATCCGAACGGTGGTCATCGCCTGCATCGTGGTCATCATGCTGCTGGGCCTCCAGGGGATGGAACTTCCCGACTACCTGTTCTACGGTCACGTCGAAGCCGATGCGGGCTCGTGGAACCTGCTCCAATGGTCTTCGGTCCTGTTCATCGGAGTCGTGGGCGGACTGCTGGGAGGCATCTTCGCCACGTGCGTCGTCAGGGGCACGGGCCTGGTGGGGATCTGCATGAAGATCAACTGCTGGGTCACTCCGTTGGTGATCGGAGGCAGTCTGGCCCTGCTCGGCTGGATCTCCGGCGGCGACTCGTACGGAAGCGGCTATCCACAGGCGGATGCCATTCTGATGGACGGCACCCAATACCCCTGGCACTATCCCCTGCTCAAGGCCGGAGCCAGCTTCTTCACGCTCGTCAGCGGCATCCCCGGCGGACTCTTCGATCCGAGTCTGTCCGTCGGTGCGGGACTCGGGCAGCAACTTGTCCCGTGCATCGACACGCTGTTTCCGGGGATCGACCACAAGGCCATCATCATGATGTTCATGGTCGGATACTTCACCGGCGTGGTGCAGAGTCCACTGACCTGCGCCGTGATCATGGTCGAGATGACCGGGGCACGCTACATGATCCTCCCACTGATGGGCGTCGCCATCATCGCCTACGAGTGCTCCCGTCTGGTCTGCCGGACCGCCATCTACGAGGCACTGGCGGACATCTTCCTGGGCAAGGTCGAAACAAGGAACTGACGACACGCTCGAATTGATATTGAAACGCCTCGGCGTGCTGCCAAGCACGATTCCCGCAGTGGAGGCGAACTCGAGCGGACCGCGTACGTAGAAGGTGCGAAGCCAGCGGGCTTCCATCTCCAATCATGTGCGCGCCGGGTCGGCGCCGCACGCTCATCGAGCACACAATCCCAACGGCACGGCACGCTCTCCACACGCGACGTGGACGGCTGCTGTCGCACGGAGTCCTCATGCCGAGCACCGCACTGCACAACGACCTGGATCTCTATCTCGCCCAAATCAGCCGGGTTCCCCTCCTCACCGCCGCAGACGAGAAGCAGCTCGCATGGCGAATCATCAATGATGAATGCGAAGCTGCGAAAGAGCACATGATCCGGGCCAACCTCCGACTGGTCGTGAGCATCAGCAAGCAGTTCACCCGTTCGGGGATACCGCTGCTCGAGTTGATCAACGAGGGGAATCTGGGTCTGATCAGGGCCGTGGAGCGATTCGACCCCGCCTACGGGAACCGATTCTCGACCTACGCGACCTGGTGGATCAAGAAGACCATCAAGCGGAAGATCATGAACGGACGCCAGGCCATGCACATTCCCTCCTACATGCTGCATCGAATGGCGAAATGGAACCGGACCCTGCACGAGCTGCAGGATTCACTGGGACGAAGCCCGACTCCGACGGAACTGGCCGATGCGATGCAGGTCCCGCGCAGCAAGCTCGGACTGATCCAGCGGACCATGGCCGCCGTGCAGCGTTCGGCGACCGCCAGCCCACGGGAGGAGCACGGACGATCCCACCCGCTGGAAGGCTTCGCCGATCCCGGCACCAACCGTGACGAGATCGAACACCGGGATGAACTCAGGAAGGTCCGTGGCCTGCTCGACGAACTCGATTCGGACACCAACAGGATCATCCGCATGCGGTTCGGACTCGACGGGCACAAACCGATGACGCTCAAGGAAATCGGCTTGCACCTGGGCCTGACCAGAGAACGCGTACGACAGATCGAGCACCAGGCGCTCGGCCAGCTCCTTCGCGGATTCAGTCATCGGCACATCGATCGGCGCACCAGCCGGGCCGGATGATCAGGCCGGATCGGACGGAACTCCGCCGGCCTCCGGACAATCAAGGGCGTTCCAGATCGCAAGGGTTCCGAGTCCCATGAACAGGAGCTGGATACCGAAGAGAAGACCGGGAGCCCATTCGGCATCCGACGGATACCAGAACAGCAGCAGCCCACCCAGCAGGATGCCGGCGATGCCGCTGACGACCTGCAGGCCGGCGGTCGACGATGATCGATGCGGTACGCCGCTCACATCCATCACGCCGCGCAGAATGCAGAAGAAGGCCATGCAGAGGGTGAGGCCCTCCAGAGCAGCCCAGGGCCAGATGACCACCACCAGACCCAGAAGCACGAAGAGTCCCCCGGTCAGCACCACGGTTCCGCGATCCTCGGAACCGGCGAGCGCAAAGCCGCGCACGAACATCAGGACGCCGACGACCAGCGCCATCCAGCCGATGAAGTAGGCCAGAATGCCGGACGCGACCAGCGGAAGCAGGATTGCCAGCGCCCCCAACAGCAGAAAGAGGATTCCCTCCGCAAGAAAGAATCCGCGGTGGTTCCGCATGATCTGTCGAAGATCCGGTGCCGAGGGAGTGCTGCTCATCCGTGGTGCTCCTGATAAATGGCCGTCGTACCGGCGACAGGATACGTGGCTTCCGGAACTCATGCACCACCGGTAGAAAACGACACGAAGCCCGTGAGTACGGGCTTCGTGCCGAAGGGATCTCCCGGCCGGCGTCGGATCGTCCCACCACTGCAGACGGTCCGACCGGATTCCGGCGGCTGGGATCAATTCTCCGTGATCTCGATCCGCCGCGGTTCGACCACGGGTTGCTTGGGCAGGTGCACGGTCAGGATTCCGTCGCTGTACGCAGCGGTGATCTGTCCGGTGGCGATTCCGCTTCCGACTCGGAAGTGCCGGTGGTAGTCACCGAGTCCGTATTCCTGACGAGAAACACTGCCGAGCTCCCCGTACCGGTCGGTCACGGTTCCGGTCATCTCGAGCGTGCTGCCGTCGACGTTGAGCTCGATGTCCTCGGGCGTGGTGCCGGGCATGTCGGCGATCACGATGAATCGATCCTCGGTCTCGTACACGTCGACCGGAGCCCGGTAGGTGTGCGGATGCTTTGCAGTGGTCCTGCATTCACCGGCCTGACAGCAGGCGATGGGAGTCACGGTGTCCTGGACTTGGTTGTTGCTGGTGTAGTTGTTCATGGCATTCCTCCTTGATTCGTTTTCAATGGACACGTCAGTCGCGGGTCACGGCGATGCGGCGGGTGCGACTTGCATTCGCCTTCGGGAGCGTGATCCGCAGGATGCCGTTCGTCATGCTGGCCTCGACGGCATCGACGTCGACCTGGACCGGAAGTCCCAGTGAACGCTCGAAGACGAGGTCCCCGCGTTCCCGGCGAATGGCCGTGGCATTGTCCGGAGCGGACAGGCTTCGCGAACCCGAGATGGTCAGCGTGCTGTCGGCAACGGTGACTTCGATGTCGTCCATCTCGACGCCGGGCAACTCGGCCTCGACGTAGAGAAGATCGTCGTTCTCGATCAGGTTGAGTGACGGGCCCGTCATGCGGGCGTCGTCCAGACCGATGTTGCGTACGAAGGAAGGCAGCATGGTGTCGAACATCCGGTCGAGGCCGTATCGAACTCTGTTCATGGCGTTGTTCGGGGTGAGAATTGCTTGCGTGTTCATGACAAACCTCCGTTTCTGGAACCG
>MDTD01066868.1_pt1 | contig 15361 bp, 10 predicted proteins | sample 811221 | NCBI WGS metagenome assembly MDTD01 (sample SAMN05326646, study PRJNA326480) | marine metagenome | isolation source: seawater | place: Pacific Ocean: South West | collected 2011
CAAGGTGTCGATGACGATAACCAGCAGGTGTTCTCTTACCGTCCCAGTGGGTCAAGGGACTGGCAAGATTTACAGATGCCCTTTGGCGATCGAGCACAGGTCTTGGGATTCGAACCCGACAGCGATGTCCTCCGTGTGATCGGCTCGCATACGGGAGATAAACGCATCAAAGGTCTTTACCGCTTTGATCCGAACTCCGGCAAGGTAGAGCAGGTCTATGCCGCTCCCGATACGGACGTCGAGTGGGCCTACACCGACGATGAAGAGGAAGTTTACGGTGTGCAAATCAACCGCCATTACCGCGAGTTTGTGCCGCTGAACAGGGATCATCCGCTAACAAAAATTAAGTTGGCGTTGCAAAGTAACTTCCCGAGCCACAATTTGTCATTGGTCTCAAAGACCGACGACAACCAACAGTTTGTTATTTCCTTGTCGGCTCCTGATGACCCACCAAGTTTTTACCTGTTTAATGTTGGCACCGGATCGTTGCGCTTCCTGATGCATGTGTATCCCGAGGTAGAGGGCACGCTGCTCGCCCAAACCGATGGCATCAGCTTCCCAGCCCGTGACGGACAAATTATTCATGGCTATATCACTACACCGCCCTTAGGTGAGGCACCTTTTCCATTAATAGTGATGCCCCATGGAGGCCCACACGCGCGTGATGGTTGGGGTTATGATTACTACGTGCAATCCCTTGCTACCCGCGGTTATGCGGTGCTGCAGGTGAATTTTCGCGGTTCGACTGGCTTCGGTGATGCCTTTATGGAGGCGGGTTATGGGGAATGGGGCCGCGTTACGCAGCAGGATATTGTCGATGGCACGCGTTGGGCGATTGCTGACGGTGTTGCGGATCCAGCGAGGATCGGCATCTATGGTGCTAGCTTCGGTGGTTATTCGGCTTTTCAGGCGCCGCTAGTGGCGCCCGGCTTATTCCGCGCGGCCATTGGCTACGTGGGCGTCTATGACCTCGATCTACTTTACAACTCTGGTGACATCACTAGGACGCGCTGGGGTGACGCCTATCTGGACACAACATTGCCCAGCGACCCCAAGGAGCGTGAGGCGCAGAGCCCTGCAAGGAGAGCTGATGAGTTGAACCTGCCGCTATTTATCGTGCACGGAAAAGATGATTTTCGGGCCGCTTTCGAGCACGCCGAGGTCATGCGCGATGCGCTAGATGAGGCCGGTAAATCCTACGAATGGCTGGTCAAAGATGGTGAGGAGCACGGTTTCTATACGCCCGAGAATACCGTTGAGCTTTTCGAGCGCGTCGAGCAGTTTTTTGCCCAGCACTTGGGTGCGACCGTGGCTGAGGACTGGCCCCTCGAATAATGCAGATCGACGCTGAGCAAGCTGTTGCTGACGGCTTCAGGGCCTTGTCAGCTGGCCAGCCTAAAGCTGCGCTTGAGGCCTTGGATAGTGTCGACTTGAATGTTAACCCGCGTGCGAGTCTGCTGGCAGGCCACGCATATAAAGCGCTAGGCCAGCATGCATTAGCTGAGGCTGCATACAGAGCGCTGGCTGAGAATCCTGACAGACGTCACAGTGCAACAGGTTGGTGGAGTCTGGCTGGTCTCAAAACAGCGCAATTTTCCGCGGCGGATGCTGCGCGTTTGGACAGCTTAATAAATGGTGACGAGCAGGACGGGTATCTTGGCTTGCTCCACATGGCGCGCGCCGAACTCTGGCATCAGGCGGGTGTACCCGATATGGCTTTTGACCACCTGAAGGCCGGTAATGATCTGATCGCTGAAGCAAAGCCTTTTAATGGAGAGGCCTTCCGCGCCTTAGTCGACGAGTTGCTGACCATTGAGCTCTTTACCCCTGATGTGCAGGGTGATCAGACACTGCAGCCAATTTTCATCGTAGGGCAGCCTAGATCAGGCACGACTTTGGTAGAACAGATTCTGGCGTCCCATCCCGAAGTCGATGCGACGGATGAGCTGTCCTTTATGGGGCACCGCGGCGCCGATCTGCAACGTGAGGGTGGCTATGCGGCGACTCTCAAATCCTCGGGTGAAGATCGCTGGGCGACCTATCAGCAGCAATATTTGGATATTGTGGCGCCTTATCGAAATAAAGGCGGCGCCTATTTTCTTGACAAAACCCCCGAGAACTTCCTGCATATCGCGCTGATTCTTAAGGTGCTGCCGAATGCACGATTTGTGCATGTCATTCGCGATCCTCTCGATAATATCGTTTCACAGTACCGGCACTTTTTCCCTGACTCCCGGGAGTACAGCAACAGAATCGGGGGGCTTGTATTCTATTGGCAGGGGTACCTCATGTTGATGCGACACTGGTCAAGGCTGTTCCCAAACCAAATCTACCATTTGCATTACGCGTCATTGGTGGGCAATGCAGAGCGCGAAATCACGTCGTTGCTTAAATTTTGTGGACTGGCACCTTCCTCTAGATGTTTTTCCCCTCACGAAAACGAGCGGCCGGTGTTGACCCCGAGTGCTGCACAAGTGCGGCAACCCATCAACGCTTCTGGGATTGGTAGTGGTCTGGTTTATGGTGGCGGCTTAAAAGACTGGTTGAGAGAGATAGGTAAGCTAAAGGAGGCTAGCGTTAGCCTCTTTGGTAAAGGGTGACTATCGCTCCTTTACCTTGATTCTAACCCCTTTCTCGGTAACGAGAAAAATCGAGCCGAAAAATCCATCCTGAATGGCAACCCGTTCGCCCGGTCTAATCTTGATCTGAGTGTCAGAGGTCTTTTTAAATAAGCGTCCATCCTCGGCGACATAGATGGTTTCACGACGCTGGGTGTACAGCACATCCCTAATCACAAACGTGATCTGCTCGGGCACTTCTTCGACTATTACTGGTGCAGCCTCCTCACCGAAAACGATTGCGGCCACCTCCGCATTGCGCTGCTCCTGACGCTGCTCGCTGGAGCCAATCTGCGGTTTTTCCAGAGACTTACGCATAGCTACCGCCGCTGCGTCGTAGCAATCGAGCCGATCTGAATCGGCTTCAATAACGGCGCATTCCATAAATGATTGCGCGCGAGCAGTTTGTGTCAACAGAGCAAAAGTTAGCAGTGTTAGGCAGAGGCGGTGAGTGTCCATCCGATAATGTCTCCCTTGTGCTGCAATTCTGTATGTTGAAGATCACGCCAGCCCATTTTACGCATTTGGGTAACTAAGTCTTCCATCTCGGCGCTCGTGCTGGCCACTGAAAGCATCTGCTGATGTCGGATTTTCGCTGCGCTGGCTTCACTCTCAAGCTCAGCAATGAAATGCGTTCGCATCTCATGTGTCTGACCAAGCAACTTGAAAAATCGCAAAGCGGCCAAAACGTGATCTGCCATGAAAGCGTTACCGGTCTCCAATGTTGCGCCTCGGACATATTTGTTACCCATGCCATTTATCAGCTTGCGCGCCGCCTCAGCATCGGCGTCTAACTTAAGTGCTTCAACATCACTGAGCTTTAAAAACGTGTCATTGATGGTTGTAAGTGCATTCCGGATCGCCGCAATATCTTTTTCATCATATTCACTCACTGCCCGCGCGGACATTTGCGCTACCACAGAGTCATGATGGTGCAGCAACGCAAATAACTGACCTGCTCGGGTCATGCGCTGTAACACGCCCGCGAGGGTTCTGTTTAAGTCGCTGTACTCCATACCGTAGATGGAGAGGCACGTAGAAATATCTTGGACGTTGTCAGGAAGGTTTTCTACGGGAGTGTTGCCAACCAGAGCAATACCGCCTCTCGCGCGACTGACAGGATCCCGCAATATGTCGGGCAGTTCGACATCAGCGGCATCAAAGCCCGAGTACTTGAAGGGGACATCCAGTGACAGTAGAAAGGGCAGAAGCGAACCATTGCCGCAGCATAGCTCGACTACATTCAGTGATTCGCGATCGTGCAGCATGGGCTCTGAAATGCTATCGAGCCAGTCTTTGACTGGCCCGGCATAGCCATTACTAAAGTAATCACCAAAGGTGGTGGTGTGTCCTTGGCGCCAAAATCGGCTCCATTCTTCCATTGAGTTCTCTGCTTTGTCAGACGTCGCGCCGATTAAGCCATAACGCTGTTTGGTGATACAGGTAATCTAAAAAAAAGGCCCACGTAAGCGGGCCTTTCTCGTTCTATTGGCCGATTTACCATCAAAACTCGATGGTGTACTCCGCGTAGACAACGCGACCGACTTTGGGGTACTGGTACTCCGCAACTTCCGTGCCGAAGTCGTTGAGCAGCGGATCCTCATCGGTGATGTTGTTGGCACCGATAGTGATCTGGCCCCATTCGCCAAAGTTGTAGCCGACGGAAGCGTTCAGCTGATCCCAGGAGTCGTACTTCTCGTCGCCTGCACGAGACTCGGACTCGCCGATGAAGTCCCAACCCGCATTAGCAAAGAAGTTATTCCAAGCCCAGGTTGCTTGAACATTTGATCTCCACTCAGGGAAACCAAGAGTTCCGACGATGTCGAGCAGAACGCCGTTACCATAAACCTCTTCAGTCTCATACTTTAGGTACTTGGTACCCGTGTATCGCAGGCTGAAGACGCCAAAGGCAGTGTCGATAGTTCCGGCAAGACCCAGATCGAGCGCTTCACGCTTCTGCGCGATGGCGCCGTTGACGAAGCCTGCGTCGATCCTCACAACCGCGCCAGTGGCACTCCGCTGCACATACTGACTTCCGGGTCCACCGGAGGTGCGCGACGAATAGTCTTGGTTAAGGAGGTCCTGGGCACTTACGTAGTCGATGGTGTTGTCGAGCTCCAGGCTAATCCATGTTGCGCTGGCTTTCCAGCTCATCATGTCACTCTCCCAGAAGTCCCAGTCGACCCCGAAAGACATCGACTCAGACTCTTCTGCGTCGAGGTTCGGATTTGATCCGATGTAGGTATCGAACTGACGAGAAGGACAGGGGTCCTGACCGGTTTGCTCACAGGCCCAGAAATCCGTTCCCCCAGACGCTGAGAAGGAAGTCGCTCCGTATAGGTCAGAAAGGTCCGCGGCGCGGAAGCCTTCGCCCCAAGAAGCACGGAAGCGAAGTTGCTCGTAACCCGGCACCGCGACGGCAACACCCAACCGAGGTGAACTGGCGCTACCGAAGTCCGAATAGTCGTCCGCGCGAATAGCGGCCGATATTTCCATCCAATCAAAGACCGGGAAAACTGCTTCAGCCATGTAAGCTGTCACGTCGCGATAGCCTTCAGCTGAGTTACCTGCTGAACCACCGACGAGCCCGGCCTCGGACTGAGCATCAACCAATGCTGAGTACTGAATCTCGTAGTACTCAGCGCCCAGATAGACGGCAGCAGTGCCGCCAGCCATGTCAAACATATCCCACTGCACACCACCGGACCATCGCGTCAGCGTCAGCCGGTCGTCATTGTGCGTAGTGTGCTTAATGTTCGAGACGAACGTGTCGAAGTCGTCAATGCCGTAAGCGATGTTGTACTCAAGGCCGCCGTAGCTTAGGTAGTACATACCTACCGATGATGAACGGTACTCCGAGTGCGAGTAGTTCATGTCGACTTTAATGTTGTCGGTCACTTCCCACTTCAGCCCAGTGTTGATGTCGACCATGGTGTCGTTGACGAAGTTGTCACGCGTACCGATGTCAACCCATCGGAACCAACCGCTAGTCGCGCCAACATCGTTTCGGGGGTCGCCTGGGATGGTTGGGCCAGGCGCCGCGGGAGGCGCGTAACGACCGAAAGACTCGTTATCTGAAATGATTGCGTCCATATAGACTTCAAGGCTGTCGTTGATTTCGTATTCAGCAGAGACCCAAGTGTTCAGGCGCTCGAGGCTCGCTCGGTTTGCTGATACCAGCGCATACGCGTATCCACAGTAGTAGCCGGTGTCAGGGCCAAAGACTAAGTCAGAGCGCATCTTACCTACGAAGCCAGTGCCTTGTGGGTCGTCTTGGCAGTTGGCACCGGGGTAGACCAGCCATGTGTTAGGGTCATCCCGGTTAAAGGGTTGCCCATTATACTGCGGGTTGATAACCGTGTATCCATAGAAAGAGACGCCCACTGTTTCCCCGTAACCGAGGATGTCACCATCGCCGTCAAGGTCTGAGTACTTTGCCTTGGTGAATTCGCGGTCCGCATCGAAAATCGGATCACGCATGTCGTATTCGATACCGAATGTGACGCTACCCTTGTCAGACGTAGCACCGAACAGCATTGATAGGGACTGTTCTTCACCGTCATCACGATCGCGATCGCCGAAGCGGCCAGAAACCTTAAAGCCATCGTAGTTGCGCTTCAGGATGATGTTCACAACGCCCGCAACCGCGTCAGAACCGTAGATCGCTGAAGCACCGTCAGCAACGATCTCGATACGGTCTACCGCAGAGAAAGGAATCATGTTCAGGTTGACGGTGCCACCACCACCCAATGAAGGCGAGCCCGCAACACGGCGGCCGTTGATCATGACCAGCGTACGGCCAGCGCCGACGCCACGCAAGTCAATCGTTGCGTTGGACTGCGCGCTGTTTCCAGATGACTCACGGAACGAGCCTAGCGAGTTCAGATTCGAGGTTCGCAGAGCATCCGCAACTGAAATATCACCTTGAATTTTCATGTCTTCCGCAGAGATAACAATTGTCTCCTGCGAAATCGTGTTAAGCGTATTACGTGAAATGCGCGAGCCGGTAACCAGAATTTCTTCTACGTCGGCTTCCGCATTGTCCTCCTGCGCTGAAACAACCCCCATGTTGAGGGCCAGTGCACCGGTCGACGCAAAGAGCGCGTAACGAACCGCATTGTGCATGACGTTTTTCTTAGTCATTGAGTTTCTCCTCAAGTGTGTCAGACACAATAAAACGGGGGGCCAAACCAACCCCGCGCTCACTCCGCGTCTGTTACTGCTTCGTTTCTATACGTATAGACCGTAACGCTTCCGAGAAAACGGGAAATTAGGCGCCACGACGTCGGAGAGCATAACCCAAGAATATCCGTCATAAAACCTTCGCAGTTGTGAAATCTGTTAATTTTTTAGGTTGCCGTTTTAGTGTTTGTGCGCGATTTGAGGCGCCTACCAACAGACCATTGCTTTGGTTTTGCCCTCGATACGTAACTAGCAAACCGAGTGCTCAAGCCTTGTATATCCTGCGTCTGCCTCTCAGAGACCCAGGAAGCAGTGGAACAACTGAGATTCATACAAATGATGCGCTGATAAACGTTCAAAATTTGCTGATCAGCCCTGCTTGGCGGACAATAGCGGACGCCCAATTGCCAATACTCTTCCGGAGCTTTTATGCCCTCTCAGACTGAACTGGCCAATGCCATTCGTGCCCTTGCTATGGACGCTGTCCAAGCCGCTAGCAGCGGCCACCCGGGAGCTCCTATGGGATTGGCCGATATTGCTGAAGTGCTCTGGAATGGCCTAATGCGCCATAACCCTGCCAACCCCGACTGGCCGAACCGTGATCGATTTGTGCTTTCAAATGGTCATGGGTCGATGCTGATTTATGCACTGTTGTTTCTGACGGGTTACGACTTATCGCTCGACGACCTCAAGCAATTCCGGCAACTTCATAGCAAAACACCGGGACACCCGGAGTACGGATATGCTCCCGGGGTCGAGACGACTACTGGCCCTTTGGGGCAGGGGGTTGCTAACGCCGTCGGCATGGCGCTCTCAGAGAAGGCGCTGGCCGCACAATTTAATCGTGACGGACACACTATTGTGGACCACCACACTTGGGTGTTTCTAGGCGATGGCTGCTTGATGGAGGGCATCTCCCACGAGGCGTGCTCACTGGCGGGCACGCTTGGACTAGGCAAACTGATTGCCGTCTACGATGACAACGGTATTTCCATCGACGGCGGGGTGGAGGGATGGTTCACCGACGACACGCCAAAGCGTTTTGAATCCTACGGTTGGCATGTCATTCCTGGCGTGGACGGCCATGATCCCGCCGCCGTTGAAGCGGCACTGCTGGCTGCGAAAGCGGAGACCAGCAAACCCACGCTGGTGTGCTGCAAAACCGTGATTGGCAAGGGCAGCCCGAATAAACAGGGCACTGAGAGTTGTCATGGCGCGGCTCTGGGTGAAGACGAAATTGCCTTGACCCGCGAGGCGCTCGGTTGGTCTCATGCACCGTTCGACATTCCTGAAGATATCCGCGCCAGTTGGGATCAGCGCGGCACGGGCGCCCAGCATGAGGTCAAATGGCAAGCGGGTTTTGATGCCTACCGGGAGGCCTTCCCCGATCTAGCCGATGAATTCCTGAGGCGCCTCAGGGGCGAACTCCCGGCTCAATTTGATGAGCAGATCGACGCGTATATTGCCGGGTGCGTGTCAGCCAGTGCCGATATCGCGTCGCGTAAAGCGTCGCAACAGGCACTGAATGCATTGGGCCCGATTTTACCCGAGCTGATTGGGGGTTCCGCGGATCTGGCTGGCTCCAATCTTACCCTGTGGAACGGCGCCCGCGGCGTTTCCAAGGAGGATGCCTCGGGGAACTATGTGTATTACGGCGTTCGGGAATTCGCTATGGCGGCGATCATGAATGGCATGGCGCTTCACGGTGGGTTTATACCGTACGGTGCCACCTTTCTGATTTTTATGGAGTATGCACGCAACGCAGTCCGCATGTCAGCGCTAATGGGGCAGCGTGTGCTGTACGTCTTCACGCATGATTCGATCGGTCTGGGGGAGGATGGCCCGACCCATCAGCCTGTTGAGCAGTTAACAGCTTTGCGCGCCACGCCTAACCTTTATACTTGGCGACCGTGTGATGGCGTCGAATCAGCTATCGCATGGAAGCACGCCATCAAGCGTGAAAACGGTCCAACGGCGATGATTTTCTCTCGCCAAACACTTCCTGCTCAAGTCAGCGATGCGGACCAGGTCGAAAGGGCGCATAAGGGCGGCTACGTGCTCGTCAAAGAGCAAGGCGATCTAGACGCGATTGTAATTGCGACGGGTTCTGAGGTGGCGCTTGCGGTAGAGGCAGCAGAGCGGCTCAGCGCGGCTGGCCGCGGCGTTCGTGTCGTCTCGATGCCCTGCGCTGAGCTGTTTGATTCTCAGGAAGCCGGTTACAAAGAGACGGTGTTGCCTAGCGACGTGCTGGCGCGCGTGGCGGTCGAAGCTGGTCACGTAGACTTCTGGTTTAAGTACGTCGGCCTTGATGGCCGCGTGGTTGGCATGACTAGCTTCGGTGAGTCTGCGCCCGCCGCTGCCCTCTTCCAGCACTTTGGCTTGACCACTGACAACGTGGCGGCTGCTATTGAAGATGTCATTTTAGACTGACCCATGATGCGCTTTGCAATAAATGGATTCGGGAGGGTTGGCCGCACATTGTTGAGGGTCTACCACAGCAGGCCAGACGCACGGGCAAAAATGGAGCTTGCCGCCATTAATGAAATCGCCGACGCCGACACGGTGGTTCATTTGGCGCGCTATGACTCCAATTATGGGCGTTATCCAGGACGTATTTCGCGCTCCGGTGATTTGCTAGCCATTGATCAGCTATCAGTGAGTCTCAGTCACGAGGCAGATGTGGCGGCGTTGTCGTGGGAATCGCTCGGTATTGATTTTGTTTTCGAGTGTACCGGCGCCTTCACGGACCGTGCCACCGCTGAGCAACATCTCCACGCAGGCGCAAGCCGGGTACTGTTCTCTCATCCCGCCGAGTCAGATGTCGACGCCACGATTATTTTTGGCATTAATGATGATGCGTTATGCGGCGACATGCATGTTGTGTCCGCGGCGTCGTGTACCACCAATGCCGTCGTGCCGGTGCTGGACACCTTGTCTCGAGCATTCGGCATCGAGGCGGCAACTATCACCACCATTCACTCTCTGATGAATGATCAGCCGGTACTTGATGCTTACCACCATACGGATTTACGCAAAACCCGCGCATCTTCACAGTCGATCATACCGGTCGACACCGCTTTGGCAGTGGGCATTGAGCGCATTTTGCCGACTCTTGCAGGCAAGTTGTCAGCGCATGCCCTGCGTGTGCCCACCACGAAAGTGTCGGCTATTGAACTGACAGTCGCCACCGAGAAAACCTGTAACAGCGAACAGATCAATGCAGCACTCAAAGAGGCAGCAGAGGGCAAGCTGGCTGGCGTGTTGGACTACTCACTGGAGCCACTGGCCTCTTGCGACTTCGTAGGCGAGTCCGCCTCTGCCATCGTTGACGTCAAGCAGACACAGGTGGCCGCAGGCAAACTGATCAAAATACTGATTTGGTTTGATAACGAGTGGGCTTATGCCAGCCGCATGATCGATGTTGCCCTCGCGTGGGGGCAGCAGATAAGTCAGTCGATAGCGCCCGCTAGAGAGCAGACATAATGAAGTTGATGAGTGATTTAGACCTATCCGGGAAGCGCGTCTTGATTCGCGAGGATCTCAACGTGCCGATCAGGGGCGGTGCGATTACTAACGATGCGCGCATACGTGCGGCCGCGCCAACTTTAAGAACTGCATTGGACCATGGGGCTGCAGTGATGGTGATGTCGCACCTCGGTCGTCCGGTCGAGGGAGCGTGGTGCGAACGCGCTTCGCTGACACCGATCGCGAGACGGTTATCTGAACTGCTCGATCGCGAGGTGCTGCTGGCTAAGGAGTGGCGTAAGGCTGCGCCTTTACCCGGGGACCTGGTGCTGCTTGAAAATGTGCGCTTCAATCGTGGTGAGGCCGAGGATGCTGCGGATTTGGCTGCCGATTACGCGGCGCTCTGCGATGTATTTGTGATGGACGCCTTCGGTACTGCGCATCGCGCGCATGCTTCTACGCATGGGGTGGCGCACGTTGCGCCTATGGCGTGTGCGGGCCCGTTGTTGTTCGCGGAGCTCACTGCCCTAGAGCGTGCATTGAATGAGGCGGAGCAACCGATGTTGGCAGTGGTCGGTGGATCAAAAGTCTCTACGAAACTAGAGGTATTGGATGCGTTAGCCGATTGTTGTGACAGCCTCGTGGTGGGTGGTGGCATCGCCAACACTTTCCTTGCCGCCGCGGGTTATCCAGTGGGTCGATCGCTTCGTGAACGGGATCTGATCGATAAGGCGCGCGAGTTAATGGACAAGGTTGATATCCCCTTGCCGATCGATGTGGTGGTTGCTCCCGGGATCGACGCCGGGGATCAGGCAAAGACTAAGTTCGCCGCAGAGGTGAGGGGCGACGATATGATCCTCGATGTTGGTCCAGAGACGGCGGCCAGTATTGCAGAGCGTATCGGTAAGGCTGCGACGATTTTGTGGAACGGTCCGCTGGGTGTGTTTGAAGAGGAGACATTTGCTGGTGGCACAAGGGTGTTGGCAGAGGCGATTGCTAAGAGCCCCGGATTTTCGCTGGCAGGCGGTGGTGACACGCTGGCTGCCATTGATCAATTTGGGGTTTCTGAGGGTATATCCTATATCTCGACAGGAGGCGGCGCTTTTCTGGAGTACGTGGAGGGAAAACTATTACCTGCCGTTGCGGCGCTTAATGCCCGCGCTGACGACTAGATTGGTTACGACACCATAGTAAACATTAGACAAGGAGACCGCTGATGGCACTGATCAGCCTGCGCCAGCTATTGGACCACGCGGCGGAGCATGAATATGGCGTGCCCGCGTTTAACGTGAACAATCTTGAGCAGACCCGAGCTATTATGGAAGCAGCGGATCAAACGGATTCGCCGGTCATCATGCAAGCCAGCGCCGGTGCGCGGAAGTACGCTGGTGCGCCCTTTTTGCGAGCATTGATGGAGGCAGCTATGACCGAGTTTCCCCATGTGCCGGTTGTGGTTCATCAGGACCACGGCACTTCGCCGGCGGTGTGCCAGCGCTCTATTCAGCTTGGGTTCAGTTCCGTAATGATGGACGGCTCGCTCGGCGAGGATGGCAAAACGCCGATGGATTACGACTACAACGCAGGGGTGACAAGACAGGTGGTGAATCTGGCCCACGCTTGTGGCGTCTCTGTCGAGGGCGAAATAGGATGTCTCGGATCGTTAGAAACTGGCGAGGCGGGTGAAGAGGATGGTATTGGCGCCGCAGGCAAATTGAGCCATGACCAACTGCTTACTGATCCGGAAGAGGCTGCTCAATTCGTTGCCGATACGGGCGTGGATGCACTAGCAATTGCCTGCGGTACCAGCCACGGTGCCTATAAATTTACCCGGCCACCGACTGGCGATATTTTGGCTATGGATCGCATTAAAGCTATCCATAGCCGGATCCCTAACACGCATTTGGTAATGCATGGCTCCTCCGCGGTGCCGCAAGACTGGTTGGCGGTGATCAACGAATTTGGTGGCGACATTCCCGAGACCTATGGCGTGCCAGTGGACCAGGTCGTGGAAGGTATCAAGCACGGCGTTCGCAAGGTCAACATTGATACTGACCTGCGATTAGCCTCTACCGGCTCGATTCGCCGCTTTCTTGCTAAGCATCCCGCTGAATTTGATCCGCGAAAATACTTCGCGGTTAGTTTAGAGGCGATGAAAGTAATTTGTATCGATCGCTATGAAGCTTTCGGAACGGCCGGCAATGCGTCGAAAATTACGCCGCTGTCGTTGGCTGACATGCAAATACGTTACGCCGCCTAGCGACACACTTCGCTCAATCAGAGCGGACATTTTGCCAAGCAAGGCCCGTGTCTTGGCCCTCTGTAGTCCGTATGCTATGCGCTTTGCGACGGCATTCACTCTTCATGGAGCAGTCCTACATCAAGCGAATACTCAACGCGCAGGTCTATGATGTAGCGCGGGAGACGCCTTTGCATGCCGCGCCGCTCCTGTCGAACCGAATAGGTAATCGGGCGTTTTTTAAGCGTGAGGATCTTCAACCCATTTTCTCTTTTAAGTGCCGGGGTGCGTACAACAAGATGGTGCGCTTGAGTAGAGAGGCGAGAGATGCGGGCGTTGTCGCGGCATCCGCCGGGAACCATGCGCAGGGCGTCGCCTTGGCTGCCGCCAAGTTGGGCACACAGGCCAAGATCGTAATGCCGGTCACAACCCCTGCTATCAAGGTCGATGCAGTGCGAGCATTGGGTGTCGAGGTGGTTTTAAGCGGGGACTCATTTGATGAGGCGGCGGTTCACGCGCAAGCTCTGGTTAAAAAAGAAGGCCGTACTTTTATTCACCCGTTCGACGATCCTGATGTGATTGCCGGTCAAGGCACCGTCGCGGTTGAGTTGGTCAGACAGGCGTCCAAGCCTCTCGATGCGGTTTTCATTTGCTGTGGTGGTGGTGGCTTGCTGGCGGGTATGGCAGTTTATCTTCGTCATGTCTGGCCAGAGACTCGCATTATTGGAGTGGAGCCCGAGGACGCGGCGTGCGTGCAAGCGGCGTTGCTAAAAGGCCGTCGGGTGACGCTGCGCGAAGTTGGGTTGTTCGCCGACGGTTGCGCCGTTGCGCAGGCCGGCAAAGAGACGTTCCGGATAATTTGCAGGTATGTTGATGAGGTTATCACCGTTACCACCGATGAGATTTGTGCCGCGGTAAAAGATATTTTCGAAGATACTCGCGCGATTGCCGAACCTGCTGGCGCGCTAGCGGTGGCGGGCATGAAGAAATATGCGGCGGCGCACAACCTGTCCGGCCAAACCATGGCAGCGACGGTCAGCGGTGCCAATATCAATTTTGATCGCTTGCGCTACATCTCGGAACGAACAGAAATTGGTGAGCGGCGTGAAGCGGTGCTCAGTGTCACCATCCCGGAACGACCCGGTGCTTTTAAGGCGTTTTGCAACGCGATCGGCAAGCGTAACGTCACTGAATTCAACTATCGGTATGAAAGCGACGCAGCGGCACGCGTCTTTGTAGGACTGACCATCGCTCCCGGAGATGAGAGCGTTGCTGACCTGCAGGCTACTCTGTCAACGCAGGGTTATCACGTGCTCGATCTGACCGACAACGAGACCGCCAAGCTCCATCTGCGACACATGATAGGCGGCCGTTTGTCTAGCAATATTACTGATGAAATGGTGTTCCGGGTGGAGTTTCCCGAGCGTCCCGGGAGCTTACTTCAATTTCTGAGCGAGCTGGGTAATGAATACAGTATTTCTCTGTTCCACTATCGTAATCACGGCGCAGCCTATGGTCGCATTCTGGTGGGAATGGAAGTCCCTGCGGGCAAGCGCGCAGATCTGAAAAAAAGGCTGGTCAGTCTTGGATATCGGTTTTGGGAAGAAACGACTAACCCGGCTTACCTTGAGTATCTTGGTCGAGCTTAGACAATCTGGCGCGGTTAGTGCCTAATCAAAGAGCACTAAGCCTGATTCACTGAGGTAGCCGTTGAGGCGCTGGTCGTGTGCTTCGACCGGCCAATCCTTCACGCGCTGCATATCGAAACCCAGGCCTAGGCGAAACCCGGGAGCGTTGGCGAACACCCGGTCGTAAAACCCTCCACCATAGCCCAGCCGAATCCCGCTGATGCCGCAACCCAGTAGGGGGGTGAGAAAAAGTTCGATTTCATCTGTTGCAAAGGGTGTTGCTGATGCCAGCGGTTGCAAAACCCCACCCACAGTGGCTTCCACCGCGTCGCCTTCACGCCAGCTGTGAAATTCTAGGTGCTTGCCAACGACCCTAGGGAACACCAGTTTTTTGCTTGTGGCGATGGCAGAGCGCGCTATAGCGGTTGGGTCAAATTCTGATTCGTGTGGTAAGTAGCTTGCCACGACGTGAGCGGACTCCCATAGGGTATGGTCGATTATGAACCGGCTGGCGCGCTCTGCGCAGGCCACGCGATGTTCGTTTTCTAAGGCATCACGTTCAAAGCGCAACTGGCGTCGCAATACGTGCTTTATGTCGGATACGCCGCCCGTCATCGGTTATATCTCGGTGTCAATGCTGTACTGTGCACACAAGTAAGGCGGTTAATAGCAAGGTGCCGACAGTTGAGATGAGCACTCGATAAGATGTGACTGCTTGAGAAAATGACCCGCAGTACCGCTGACGAATAAGCCCTTGAACCCAGCGGCTCAAGGTGGTGTCCACTGCATGGCTTAAGGCTTCCCGGTTCTGGCCAGGCTTGCACAACACTCACGGAAGTGGACTCCGGGTACTGCATTATCGGCTCGAGGACAAATCGTCTGGCGAATACTTCAGGCCAGCTACATTATAGCCGAAATTAGGATCAGTTGATTTCGAGTTGCCGCAGTTGGTAGAGCACCTCGTCAAGCTGGCTGTTAAGTGCCGATAGTCGCTCTTGCTCTTCATTCGTATCGATGGGGCTTTCGCCGCTTTTCAGGGCCAGCAATTCATGGCTGATGTTGAGTGCCGCCATAATGGCGACGCGCTCAAGCCCAATCACTTTTCCCGTCGCGCGGATGTCCCGCATATGCTGGTCCAGATAGCGTGCCGCCTGAGTCAGAGCGAGTTCTTCATCTGCAGGACAGGCGACCTGATATTCCTTGTCTAGAATGTCGACGCTGACGGTATTGGG
>MDTD01165449.1_pt1 | contig 15361 bp, 8 predicted proteins | sample 811221 | NCBI WGS metagenome assembly MDTD01 (sample SAMN05326646, study PRJNA326480) | marine metagenome | isolation source: seawater | place: Pacific Ocean: South West | collected 2011
TTACTGGGACAAAGTTTTATACTATGGAGCGTATTAAGGAGATTACAAACAAATTAGTTGAATCACGTGAGTGGCCAGAGTTTGCTGCAGGTGATACAATCACTGTTACTGTTAAGATTAAGGAGGGCTCAAAAGAGCGTCTTCAAGCTTTCCAAGGAGTTGTTTTACAACGTCGAGGAACTGGTTCTACTGAAACTTTCACAATCCGTAAAATGTCAAGTGGCATTGGTGTAGAAAGAATCTTCCCAGTAAACATGCCTAACATCGATAGCATCGTTGTAAACAAGCGTGGTGCTGTTAGAAGAGCACGTATCTTCTACCTACGTGATCTTACTGGTAAGTCTGCGCGTATTAAGGAGCGACGTGTTGTAAAGGCATAATCACCTTATCAGTTAAATAAAAAAGCCGGCCATTGAGGACCGGCTTTTTTATTGCTTCAAAGTTTTATTCTATCCAAGAACTTCATCAACTCTAGCAAGTACTGCCTCTTCCCTACTAAACGATTGAGAAACCAACTCCTTACATCTAGATAAAGTTTTCTCAACATATGCTTTATCCTCTAAGTCGTTTGCATTTACTCTAGCGTTAAGAACTGCACCAATAACTGCTGTTCTTAAACACATGGCACCAACACCAGCGTCAGTAATTGAGTTTGGATTTCCAATTTGAGCCATTGCTTCTGCCACCTCCATAGCTTCAAAAGCAATTTCAGCAACCTGCATTGGGATTTCAATAGCATGCTTAGTAGCATCTTGGATTGCTTTGGATCTAGCAGCTTTTTGATCATCTGAAGACTTGGGCATGCCGTAGGCTTCCATGATTCCGTTAAAGGCGGCAGTGTCAGCGTCTACAAGAGAAAGGAGTTGGGATTGTAGGTTTTGGCCTTTGTCAGCCCAATTACTAAACTCCTCCCATCTATCATCCCATCCTCTCTTATTAGCACTTAGGTTAGCAACCATTGTAGAAAGAGCAGCACCTAAAGAACCTGCATAAGCAGAAATTGATCCTCCACCAGGCGCAGGTGATTCAGAAGCAGTCTCTTCAGCAAATTCTCTCAGATTCTTTTCAAGAAGCGGAAATTGCCCTTGCTCCCTAATCAAGTATTCAATAATCCTCTCCTCTGGCTTAAATGGCGCAAGGTCATCTAATCCTAATGACTTTACTGCAATCTTAATTTTCTCAGTTTCACTAATCCCAGTCGATCGCTTCTGCTTTCTTAGGAAGTAATCTGCTGCATCAGTCATCACCTTTAATGGAACTAATCCCACAAGCTCTGAGCCAGTAACTCTAATGCCTCTAAGTATGGCTTTTTCGCATGCTTCATCAAAGGCAATGTGAGTAGGTGTCACATTGATGTCTGTAAGGTTTAATGACAATTGAGCAATCCCGTATTCCTCTATATACCAACCAATTCCTTTTACAGCCTTTAATGTTCCTGGCTGCCTCAGTGGCTCACCATTCTCGTCTTTTAATACTTTTCCTGAGATTACGCCACCTTCTCTTTTGATTCGGCCTGCTTCTCTAATATCAAATGCAATTGCATTAGCTCTTCTAGAAGAAGTAGAGTTCAGGTTGATGTTGTAAGCAATTAGAAAATCTCTAGCACCTATAGCTGTTGCTCCAGTCTGCTTTGCCTTTGCATTAAAATCTGATGGTCCAAAATCAGGTGCACCATCCTCTGTAGATAGTTTTGCTAACCCCTCATATTCTCCCTGTCTACAAACTGCAAGGTTTTTGCGTTCTGGGCGTTGAGCAGCGCTTTCATAGAAGTATCCTGGGATGCCTAATTCTTCACCAACCCTTTTACCAAGAGCTCTTGCTACTTCAATGCAATCATCCATTGTAACACCTGCAACAGGAACAAATGGACAAACATCTGTTGCGCCCATTCTTGGATGCTCACCACTGTGTTTAGACATATCGATAAGCTCTGATGCTTTTTGGATTACTCTAAATGCAGCTTCTCCTATGGCTTCAGGAGGTCCGACAAAAGTGATTACTGTTCTATTTGTGCTTTTTCCTGGATCTACATCTAGGAGTCTACAACCCTCAACAGTCTCTACTACTGATGCTACAGCATCTATTACCTCGGGGCGTCTTCCCTCTGAGATATTAGGTACACATTCAATTAGTCTTTGCATAGGTGTGATATTTCACTAGCTGTAAAAGTACCGATGTAAACTGTTTTTACCCAAGCCAGATTTTGCCATTAACATACACCTTATCAACAACTGCATCATTGAGTCTGTATGGAATCACTTCTAACCCTGGAATTGTTTTGGTTACAAGGAAGTTTGCTCTTTTTCCAGGTGTTATTGTACCTACTTGACATTCCAACTCCATTGCTGCAGCACCATTTAGCGTCCCTGCTGCAATAGCTTCAATTGGTTCTATTCCCATCTTAATAGAACCCAGCTTTACTGCTTCCAGCATGTCTCCTGAAGGTGCTGTACCTGGATTGTGGTCAGTTGCAATAACAAGTGGAAGTCCCTCATCAATAAGCCTTCTCGATTCTGTGTATGGTATGTCTAGAAAATGTGAGCATATTGGCAATGCAACTGGGAAAGTTGGGTGGTCATTAGACATGCCTTTTTTAAGTGCAACTATATCAGCTTCATTGATTACTTCTAGATGATCAACACTAAGCACATTATTATTAACGCATAACTCTACTCCTCCTAATGCAGTAAACTGATTTACATGAACTTTAGATTTAACACCTAACTTGCCTGCTGCTTGAATCAAATCTGAAGTGTCAGATACTGAAAAATATCCCTTTTCTAAGAAAGCATCTACGTAATCAACTAGATCTTTATCTACAAAATCAGGTAGCATATCATTCACAACATGGTTGGTATATTCTGACGCACTATCATAGCCCTCTGGAATTGCATGACAACCTAAAAATGTTGCTTTTATAGGGATAGGACTATTTTCTTTAAGTCTATTTATTACTCTTAAAATTTTCTCCTCTCCTTCTTTAGATAAACCATAACCAGATTTAATCTCTATAGCCCCAACTCCAAGTGAAATAGTTTCGTTAAGCCTAGATAAAGATTTTTCATACAATTCATCTTCAGACATTTCCCTTAAAGCTCTAGCAGAGTTAAGTATTCCGCCTCCTTTTGCTGCTATTTCAGCATATGACAATCCTCTTAGTCTGTCTAAAAACTCACCAGCTCTATCATTTGCATAAACCAAATGAGTATGACTATCGCACCAAGATGGAATAACAAATCTGCCTGAACAATCTACAATTTCACAATCATCAACAATTGGACATGTATCCATCGTTCCAAAATCTTCAATCAATCCATTATCTATTGATAACCAGGCATTTTCAAGAATAGAGAAAGCCTTCATTTCTTCTCCAGCAACAAATTTTGGAGATTTTTTATACGCCCCAACTAATCCTTTGATGTCCTTTAAGAGTGTTTGCATAGGCTGCAAGTTATACCTTGCAGGTTATGGCAGGCAACTCATTTGGCAAGCACTTTCAAATAATGACCTATGGAGAATCTCACGGAGATTCTATAGGAGGAATTATTGACGGCATTCCAGCAGGCTTAAGAATTGATTTACAGAGTGTTCAGGAAGAACTATCTAGAAGAAAGCCAGGACAATCTGATTATGTCACGCCTAGAAAAGAAAATGACAAAGTAATTTTCAATTCAGGCCTAATAGAAAAAGATGGAGGAGTTATCACACTTGGTACTCCAATTAGTTTTCATATAGAAAACAGAGATTCAAAAAGCAGCGATTATTCTCACTTAGAAAATACTTATCGACCGTCTCATGCAGACTACACATACAGCCATAAATATGGAATCAGAGATCATAGAGGTGGCGGCAGAGCGTCAGCAAGGGAAACAGCATCTAGAGTAGTTGCTGGAGCAATTGCACAACAATTAATAGAACACTGTTGTGGAACACAGATTTGTGCATACGTAGATAGAATTCACGATATATGCATTCCAAATCAACCAACATTTTTCGACAAGACAATTATTGATTCATCTCCCGTTAGATGCCCTAATCCTGACATATCTCCGAGAATGGAGCAAAGAATCTCAGAAGTAAGGAATGATGGAGATTCAGTTGGTGGAGCAATTGTAGTTGTAGCTAGAGGTGTTCCAATTGGACTTGGTGAACCAGTGTTTGACAAATTAAACGCCGATCTATCTAAGGCGCTTATGAGCATTCCAGCAACAAAAGGAATTGAGTTTGGATCAGGGCTTAGCGGTTCATTACAAAAAGGATCGCAGCACAATGACAGATTCACAAGCACTGAAGGCCAAGTTTCAACAACAACAAATAATAGCGGAGGAATTCAAGGCGGTATTAGCAATGGAGAAGATATTATTATTAGGGTTTGGTTTAAACCTACTTCAACTATTAAAAAGCCCCAAAACTCTGTAAACTCAGAAGGAGAAAACATAGTGTTAGAGGGGATAGGAAGGCATGACCCTTGCGTGTTACCTAGGGCTGTTCCCATTGTAGAAGCCATGGTGGCACTAACTCTTGCTGATCACTATTTAAGAAACAAAACATCAAAAATCTAAGATGTCTGAAAACAAAAAGAATAGACTTGCTCTTCATTGGCAAGTAATTACAGGATTGTTACTTGGTGTGTTATACGCCTGGTTGAGTATAAAATTTGGCTGGAATCAGTTCACTCTAGATTGGATTCAGCCTATTGGAGACATTTTCATAAACATCCTTAAACTGATTGCCGTACCACTTGTCTTATTCAGTATAATTGGTGGTGTTGCAAGCTTAGGAGATATAAAAAAACTAGGAAGAATTGGAGCCAAAACTCTAGGCATTTACCTAGCAACGACAATGTTTGCAGTAATTGTTGGGCTTACGCTTGTGAACATTTTCCAACCTGGTGTTAAAGCTTCTGACGAATTAAAGGTTAAGAATAGGATAAGCTATGAGCTTTGGAGAGACGCAGGTGATATTGAAAAGCTTGATGAAATTAATCTTAGCGCGTTAGAGGAGAATGCTTTAATTGTTGAAGAAATACAAGGCTCTACATCTAGCCACAACTCTTGGGTAAGCGACAAACTCAATAAGGCAGAAAACACAAAAAACAGCGGGCCTTTACAGCCCTTGGTAGATGTAGTGCCAAAGAACATATTTCGTGCTTTGAGCGACATGAAAATGTTGCAAATAATATTCTTTGCAATATTCTTTGGTGTTGTTGTTACAGGTCTAAATGCCGATCGCAAGAAAGTTGTAGTTGATTTTGTCGATGCTATCAACGAAGTGTTTGTCCAGATGGTTTGGGTTGTAATGAAGGCTATGCCAGTGTTCGTATTTGCATTGATGGCAGGTCAAATAGTAAAAGCAGCAGGAACAGACCCTGAGAATTTTAGCCAATTAATATCATTCCTTATCAGATACGGATTGGTAGTTGTTCTAGGCCTAGCAATTATGGCATTTGTCATCTACCCTCTTCTGATATCTCTATTTGTGAAAAACATGACATGGAAGAAATTTCTTTCTGGAATGAGAGACGCCCAAATCACAGCATTTTCTACTTCTTCATCCGTAGCAACTCTACCTGTAACAATGAAGTGTGTTGAAGAAAACCTAGGTGTGTCAGAGAGAACTACAAGCTTTGTGCTTCCAATTGGCGCAACTGTAAACATGGATGGAACTAGTCTATACCAAGCCATAGCAGTGGTTGCTCTTGCGCAATTCCACATGGTAGATTTGAGTTTCTCTCAGCAAGCAATAATTGTTCTAACTGCAACTCTAGCATCTGTTGGAGCTGCTGCAATTCCAAGTGCTGGTTTAGTTCTAATGATAATTGTCCTTGAAAGCGTTGGTTTGAATCCTGCATGGATTGCTTTAATATTCCCAATTGACAGGATTTTAGACATGTGCCGCACGGTTGTTAATGTCACAGGCGATAGTACTGTAAGCACACTTGTTGCAGCTAGTGAAGGGGAGTTAAGCGAGGTTTAATGAAGCATATAGGAGCTTTTGCATATGCGCTATTGAGTTTTGGTTTAATTATAGCCCAAACCTCTTCATGCACCACTGAAGATCTCAGCGGAAAGGCTCTAAAATATTTCGAAAAGGCAGACCAGCCTAAGAAAAAGACAACTACAGACGACAGAATAGAATATCTAAGGATAGCAATAGACGAACAAGACGACTATGCTGAAGCCTATGAACTTCTATCTGCGCTATTATTTAAAAAGAGTCGAAAAAACTCTGAAAACATAAGCGAGTGTCTTTCAAGCATAAACAAGTGGATTGAGCTATGTGAAGACTATAATCCAGAGGCTCATTACATGATGGGAGCTCTTGCATTTACTAGATCTAACACAGTTAAAGCAATAGATCAATTTGAATTATTCTTGGAAAAGACCGTAAACTCTAAAACATCTAGAATTAAGAGGAGGCGAAACGAAGCAGAAGAACTTCTTCCTTTATTGAGATTCGAAATAGAGTACTATGCAAACGAAGGGACTTACAATCCTGAACCTCTTCCCCTAACTTCATTAGATAATGACGAGTATTTACCTGCATTGTCACCAGATGGAAGCATTTTGTTTTTCACTAGAGCTTCTAAACTTAAAGCTAGAGGAGATGTGGTAACAAAAAGGATTGAAGAGCTTGTTTGGTCTAAAAGACCTGATTCTGACACCCCATTTGACAGTGGAGAAACACTTGATTATCCATTTAATGATGGAGATAATTACGGAGGAGTTAGCCTATCGATTGACAATAGAATTTTAATCATTGCAGCCACAAATCCAGATGTAAGGAATGAGCAAAACATCGATCTTTTTCAGACCACATATAGAGTTGACGGAAAGGACGACGAAGGGGAATTCTTGTATTACTGGGATGACTTAAAACTGCTTGGCCCAGAAATCAACACTGTAATGGGTTGGGAAAGTCAACCAGCATTAAGTTCAGATGGAAAGGAATTGTTTTTTGCATCTGCAAGGGCTACATCTACTCCAGACGTAAATGGCAATCCAACAATGGACATTTATGTAAGCACTAAGGATAGCATTGGTAATTGGAGTTTGGCTACTAAGCTACCTGCACCTATTTCTACACCTTTTCAGGAAAAAGCTCCATTCCTACATCCTGATGGAAAAACACTATACTTTTCTAGCGACAGAAAGCCAAGCGGAGGAGGGTATGACCTTTGGGTTAGCAGAAGAGGTGATGATGGGGTTTGGAGTTCGCCAACAAACATGGGAACACCAGTAAACACTAATGGTGACGAGCATGGATTAGTTGTCAATTCGATTGGTGATGAAGCTTTTTTTGCTAGTAGAAGAACTGGCACAAAGGGGTTAGATATTATGAGCTTTCCCGTTCCAGTTGAATTAAGACCAGAATCAATCAAAGTCATTCATGGAGTTGTAGACCCAACACCTCCAGATGAAAATGTAAAGCTTACTCTTAATTACGTTCAGAGTAAGCAAGCTGAGGAAATTGATTTAAATAAGGATGACGGATCATTTTCTGCTGTAATTAGGGCTGAATTGAATGAAGATGTAGTCCTTAAGGTTGAAGGTACAAATGTTGCTTTCGAAGCTATGGTTGTTCATCAAGCTGGTGAAGTACAATCTGGAACGCCTACACCCGTGATAAAACTACGAGTTCACAAAGCATCAGATGAAAGCGCTTTTGAATTGAGAGATGTTCAGTTTGCTACAAATTCTACTGAAATGAGTAAGGCCGCTAAACTTGTCTTAAACGCTTTTGCTGAATATTTGTTAGAACACACACAGTTTCAAGTAGATATTGAAGGTCATACCGATAATGTAGGAAAACCTAGTGAAAACTTAGATCTAAGCGAAAGACGCGCTAAGGTCGTAGCTAATTTCCTAACGGATTTAGGCGTTAGTCACAACAGGTTGCATTCAAGAGGATTTGGGCAGAGTAAACCCAAGGCTGAAAACACAACTTCAGAAGGTAGGGCATTGAATAGGAGGACTGAGTTTACTGTTTGGAAATAACAGTTCGATTCACACACAAAAGAGCGTTGAGAACATAGTTCCTGCAATTTAAAAGCGCTCTTAAATCAGGTTATTTTCGTAAGATATGGAGCGCAAATACCTCACTATGCCGATTACAGTACGATTAACCAGAACTATTCCTGCATTAGCTCTTGCCACTTCCCTTTTATTCTCATCAAACCAATCTCAAGCACAACTATCGCATGAGCAAGGTGTAACAGAGAGGATTTGGGATAAGGCAAACGATGCATTTGAGAAAAACCAATTTGCATTAGCGATGAATGTCTTTGAAGAATACATCGCCATTTCAAACAACCCAAACTCTGAAAGACACGTAGAAGCAGAATACCTCTCAGCAATTTGCGCATTAAACCTGTACAACAAGGATGCAGAATACAGGATTGACGCATTCATAGAGAGATACCCCGAATCTGTGTACGTTCAAGATGCATTATGGGAAATTGGTGATCATCACTACAAGAGAAGACACTTTAATAAGGCAGCTGCAGCGTTTGATCAAGTCAACATAAGAAAACTCCCTAAGGATCAACAAAGAGAATTGAGGTTCAAAAGAGGGCATAGTTTATTCGAAGAGAAAAACTATGAAAAGGCTAGATTCGATTTGTTTGAAGTGATGAAAAAACCAGGAGCTTTCCTTGAACCTGCAACTTATTACTTCAGTCACATCGCATACATAAACAATAAACCACAGGTTGCTCTAGAAGGATTTGAAGACATTGCTAACCATCCCGATTTTGTTGATTTAGTTCCCGTTTACATAGCCCAAACCCTTCATGCAACCGAACAGTACTCAAGACTGAAGAACTATGGTTCAGATCTTCTTGAAAACACTAGTGGTATTGAAGAGGACATGAGAACTGAGATTGCAAGACTCGTTGGAGATGCATTCTATAAAGACCAAGAATTTACCGATGCCTCACCATACTTAGAAGTAGCATGGAAAGGGACTAGAGGTCCTGGAAGAAAGGCTGAATTTGCTTATCAAGTAGGATATACTAGATACAGAATGGGAAAATGGAGGGATGCCCTGGACTGTTTGGCTTTAACTGCTAGAGAAGATGATAAGTTGGGCCAAAATGCCATCTACCACATGGCCGATTGCTACATACAACTTGGTCAAAAAGACAAAGCAAGAAACGCATTTGGCCGCGCTGCATCTAAGGACTATGATCAAGAAATAATGGAGGATGCACTCTTCAGTTACGCTAAACTGGCATTCGAACTTTCTTACAATCCTTTCGACGATGCCATAACTGCTTTCAAAACCTACATAGAGAATTACCCTAATTCTGTCAGACACGACGATGCATACAGATTCTTATTACAGGTTTACCTTACAAGTAGGGATTACGAAAGAGCTTTAGATGCCCTAGACCAAATCCAAGACAAAGACCCTACTGTTCAACGCTCATATCAACTTTTATCATACAATAGAGGAGTAGAACTATACCAAGCAGGAGATTACACAAATGCATTAAACTACTTTAGAAAAGTACGCATATACCCTATCGACTCTAAGCTTGCAGCGGAATCTCACTATTGGGAAGGCGAAGCTCATTTTGCATTAAAGGATTACAAAAGTGCAACTGGTGCTTACGCAGCATTTTCCAAAGCACCTGGCGGTTATTTAAGTGAATATTATCCAGCTGCAGATTACGCTCGAGGTTATGCTCTTTTCAAAAGAAAAATGTACCTAGATGCTTTGTCTGCTTTTAGATCATATATAGATGCATATCCGGATGAAAACGAAAGACGCTATAATGATGCTGAATTGAGAACTGCGGATTGTTTTTATGCCCAAAAGGAATTCAGCAGAGCTGTAAACTACTACAACAGATGTCTTGAAAGAAATACTAACTTTTTAGACTACATTCTATTCCAAAGAGGAATGGCATACAGTCTAAGTGAGCTAGATGGTTCATTAGAAGCACAAATTGTAGACTTTGACAGATTGTTGGATGAATATCCCAAAAGCAGATTTGTAGTTGATGCTTTATATGAAAGTGCTAGAACTCAAATTGAATTAAACAATTTAGACGACGCCAAAAGAAGGATTAACATCCTGTTAGAATCACACCCAAGAAATCCTAGAACTAAAGAGGCTTTAGTTGATCTATGTTTAATTGGCATTAAGCAAAGCCAAGACGAAGAAGTATTAAAGATTTGGGATCAAATAAGATCCTCATATGGAAATGACCCTATTGCATCAGATGCATACAATATTGTCGAACCTCTTCTAATTGATAGAGGTCTATTAGACAATCTTCCACCTGCAGTAGGATTAACTGGCCAAGAAATAGAAGAAAGACTATTTAAGGCTGCTGTCAACCTTGCAATAGAAGGAAACTACAGTCAAGCTCTTCCAAGGCTTGAAGAATACTTAAGACAATATGAAAATGGCAACCACATAGGTGAAGCAAACTTTTACTTAGCTACTTGCTTGAATGACGCGCAGGATTTTTCTGGAGCCTTGCTGTCTTATGAGAAAGTATTAAACCTCCCTCCTTCTGAATTTACTGAAGCAGCAGCTTTAGGAGCAGCAACATTAAGTTGGAACGCAGGTGATTACCCAAGGGCTTTAGATCATTACAGATTACTTGCAGAAGTAGCAACTATTCAATCAAACAAGCTTGAATCTTCAATAGGTTCTATGAGATGTTACTATTTATTAGACCAACCAGATCAAGCTTTTGAATTTGCAAATGAAGTTTATAATGAAGAATCTACACCTGCATCTATCAAGAGAACCGCAGCATTATGGCTTGGCCGAATCAACTATGATTCAGGTAATATAGATGATGCTTTATCTAAGTTTAATTCACTTGTAGAGTTTGGTGGATCAGTAGGTGCAGAAAGTCAATTTATGATTTCTCAAATACAATATGACTCTAAAGATTATACAAGCGCAGAACAAAGCATATTCACTTTAGTTGGAGAATATCCAACTTATGATGAATGGAAACACAAGGGCTTCCTTCTGCTTGTAAATACATACATAGGATTAGAAGACATGTTTCAAGCAAGAGCAACTGCAGAAAGCATCATTGAAAATGTTAGTGAAGAATGGGTGCAAGATGCTTGTTCAGACTTATTAATGAAGATTGAAGAATTAGAGGCTGAAGTGATAAATATCGAAGAAGAAAACAGCAACGATGAAGAGCAAGATTAAATTATATAGCACATTAGGGCTAGGCATTACTTGTCTACTATCTGTTATGCCAAACGAGTTTCTTTCTCAAGAAAGCAATGACACTCTTAGCATGGATGTAACATTTGTAGGCGAAAGAGAAATGGTCGTTAAAGATGCAATCAAGTTGCAGAGCTGGCCAGAGCCAAGAAGGCTAGACGGTGGAAATCGTAATTTTTCATATAAGCTACTTTCTAAGAGACTAAATGTTGCTCCAGAATGGACACAAATCGACCCCGTAAGACTCAAGGTCGATGCTCCATTAGCAAGACTTTACAGAGGATATGCAAGATTGGGATATGGAATGTACAATACACCTTTAGTTGATATCAGCTTAACTGACCTTAGATCTAGAGAAGGAACTTGGGGACTGCAGGGAAGTCATTTTGCAACGAATACACCCAATGACACCTTAACAAATAGATTTAAGAATAGTAATGCAAGGGTTTGGGCTAGTAGATTTATTGGAAAGGAAAAAGTGGTGTTTTCTGGTCATCTAAGCAATAATGCCATTGTCTATTATGGTAATCCTGTAAATGACGATTTCGCCCCATCTGACACAACAGGTTTAAGCCAAAACTTCATCAATTACGGCAGCTCTATAGCACTTAAATCACACCATCGAGATTCAACAATGCTTAACCACGTTGTTAACTTTGATTGGGCACAAATGAGGTTTGGCGACAAATTCATTGAAAATAACTACAATGGAGAGATTGAAATTGGAAAGTTTATTGGAACTGAGAAGTACTCATTGAAAGCCAAATACAATTTTGACAATCTACACATAGACAAAACCACAGATGCCCCCAACACTATAAATACAGCCATTGCTGGATTAGAACCTTCAATTACTACTTATAAAGGAAATCTAACAATTACTGCAGGCGGTGGGCTTTGGGTTGATAATGATGACAATAGTAGAAGATCAGAGGATATTAAAGAAAAACTATTCGTTTATCCAAGAATTGAGGCTTCTATTAGTTTAATGAAGGATCTGTTCATACCCTATTTCAAGTACGATGGTGGGATGAGACAAAATAGATTGTTGTCTGTTTTAAATGACAATCCTTTCTTCAATTATGAATTAATAGAACTAACTGAAGAAGTTAATTGCCCTCTTAACAACACGTGGAAAAAGAACGATATGCATATAGGAATGAGAGGCACTATTACAGACGCTCTAAGTTTTAATGTATTTGGTCGTACGGTTAAATACGATGATTATATGTTCTTCAAAAACACAAGTTTAAGTGGAGGCGCTAAGTTTGATGCTTTTTATCACGATTTGAGAATCAGCTCTGTTGGAGGAAATGTTAATCTAGAAATAGGCTCAAATTTTGAAATGGCTATTAATTCTGAGTTTTTCTCGTATAGCTATGAAGAAAACGCAATTCACAATAGCTGGAATCTACCTAAATACAGGGCATCTATTGACTTAAAACACACATTTATTGACAAGATTATTATTAAGTCTACTAATACTCTAGTTGGTGCACGTAACTCTCTATCAGAAGTAATGCCTGAGGACGAATCAACATTCGAATTGATAAGTTCGATAGATAACCCTCAAGATTACTACAACATTACACTTCCAGCCTTCATTGACATGAATTTAAATGTGGAGTACAGGTATAATGACAGAACAGCTGTTTGGATGAGTTTAAACAACTTAACCAACTCAAATTACAGTCATTGGGCTGGATATAGAGTTCAAGGAATACAAGCTCTTTTTGGAGCTAGTTACGCCTTCTAATAAGTCTTATAAATACTCATTGTGTATTAAGTGCGTTTTTTGTGGAAAAATCGCACTTTTTACTTGGCATTATTTTGCCCGTTTTTCACTGAAAACACTGTATTTTTAATGTCTATATTAAAGGCTAAATTATAATGTCAGAAGAGAAGAAGAAATCAGAGTATGGAGCCGGTCAAATTCAGGCTCTAGAGGGGATGGAACACGTACGTATGCGTCCATCGATGTACATCGGTGACGTAAACGTTAGAGGTCTACACCATTTGGTATATGAGGTTGTAGATAACTCTATTGATGAGGCGTTAGCAGGACACTGTAATAAGATTGATGTAACAATTACCAAAGAAAACGGAATTAGAGTTCGTGACAATGGACGTGGCATCCCAGTTGGAATGCACGAAAAAGAAGGCGTAAGTGCACTTCAAGTTGTTATGACTAAGATTGGTGCAGGTGGTAAATTCGACAAGGATTCATATAAGGTTAGTGGTGGATTACACGGTGTTGGTGTATCATGTGTAAATGCCCTGTCAACATACTTAAGAGCAGAGGTTCATAGAGATGGCAAAGCATACGAACAAGAATACCATAGAGGTAAAGAACAATACCCTGTAAGAGAGTGTGGAACTGCAACAGACAATGGAACAATAGTAGAGTTTAACCCTGATCCAGACATTTTTGAAGTTCTAGTATACAATTACGAAACTCTTGCTGACAGAATGAGAGAGTTGAGTTTCCTTAATCAGGGAATTACTGTTACTCTAACTGACGAAAGAGAATTAGCAATTCCAGAGGATGGTTCTGAGCCTGAAGAAGGTGTTTTCAAGAGCGATACATTTTTCTCTGAAAATGGATTACGTGACTTTGTCTCTTATTTAGATGAAAATAGAGACACTTTAATTGCGGATGTAATCCACATGAGTGGTGAAAAGAATAACATTCCTGTTGAAGTTGCAATGACTTACAACACGTCGTTCTCAGAGAATTTATTCTCATATGTAAACAATATCAATACACACGAAGGAGGTACACATTTAACTGGCTTCAGAAGAGGATTAACTAATACTCTAAAGAAATACGCAGACAACAGTGGAATGTTAAGCAAACTGAAGTTTGACATTAGTGGTGATGACTTCCGCGAAGGTCTTACTGCAGTAGTTTCAGTTAAAGTAGCTGAACCTCAATTCCAAGGACAGACGAAAACAAAGCTTGGTAACGCTGAGGTTAGTGCTCCAGTATCTCAATCAGTTAGTGATATGCTAGAGGCTTATTTGGAGGAACATCCTAATGATGCCAAATCTATTGTCCAAAAAGTAATTCTAGCAGCTCAAGCTCGACATGCAGCACGTAAAGCACGTGAAATGGTTCAGCGTAAGACTGTTATGAGCGGATCTGGTCTTCCAGGTAAGCTTGCTGATTGTTCTGAAAAGGATCCGGAATTATGCGAAATTTTCCTTGTAGAGGGTGATTCTGCTGGCGGTACTGCAAAGCAAGGTCGTGATAGACGATTCCAAGCTATTATGCCACTTCGTGGTAAAATCCTTAACGTTGAAAAAGCAATGCACCATAAGGTGTTTGAAAACGAGGAGATAAAGAATATTTATACTGCACTTGGAGTTCGCCTTGGCACTGAAGAAGATGAGAGAGCTCTTAATCTTGAGAAGCTTAGGTACCATAAGATTGTAATTATGTGTGACGCCGATGTGGATGGTTCACATATTGAGACGCTTATTCTTACGTTCTTCTTCCGTCATATGAAGGATCTTATTGAAAGAGGTTTTGTATACATTGCTACTCCACCACTCTACTTAGTAAAGAAAGGCAGTAAGCAGAAGTACGCATGGAATGATGAAGAAAGAGATGCAATTATTGCAGAACTAAAAGGGGCTTCAGATGCAAATGTTAACGTACAGAGATATAAGGGTCTTGGTGAGATGAATGCAGAACAACTTTGGGATACAACTTTGAACCCAGAATATAGAACACTTCGTCAGGTGACTATTGAAAATGCAATGGGAGCTGACCACGTATTCTCTATGCTTATGGGTGACGAAGTTCCACCAAGACGAGCATTTATTGAAGAGAACGCAAAGTATGCAAACATCGACGCATAAAACTATTTGGATAACTGGTGCAAGTAGCGGCATTGGACGTGCTTGCTCCGAATTATATGCAAATAGGGGCTATCGCGTCATACTATCATCAAGGCGTTTAGAAGCTCTTGAGGCAATAAAGAGTGAGTTATTATCTAATGATGCAATCGATCCTAAAAACATCATTGTAACGCCTTTAGATTTAGCTAACAGCTCCAACTTCGACACACTTACTCAGAAATTAATTGATGAGGTTGGTAGAATTGATATTATGCTTCATGCTGGTGGCATAAGCCAAAGATCTCTTGCTAAA